>VFQU01000461.1_pt1 | contig 36602 bp, 32 predicted proteins | sample 3512311 | NCBI WGS metagenome assembly VFQU01 (sample SAMN10412377, study PRJNA504923) | tailings metagenome | isolation source: Relicate 3 Philex TSF3 active mining site | place: Philippines: Tuba, Benguet | collected 2017-08-29
AGCGCCCATCGGCTCGACGATCTGCACATCGGCGTTCAACGATTGCTCCGCACCGGCCTTGGCCAGTTCGAGGTCCTGCGGACGAATGCCCATCACAATGTCGCGGCCGACCGCTGAAGCAAGACGTTCCGGCGCCTTCACATTGAGCGCACCGGCGACAAAGCGCGGCGCGCCATCCTCCAGTTCAATTCGGCCGGTAACGAGATTGATCTGGGGTGAGCCGATGAACTTGGCCACAAACAGATTTTGCGGCGCATCATAAAGATCGAGTGGCGCCCCCACCTGCTCGATATAGCCGGCGCGCATCACCACGATCCGGTCGGCCATGGTCATGGCCTCAATCTGGTCATGAGTCACATAGACCGTCGTTGTGGGGAATTTGGCATGCATTGCACTGATTTCGGTGCGCATTTGCACGCGCAACTGTGCGTCGAGATTGGATAGCGGCTCGTCGAACAGGAAGACGGAAGGATCGCGCACAATGGCCCGGCCCATGGCGACGCGCTGGCGCTGGCCGCCCGATAGCTGGCCGGGGCGGCGCTTCAGCAATGGCGTCAGGCCTAAAATTTCGGCCACTTCGGACACGCGATCGTGGATTTCGGCGCGCGGCCGGCCGGCGATCTTGAGCGAAAAGCCCATATTCTGCTCGACGGTCATGTGCGGATAGAGCGCATAGCTCTGGAACACCATGGCAATATCGCGCGATTTGGCCGGAATATCGTTGGCACGCTTGCCGCCGATGATCAGTTCGCCGCCGGAGATTTCCTCCAGCCCGGCAATCATGCGTAGCAGCGTGGATTTTCCGCAGCCCGAGGGCCCGACCAGAACGACGAACTCACCGTCTTCGATATCGAATGACACGCCGTGGATGACCTTGTGCTCACCATAGCGTTTCTCAATGTTCCGGACCTGGATCGAAGCCATAACGCGTCCCGTCTCCCTGATTTCTGCGGCGCGCCAGAGCCACTAAAGGGTGCCGTATCGGTCGCGCATGACGTTCATATGATCTTTTTGAATGCCAATCTGATATATCATCTTGCCATTCGGCGTAAAGCCCAATTAGATTGTACGCACCAAAAAGGCCCGTCGAATCCGACCGGTCGTCGCAGCCGCTTTGCCGGCACAATGGAACAAGGGGAGCGCGATGAATCTGTTCAGGTCTCGATACCCGATCTTTTTCGCCTTCCCGGCCCTGGCGGTCTACGCGATCTTCGTGATCTTCCCGAGCGTGGTGGGCATCGGCTACGCCTTCACTGACTGGAACGTCTATAAAAAGGACATCCAGTTCGTCGGGCTCAAGAATTTCCAGACGATCTTTTCCTCCGAAGAATTCTACCTGTTCTTCATCAGCAACACGCTGATCTTCACCGTGCTGACGATCGTCGCCAAGACCGTCCTGGCGCTAGCTTTAGCCTTGCTGCTCAATGAATCGGTCAAGCGCCTGGCCCATTTCTATCGGATGGTAATCTTCCTGCCGGCCATTCTGCCCACGCTGATCGTGGCGCTGATCTTCAAATCGATCCTGCATCCCACCACCGGCATTCTCAATCAGACCTTCCGCGCCGTGGGCCTTGATGTCTTTGCGCAAAAATGGCTGGTCGATCCGTCCATCGCCCTCTTCTCGGTGATCGGCGTCGATACCTGGAAAGGTGTCGGCTATATCATGGTCATTCTGCTGGCCGGGCTGCAAAGCATTCCGCGCGACTATTATGAGGCCGCCGAACTCGACGGCGCCAGCTATTGGCAAAAGCTGCGTTACATCACCATTCCCATGCTGATGCCCGCCATCGCCGTAGTGACGGCGCTCAACGTGCTCTACGGCCTGCGCGTCTTCGACATCGTCTATGCGCTCACCAATGGCGGCCCGGGCTACGCGACCGAGGTGATGTATACGGTGATTTTCAAGGCGTTTTCGCAGGGTCAGTACGGGCTCGGCACCGCTCTTTCGACCGTGCTGCTCGTGATCCTGCTGTTCGCCGGCTATTTCGTCATTCGCCTGCTCGACCGCAGCCCCAACTCATAGGTGTCACCATGGCTCGAATAAGCAGAACCCGGCTGGGCTTCGCGCATTTGGCGGCTATTGGCGCCAGCCTGATTGCCTTCTTTCCGGTCTATCTCATCGCCGTAAACGCCATCAAGACGCGCGCCGAAGCCAGCACGCTCAGCGCCGCGCTGCCGGAAAACCCGCAATGGGGCAATTTTCTTGAAGTCATCGAGAAGGGCAATCTGCTCAGCGGCTTCATGAACTCGCTGCTCTATTCCTCCGTCTCGACGGTGGTGGCCACGGTTATCGCGGCCATGGCCGCCTTCGTGCTGTCGCGCAAGCGCACCAGGATGAACCGGTTCTTCTACTTCTTCCTGATCATGGGCATTGCGCTACCGATCAACTTCTTCACCCTTACCATGGTGATGCAAGCCACCCAGCTGATCAACACCAAGATCGGCATGATCATTCTCTATGTATCGACGCAGGTGCCGTTCTCGGTCTTTCTCATCTATGGCTTTATCGAGACCATTCCGCGCGAACTGGATGAAGCCGCCACCATGGATGGCTGTGGTCCGTTCCGCCTGTTCTTCTCCGTCATCATGCCGCTGCTGATGCCGGTTCTGGTGACGGCGGGCATTCTCAATTTTCTCGGCGTCTGGAGCGATTTCCTGTTCCCGCTCTACTATCTCAACGACACCGCGAACTGGCCGATGACACTGGCCATCTACAATTTCTTTGGCCGGTTCAACACGCAGTGGAACCTGGTATCGGCCAATATCCTGCTCAACATCATTCCGGTCATCATCGTCTACCTGCTCGGCCAGAGATACATTCTCAGCGGCATGACCAGCGGCGCGGTTAAGGGATAAGGACTTTTCGACATGACACTTGAGAAGGCGATTTCGCTCGTCCAGATTCACGTCTCGCCGCAGGGCAATGATGGCGCAGATGGCGGTGCGGGCGCGCCGGTCCGCAGCCTCGCCAAGGCTCGTGACCTTGCCCGCCGCCACAACGGCAAGGTCAATGTCGAGATCATCCTTGGCGATGGCACCTGGGTGCTGGACCAGCCTTTGAGTTTCCGCCGCGAGGATGGTGGACAGGTTACGCACACCACGACGTGGAAAGCCGCCGATGGCGCCAGTCCCGTTGTCTCGGGTGGCCGCCGGATTACCGGTTGGGTGCAGAGTTCCGCGGGCGACGGCATTTTCGAAGCCGATACGCCCCCCGGCGCCGACTGCCGTCAACTCTGGATCAATGGTGCACTGGCGCAGCGCGCCAGTTTGCAGCTTCCGCGCGAGTCCCTGACCTTCTCCGAAGAGGGCATCGTCGTCCCGAAAAATGTGCTGCCGGAAATGGAAAAGCTGTCCGGTGGACGGCTGGAGATCGAGGCGCTCGGGCATTTCACCTGTCGGCTGTCGCCGGTCGAAAGGGTCGAACAAGGCAAGCTGGTGATGCAGCAGCCCGCCTGGGCCCACAATAATTGGGGTTTTGATACGCTCGCAGTGCCCTGCGTGCCCAAGGATGGGATCATCAATCTCGTCAACGATCTGGGCCTGCTGCGCGAGCCGGGCCAATGGTTCCTCGACCCTGCTCTGGGCAAGCTCTATGTCATGCCACCCGAGGGCGTGGACATCGAGACGGCGGAGGTCATCCTGCCCCATCTCGATCACCTGCTCTCAATCAGCGGCACCTATGAGCTGCCGGTGACCGATCTGGTCTTTGAAGGCATCCGCTTCTCCCATACGAGTTGGATGCAGCCGTCCAGCCGCGACGGTTATGCCAACCAGCAGTCCGGCGCCTATCTCGTCGGCCCCCTGGACCGGCGCCCTGCCGATGGCCTGACCTCGGCCAGTTGGGGCAGTCCCGGCTTTGAGACATTGCGCAATGAATGGCACCAGATTCCGGGCGCCATCCAGGTGTCGGCCGCCCAGCGCGTCACCTTCCGCCGCAACATTTTCGCCCATCTCGGGCAGATCGCCCTCGGCATCGGCAATAATCCCGACGCCCATGCCAGCGGCATCGGCCTTGGCACATCGATGATCACCGTGCGGGAAAACCTTTTCACCGACATTGCCGGTGGCGCGATCATGGCGGGCGGCGTCTGCCGCGCGGCGCATCACCCTGAAAAGAAGGGCCAGGAAAATGGCCATCTGGAGATCGTCAACAACCGCATCCACAGGATCGGCCAGGACTACAAGGACAATGCGGCGATCCTGTCCACCTATGTCACCGGCGCGCTGATCCTGCATAACCACATCAGCCACGCCAATTACGACGCCATCGATATCGGCTGGGGCTGGGGCATCAACGATGTGGGCGGTAACCCGTCCTACATGATCCCGAGCCGGCCGCATTACGACCACCCCGAAAACCTCATCTATCACACGCCCACCACCCATCGGGATGTGGTCGTGGCATTCAACCGCATCCATGACGTCAAGCGCCACTATCGCGATGGCGGCACGATCTACAATCTGTCCGCTGCACCGGGGACGGTGATCGCCGAGAATTACCTTTATGACCTGCACGGCCATATCGGGCTCTATCTCGACGAAGGTTCGCGCCATATCACGCTGCGCAACAATGTGGTCAAAGGCGCAGGAGATTGGTTGTTCATCAACGCGATCAATGACCATTTCCCCAAGCGCATTACCCGCGACAACCTCGCCACCGGTAACTGGCACGATACCGACCAGACCTGGGGGCAATGGACGGTCTATCAGAACAACCTGATCCAGGACGACCACACCATCAGCGATGACGTCTGGCCGCAGGCTGCTATCGAAGTCATGGAAAAGTCAGGCATCGAGTCGGACGCGCAGGTGCCGCAATATTCGGGATCGACTATCCCGGACTGATCACCTGCCGGACCCGATGCTGCCCAGCGTCTGGAAAAGTCCAATGTCGCATCGGGCAGTGCTTGACAGGGTGAGCCCGGCAACCTTAGTAAGGCGCCTGTCGGCTCGACGGGTCGGCAGCCCTTTGGGGCGGAGTAGCTCAGTTGGTTAGAGCAGCGGAATCATAATCCGTGTGTCGGGGGTTCAAATCCCTCCTCCGCTACCAAGTTCCCCCAAATTGTTGACTGATCCCACTCTCCGGCTCACCGCCGCAGCGCATTGCTTTCGAGCTGCATGGTAGCGTCCATGCGTGGCAGCGGCGGATTCACAAAATCGCTTTGACGCGGTGGAATGCTTTCATAGAAGCGCGCCAGACCCGGATCGACCGCCGCAACTAACCGCCCGCAGGCCGCCGCGAGGTTTGGGTCCGCCTCCCCTGCCCCAAGTGCGGCGATATAGGTCACATGCGCCTGTTCGAGTTCTATGAAGGCCGGGCTGGTCCTCGTTGCTTCGTCGCCAACCAGAGCGAAGACCGGTTCGCGATCCTGCATGCCCTTGAGTTCCAGCCAACCGGCAAAGAGCAAGGCCAATTCCGGCGCGGCGGCGGCGGTGGTCTCGGAGACAAGAATGTCGTGCCCCACCCATTTGCAGGCACCCTCAATGCGGCTCGCCACATTGACCGTATCGCCAATGCAGGAATAGTCGAAACGTTGCTCGAAACCCATATTGCCCACCAGCGCCGGGCCGGTGGCGATGCCGATGCCGATATCGAGGCGGTCGGCCTCCCGGCTATTGAGCGCCGCCAGCGACTGGCGCATATCGAGCGCCGCCCGGCAGGCTTTGAGCGCATGACGGTCCACCTCCGCTGGCGCATTCCAGAAGGCCATTACGGCGTCGCCCATGAATTTATCGATCGTGCCCATCTGCCGGATGATCGCGGCCCCCAGAACGGCGAAGAGCCGGTTGAGAATGGCGACAAGTTCGGCAGGAGCGGTGCGCTCGGCCAGTGCGGAATAGCTGCGCACGTCGGAAAACATCACCGTCAATTCGCGCATGTCGCCACCAAGCCGTAACAGGCTGGCGTCGGCTTCGATGCGGCTCAACAGGGACGGCTCGATATAGTGTCCGAAAGCCCTACGAATGCGCCTCCGATCGGCATCGGTCACGGCGAAACGGAAAAATGCCATGGCCGCATAGACGATCAACGCGCCGAACAGGGCATAGCTGGGATCGATCAACAGCCCTGCCCCGGCAAAGGCGCCCCAGCTGATCGCCACGATTGCCGCCATGGCCAGGATCGAAACCAGCAGGCCGGTCATGGGACCGGCTATGACCACGGCCAGAATGATGGTCGCGCCCGCCAGCGCGAAAATCACCATTTCCAGCCCCGCAACCCAATCGGCGCGATTGAGATAGGTGCCGGTCAGCATCTGCTCCAGCGCCTGAGCGTGTATGGAGACGCCCGAGACCGCCTCCCCCAGCGGGCTGAACCGGATATCGAGCAGACCGCTGGCCGACGAACCGATCAGCACGATATGTCCCTCGACCAGCGGGGCCAGCCCCAAAAAATCGTCCGACAGAACGGATCGCGCCGGCACAAACAGGTCCTGCGGCAGGCGACGGTAATAAAGCCAGATATCGCCCGTGGGGCCGGTTGGAATGGCGAGATCGCCGACACGCAGGGATTCCAGCGTGCCGGCATCGGCCGTGTCGCCGATCAACACCAGCGTCGAAACACCCATGGCCAAACGCAGCGCCTCCGCCGACAGCGCGGGAAACACCGTCTCGCCGTCGCGCCAGACAAGCGGCAGGCGCCTTGCGACACCCGCGCCTTCCCGGTCGAGATTGGCAATGCCCAGTCCGCTCGCCGCTTCCGCTAGCACCGAAAGGGGCTGCGCCGCGCCGCCAAGCTCGGGGATGGCAGGCATTGTCGCCGCGCCAGTGATCGCCATACCAGCCTTGGGCGTAACCGTTACCGCGCCAGCCGCGCTATTTCGCGCCAGGCTCAGCACTGTCGGACCGCCCGCCAGCGCCTTGGCGAAACGAACATCGTAGTCCTCGCCATTAGCGAGAAAGTTGTCGGGTGACAGCCGGTCGGGCTCGCTGAACAGCACGTCGAAACCAATCGCGGCGGCGCCCATCGCGGATAGGCGTTCGGTCAGCGTCGCCAGCATGGAGCGCGGCCAGGGCCATTGGCCCAGTTCGGCAAGGCTGGCCTCATCTATGTCGATGATGCGGATAGGCAAGTCATCCGGCGCCTGGCGTGGCTCGATCTGCTGGAACACATCGAATGTGGTTTCCCGCGCCACCCGCACGGCATAGGGATCGCTGGCCCGCAACAGGGTCAACGCGGCAATCACCACGAGGCCGAACAACAATGCCGGCCAGACGCGGCGGTTCATTCCGGCTCCGTCAGTTCATCTGCGAGCCGAAGGGCTGAACCGGTTCACTACAGCTCGGCCGCATCCGCACTTCGCGGCGGAAATCGGTCGGCGACATGCCCGCCACCTTGCGAAACGCCTTGTTGAAGGCGCTGAGCGAGCCGAAACCGCTTTCCATGGCAATTGCGAGCACATTTTCCTCGTCCCGCATCAGCATGGCCTGCGCATAGGAAAGGCGCATCAGATTGGTATATTCGTTCAGCGTCATGCCGGTGGATTTCTTGAACACTGCCATGGCGTATTTCGGATGAATATCGGCTGCCACAGCGATATCGACGGAATCGATATCTTCGCGGAATTTGTCGGCGATATATTCGCAGATACGCACCACGATGGGCGATGTGTGGTGGTCCAATTCGCCATCGATAGACGACGGCTGGGACACCGGCAGCAATTGGTAGGGCTCGAAGCGGATGCGTTCGATCCGCAACAGCAGTTCGACGGCAAAACCCATCTTCACCGGATCGGCTGATTCAGCATAAGTGGCCCAGCGGGCGAAATTGGCATGATCAGCAGCATCGGTGGCGCTGGTCTTGAGGGTTGCGCCCTGCATCAGCCGGGCCTGGACATCAGGCGCCAGCCGCAGGCGGAAGAAATGCACCAGCGGCAGATGCGCGCCGGCATAGACCAGATCGTCGGAGCCATCATCGAGCCAGTGCGGCTGCCCGCCCCAGAACATCACCAGGTCGCCCTGAGAGAAGGTGGCTTCATGGCTGCTCATTTTATAGTGAGCCCAGCCACGCACGATATAGTTCACTTCCACCTGGGCATGCCAATGCGGCGCCAGCATCAGCAGCGGTGACGACAGGAACATGTGCAGCTGTGTGGGCAGGCGCTCGATGCCGTTCACGAGCGGATCGTAATAAGCCCGACCCCACATCTTACTATCCGCCAAGTCAAGTTGCTCCATGAGAAAGACGGGAGACGCAGAACCGTTAGCTTAGGTATCGCTCAGAGGAAGAGCAAATGAAAAGGGAGGATATATAATGACCCGCACCATCTCGCGGTGGACCCGCACGCTTGCCGTTGCGTTGACCGGCGCCAGCCTGCTCGGCATTGCAGCCGCTTCTGCCACCGAAATCACCGTCTGGGCCTGGGACCCGAATTTCAACGGCGCCACCATGGTTGAGGCCGGAAAGCGTTATGCTGAAACGCATCCCGACGTCACCGTCAATGTGGTCGATTTCGACAAATCCGCTCTCGAACAGAAAATCCAGGCGCAGCTTGCTTCGGGCACGACCGATGGTCTGCCGGACATCCTTCTGATCGAAGACTACGGCGCGCAGAAATACCTCCAGTCCTTCCCCGGCGCTTTCGAGCCGCTCAATGGCAAGGTGGATTACGCCGGCTTTGCGCCCTACAAGGTCGAAGTTTCGACCGTCAATGGCCAGACCTATTCGCTGCCTTTCGACTCTGGCGTGACTGGCTGGTTCTATCGTTCCGACCTGCTCGGAGAGGCCGGCTATACCGCTGAAGACCTCGAAAACATCACCTGGGATCGCCTGATCGAGATTGGCCAGGACATCAAGGAAAAGACCGGCCAGATTCTGTTGCCGATCGACCCCAATGATGGCGGCCTGATCCGCGTGCTGATGCAGTCGGCTGGCTCCTGGTATTTCGATGCCGATGGCAACCCGCAGATCGTGGGCAATGCCGCTCTTAAGGCGGCGCTCGAAACCTATCAGCGCCTGATCGCCTCCGGTATCACCAAGCCGGTTGCCGGCTGGCCCGAATATACCGGCAGCTTCACCTCGGGTGATACGCTGGGCACCGTTTCTGGCGTCTGGATGACGGCAACGATCAAGGCCAATGCAGATCAGTCCGGCAAGTGGGGCGTGGCCCCAATCCCGCGCCTGGAAGGCGTTGAAGGCGCAGCCAATGCCTCCAATATGGGCGGCTCGAGCTGGTATGTGCTGTCTTCTGCTCCGAACAAGGATGTCGCTATCGACTTCCTGGCCGAAATCTGGGGCAAGGATGTCGACTTCTACCAGAGCATCCTGGTCAATCAGGGCGCTCTTGGCTCGCTGCTGGCCGCTCGCGAAGGCGAAGCCTACAAGGCCAGCGACGAGTTCTTTGGTGGCGCTCCGGTTTGGCAGAACTTCTCCGACTGGCTGAACCAGATTCCGGCGGTCAACTACGGCATCTTCACGAACGAGGCCGACGCGGCCATCGTTGCGCAGATTCCGGCGCTTACCAGTGGTGCCAATGTCGACGAAGTTCTCGCCGCCATTGACGCGCAGCTGCGCCAGCAGACCCAGTAACACCTGGTTTCCGGGGGTTGACATGCCAGCCCCCGGCCTCCCGCGATCCCGCGCGCTTTGCGCGGGGTCGTCGGCAATGGTGTAGTGGCAAGCAAGCGGGGGAAATTAATGGCGCAATCCAACCTGGCACGCGGCGAACAGATCAACGGCTGGGCATTTGTCATGCCTGCTCTGGTTCTGGTCGGCATTTTCATGATCTATCCGATCCTGTGGTCGCTCTGGATGAGCTTTCAGGTCGGCCGGGGCATGGCCTTCAGTTTCGGTGGTTTCGACAATATCCTTCGGCTGACACAAGACCCCATTTTCCTGCGGGCCTTGACCAATACGCTGATCTTCCTGGCGATCCAGGTTCCGATCATGCTGATCCTTGCGCTTTTGTGCGCCACCGCGCTCAACGATCCGCGGTTATGGGGGCGCGGCTTTTTCCGCACGGCGGTCTTCCTGCCGTGTGTGACCTCATTGGTAGCCTATGCGGTGGTCTTCAAGTCGATGTTCGCCTCGGACGGCATCGTCAATCAGACGCTGATGGCGCTGCATATCATCCAGAATCCCATTCCGTGGCTGGCCGATCCGTTCTGGGCCAAGGTCGTGGTCATTGCCTCCATCACCTGGCGATGGACCGGCTACAACATGATCTTCTATCTCGCCGCCATGCAGAATATCGACCGCTCGATCTATGAAGCGGCCAAGATCGACGGTGTGCCGGCGTGGGCGCGCTTCTGGTACATCACTGTGCCGATGTTGAAGCCGGTCATCCTGTTCACTTCGGTTATTTCCACCATCGGCACGCTGCAGCTTTTCGATGAGCCCAATCTGCTCACCCAGGGTGGACCGTCGGATTCAACGCTGACCCTGTCGATGTATATCTACAACCTGACCTTCAAGTTCATGCCCAGCTTTGGCTACGCGGCGACGGTCTCCTATGTGATCGTGGTTCTGGTCGCCATTTTGAGCTTTGTGCAGTTTCTTGCAGCAAGGGATCGCCGCGCATGAGCAATCCACTCGCCCTTGCCGGTCGCGCCGCCACCTATATCTTGTTGTCGCTGATCGCCTTCGTCTCGATCTTTCCATTCTTCTGGATGGTCGTAGGCGCCACCAATACCAATGCCGATCTCATCCGCGGCAAGATCACCTTCGGGGAGTCGTTGGGACGTAATCTGGCGACATTCCTTGCCTCCGCCGACATCCCACGCGTGATCTTCAACTCGTTTTTCATCGCCGGTGTCGGCTCGGTGCTGACGCTGCTCGTCTCCTCGCTGGCCGGTTACGGCTTCGAAATCTTCCGCTCGCGTTTCCGCGAGAAGATTTTCGGCGGCCTTGTGCTGATGCTGTCCATACCCTTCGCCGCGCTGATGATCCCGCTTTTCATCATGATGGCGAACTTCAAGCTGATGAATACCTATCAGGCCATCATCCTGCCGGGCGTCGCCTCGATCTTCATCATTTTCTATTTCCGTCAGGCGACCAAGGCATTCCCGCATGAACTGCGCGATGCAGCCCGCATTGACGGGCTCAAAGAATGGCAGATTTTTCTGTTCGTCTATCTGCCGGTCATGCGTTCAACCTATGCGGCGGCTACGATCATTGTCTTCATGGGACACTGGAACAACTATCTCTGGCCACTGATCGTGCTGCAGACCAATGACATGAAAACCCTGCCTCTGGTCGTGGCGACGCTTAGCACCGGATATGCGCCCGACTTCGGCGTCGTCATGGTTGGCTCCATCATCGCCACCCTGCCCACCCTCATCATTTTCTTCCTGCTCCAGCGCCGCTTCGTTGAAGGCATGCTGGGCGCGGTCAAATAGGGATTGAACCCATGAGCAGTGTTTCCCTTCGCGGCGTCCGCAAGTCCTTCGGTTCGTTCGAGGTCATCAAGGGTGTCGATCTCGACATTGCCGACAAGGAATTCGTGGTCTTTGTCGGCCCGTCCGGCTGCGGTAAATCCACCTTGCTGCGGATGATCGCCGGTCTCGAAACCATAACGGCAGGCGATCTCGATATTGGCGGGACGCGCATGAACGATGTCGACCCGTCCCGGCGCGGCATCGCCATGGTGTTCCAGACCTATGCCCTCTATCCGCATATGACGGTGCGCGAGAATATGGGCTTTGCATTGCGCTTTGCCAAAGTGCCCAAGGCCGAAATTGACCGGCAGGTGAATGCGGCGGCGAAGATTTTGGCGCTCGAACCGCTGATGGACCGCGTTCCAAAGCAGCTTTCCGGCGGCCAGCGCCAGCGCGTCGCTATTGGCCGCGCCATCGTACGCAACCCCGAAGTTTTCCTGTTCGACGAGCCCCTGTCCAATCTCGACGCCGAATTGCGCGTGCATATGCGCATCGAGATCGCGCGGCTGCACAAGGAATTGCAGACCACGATCATCTACGTCACCCACGATCAGGTCGAGGCCATGACGCTTGCCGACAAGATCGTCGTGCTGCGCGACGGCATTGTCGAACAGGCCGGGCGCCCGCTCGATCTTTACGACGATCCGGCCAACCAGTTTGTCGCCGGCTTTATCGGCTCGCCAAAGATGAATTTCATCGCTGCCAAAGTTGTCGAAACCTCCGCTGGGAGCGCCACGATCACCCTGCCCCAGCATGGCGACGTGCAGCTTACCCTGCCTGTCGCCGGTGCCGTGGTTGGTGACGATGTGACTCTGGGCGTACGGCCGGAGCATTTCGGAGCCGCAGGGGCCGGTGGCGCCGATCTCACGGTCGACATCGACGTCGCAGAACATCTGGGCACCACCAGTTACGTTTATGCCCGCACCGGGGGCGATCCGCTGATCATCGAGCGCGAAGAATCGCGTAACGAGGATGCGGCGGAGCGCATTACCGTCTCCATCGACCCGGCCAGGGCCTACCTATTCGACAAGGGTGGACGGCGCATTCGCTGACCCCTTGTTCAACACAGCCATCGGTATGACAGGCCCTGCCTCAGGCGGGTCCTCAGGAAGGAATATGACTATGACCGACAAGCAGATCCGCTGGGGCATTATTGGCCCGGGAAGCATTGCCAAGGCGTTTCGCGATGGTGTGGCCGCCAGCCAGCATGGTGTTCTGGCTGCCATCGCCACGCGCAATCCAGACAGGCCAGGCCTGGCCGAGGAATTTCCCGGCGCACGCATCGTCAAGGGCTATGATGCCCTGCTGGCCGACAAGGAAGTCGACGCCGTCTATATCGCCGTGCCCCATACCGGCCATGCCGAATGGGCCATCAAGGCCGCCGAGGCCGGCAAGCATGTGCTGGTCGAAAAGCCACTGGCCCTGTCCGCGCATGAAGCAGATGCGGTCTTCCACGCCCATCGCAAGGCCGGCACCTTTGCCGGCGAAGCCTTCATGTATCGCCTGCATCCGCAGACCGCGAAAATTGTCGAACTGGTCAAGTCCGGCGTCATCGGCGAAGTGCGCATGATCCAGTCGAGCTTCGGCTTCAACATGGGCAAGTTCCAGCCACAGCACCGCCTGTTTGCTTCGGAACTGGCCGGTGGCGGCATCATGGATGTGGGCTGCTACCCCGTCTCGATGGCACGCTTGCTGGTGGGCGCTGTTGAGGGCAAGGGGTTTGCCGATCCGGTCAAGGTTGCCGGTACGGCGCGTCTCAATGCCGAGGGTACGGACGATTACGCGGCCGCGTTGCTCACCTTCGAGAACGGTGTGGTCGCTCAGGTTTCCTGCGCCGTCATGGCCAATCTCGACAATGTGCTGCGCATCCACGGCTCGGAAGGCCGGATCGATGTCCCCGACTTCTGGTTTGCCGGCGGCAATCGTGACCAGGGTCTGGGCAAGATCGACATCGTCAAGGGCGGCAAGACCGAGACCGTGAGCGTCAACGAAAGCGCCCATGTCTATTCCTTCGAGGCCGAAGCTGCCTCGCTGGCCATTCTCGAAGGTCGGCAGGAATTTTCCGCGCCCGGCATGAGCTGGGGCGATACGCTGGGCAATCTGCGCGTGCTCGACAAGTGGCGCAGCGACGCCGGCATCGAGTTCTCGATTGAAAAGTCCACGGTGCGCACAAGGACACTCGACAATCGCAGCCTTGGTTCCAACAAGGGCGTCATTCCGAAGCGGTCCATTCCTGGCCTCAACAAGCAAGCGTCGGCCGTGGCTCTGGGCTTTGAGGATTTCCGCACCTTCTCCTCGGGCGCCATTCTGCTCGATGCCTTCTGGGAGCGCGGCGGCAATATTTTCGATACGGCCTATATCTATTCGGGCGGCTATACCGAAAAGCTGTTCGGCGAATGGCAGAAGAGCCGTGGCGTGCGCGAAGAGGCCGTGCTGATCGGCAAGGGCGCCCACTCCCCGCTCGTCTATCCCGACGTGATTGCCAAGCAGCTCACCCAGTCGCTGGATCGTCTCCAGACTGATTATGTCGACGTCTATTTCATGCATCGCGACAATACCGACGTGCCGGTGGGTGAATTCGTCGATGCCATGGATGCCGAGGTCAAGGCCGGCCGCATTCGCGGGCCCTATGGCGGTTCGAACTGGACCAAAGAGCGCATGGACGCGGCCATTGCCTATGCCAATGCCAATGGCAAGACCGCCCCGCAGGCTCTTTCCAACAACTTCGCTCTGGCCGAAATGCTCGATCCGATCTGGGCCGGTTGCGTCACCTCGTCGACGCCGGACTTCAAGCAGTGGCTGATCGACCGGCAGGTCACCAATTTCTCCTGGTCCAGCCAGGCGCGCGGCTTCTTCACCGACCTTGCCGGCCGGGACAAGCGCGACAATGAGGAACTGGTCCGCGTCTGGTACAATGAGCAGAACTTTAGCCGCCGCGACCGCGCCATCGAACTGGCCAATAAGCTCGGCCATTCGCCGATCCATGTGGCGCTGGCCTATGTACTGGCTCAGCCCTTCCCCAGCGTCCCGCTGATCGGGCCGCGACGCCTCGTGGAACTGGAAGACAGCCTCAAGGCCTTCGACATCCAGTTGACACCCGAACAGGTCAAGTGGCTCGAACAGGGCTGATCCAACCCCTCCAAATGGAAAGCGCCGCTCGCAAGGGCGGCGTTTTCATTTTCGATTCCGAGATGAGCCCAAGTCAGCCCTGCGCGACTGCCGCCCCGGGTCCGTCACTCAGTTCCACCCGATTGCGGCCGGCCATTTTGGCGCCATAGAGCGCCGCATCGGCCGCTTCCAGCGTCTCGCTCGGCCCCAAAGCCTCTGAGAACCGCGCAATTCCGACACTTACCGTCACCAGAATATCGTGGTCGCGATAGCGGATCGGCTGTTTGGCAACCGCCTCGCGTACTCTATTGGTAAGATCGATTGCAGTATCGATGTCGGTCTGTGCCAGGATGATGGCGAATTCCTCGCCACCGATGCGGAAAAGCTGATCGGAGATGCGCAGCGAATTGCGCACGGTATTGGCGAAGCCGCGCAGCACAGCGTCGCCGGCAGCGTGGCCAAGCGTGTCGTTGATCTTCTTGAAATGATCGATATCCAGCGTCAGCACCGCGCCAGGGCCGACGCCGCGCATGAAATTGGAATGAACCCGCATCAGGGCCTCGTCGAAAGCGCGGCGATTGTAGAGCTGGGTCAATTCGTCCACCCGCGCCAGGTCGGCAAGCGCCGTTTCCGAGGCCTCGATGCGCGCGATCATGCGGTTAAATTCCTTCGCTACCCGGCTCAGTTCGGGCGGCACACTGATTTCGATGCGGTGATTGCGGTCGCCATCCGCAAAGCGCGCGGCACCATCCACCAGCCTGTCGACGCTGCGAGACATGATCAGCCCCACAATGCCGACGCCGCCCACCAGCGCCACCAGCGAGAGTGCCAGCGCCACCCCGATCATCACTCCCGCCCGCTCGCTCCATTGTACGGCGGCGTCATGATCGACCCGGATGGTGGCCGAGATAACCTCATAGGCCTGGCCCAGCCTGTCGGAGGTGGCGGCGATATATCCATGAAAGACGCTGGCCTGGCGCTCGGCAGCTGGGTCGTCCGGCGCCCGCAATTCCGATGACAGCTCGGTTGCATGCCGGTCGGCTATTTCCCAGCCTTCAAACGCGGCGTTCAAATGCAGCAATGCCTCGGGATCGTCGGCAAATTGCACCCGCACATCGGCAAAGCTCGCTTCGATCCGGTTGCGCAATTCCCGATAGAGCAAGGGGCGCTGCGCGCCGCCTTCATTGATATATTCATCGATCGGGACCACCGTATCCCAGACCAGTATGCGCAGGTTTTGCAGCGGTCCCAGCTCGGTCTGCTGGCGTTCCGAGACATCATGGAAAGCCTCGATGACGCCGCGATTGAGCACCAGTTGCGCAAAGACAGCGGACAGAGTGAGAGGTGCAAGCGCCACCAGCATGCCCAGCGCGACCCAGAAGCGTAGCGAGCGGGTCTTGAGGAGCTTGAGCATCACATCTGCCTCGTAGTTTGCGGCCAAGGGCCCACGCAATCGGCCGCAAACGTATTCGGGAGGCGTTAACGTATGGAAAAATCAGCCATGCGGGTTTAGCCGTCGGCGAAAGAGTTGATCGGCGTGAGTTTGGCCAGAGCCACCATCCGTATGGCGGCGGCCAGCGCCAGAAGCGCGAATACGGCAGCCATCACGAAGAGCGGTATGATAGAAGCCAGAACCGCATCATTGGTTGCTGCCAGCGGATAACCGGCGGCATTGGCGGCTACGCCGGCCAGCGCCGCGCCAAGTGCATTGCCCGCCGATTGGGTCGTGGGCAGCAGCGCCGATGTACGGTCGCGTTCGGCATCGGTGCTGGCTTCCATAATGGTCAGCATGATGTAGCCGTTCGAGACACCATACCCCATGCCGATCAGGACCTGCCCCACCAGCAACACCGGCAATAGCGTCCATTCGAGTCCCAGCAGCACGAGGACAAGGCCGGTGGCCAGCAGCAGCGGCCCGGTGCGGATCAGGATGCGGCGTGTGCTGCGCTGGCGCACATTGGCCACCGTGACAGACGACATGCTCCAGGCCACCGCCATCACCGCGCCGGTGATCGCAGCCTGGGTGGGTCCGTACCCCCACAATTGTTGCAACAACATGATCAGGTAAACGGCAGTCGCCGCACCGGCCACAGGCATCAGGAGAAAAACCCAAAGGCCCGAACCCACAGCCGTTCGGAAGGAAAATGCGTCCGGCGGCATCAGTCGCTGCTGAGCGCGCCTGTCCAGCCATACCGCCAGTGCCAGTAGCACCGCCGCCCCGATAAGCAGCAGCGCCGCCAGCATCGGCTCGACCACCGCAGCCAGCGCCACGAGCATGGTGCCGGCGCCGATGGTCAAAAGGCGGAGTCCGGGGAAACCATGGGCCTCCGTCGGCTTCTCGCCGCGCGGCACGACCAGCATGACCATGACCGCGAAAATCACCACGAAGGGCACGTTGATGAGGAAGGCGGCGCGCCACGAAATCAGCTCGGTCAGCGCCCCTGCCCCGGCGGGCCCGCCAAAGGCCGCCACGGCCCAGACAACGGCCTGCATGCCGAAGACCTTCGGCACGAGGCGACTGGGGAACAGTTCAGGGATCAGCGCGAAGCAAAGCGCCGCAACCACGCCTTCGCCGAACCCCTGTACGGCACGGCCGACCAGAACCTGCGTCATGTCCGTGGCGATGGCCGCGATCAGCGTGCCAACAAGAAACACCAGAGCCAGACCGACCAGCGAGCCGCGAGAGCCCAGCCTCCGCTTCAGCAGCGCCGCTGCCGCGCCGCCGACAATGGCAAAGACGAGATAGAGCGTTGTCGCCCAGGAAATGACCTCGACCCCGCCCAGTTCATGCACCGCAGACGGCAGAGCCGCCGCGGACAGAAAGGCATTGAAGGCAAAGAGCGTGACGCCCAACGCAAGGATTGTGGTCACCGGCAAATAGCGCGGCCCGAAAATCTCGGCCCAACGGCCTTCGACAGTTTCAGACATGATGGAAATCCATAAAACAAGTAATTCCTTGTTTAATCCCTTTCACTGGAAAGGCAAGGCTATTCTGCCCGAATTTTGTGCAGATTTTGGGCGCCGCTTACCCCATAACGGGTCTCGCTCGACTTCTGGACAGAGGAGACCGGGCAGTCCAATCACTGCAAGAAGCCACTACTAACCCTTTCTACAGACTGGTAAAAACGACCCGCGCCAAAAACTTGTCCCCGCCACGATCGGCCCACCTATTCTTGTCGCATCTCCGCACAAGCTGCGCGGTCGCGACGAACGGTCGGTGTGGAGAGCCGGATGGAGGTGGGGTCGCCTGCCTTCCGTCGCGGATCACTGAATGGATCTGTACCGCTCCGCAGGTCCCATGTCGGGCCGTTCCGGCTGCACCGGACGGCGGCTGCCACGTCGCCAGCAGGGCGAAGACGACGCAGTCCCTCATGGGTGGAGTAAGGATGTAAGTCCACCATTCGGCCCGTCGACGAGCCTCCGGTGCCTGGGGCGAGGTTTTCCTCACCTTCTATTTTTGCCGGACGACCGGCACCGAGGCAAACCTCGCCCCAGGCCGTAGCTATTGCGGTAACCCCAAACCGGAGGCTTATGGCCGACCGGCGCTTTGGCGCGAACAGAATTTCTCTATCGTTCGCAAACGACGCACAGTTACACTTCTGTGCGTACTTGTCCTTCAGGCGCCCCTTCCCTAAATTCACCCTCGCAGGTTCGCCTGCATTGTTCTCAGGGCGGGGTGCAATTCCCCACCGGCGGTAAAGGCAGCAATGCCAAGCCCGCGAGCGCCTTCGGACCGTGAGGTCCTTGGGGTCAGCAGATCCGGTGCAATTCCGGAGCCGACGGTATAGTCCGGATGAAAGAGAACGGGACCAAGCGCCTTGCCGGGCGCGCGTGGCATTTTTTGCTGCGCTCTATCCGGCCTGTCGTCTCCCGTAACCCTGAGGAAACTGGTTACGGAAAGGACGACTAATGAACCAGATTTCCTCTTCGCATAACGCCGCCGTATCGGGCGCGTTGTTCATGCTTGCGGCCAGCCTGGCCTTTGCCGGCAGCAATACGCTGCAATCGGTTTTGCCGACGCCCGCCGAATATGGCGGTTTCGGCATGAGTTCGACCGGCATGGCCTTCTGGCAATATGTGATTGCCTCGGTGCTCGCTCTGCCGCTCATCCTGCGGATCGGCCTGCATAATCTGCGCACCAGCCACCCCCTGGCCCACGAAGTTCGCGCCTTCGTCTCGGCGCTGGGTGTGCATGTCTTCGTCTACGGCTTCGCTTCGGGCGTACCGATCTGGCAGATGGTGACGCTGCTGGCTACCGGCCCGCTCTTCATCATCATCGGCTCCACCCTGTTTCTGCGGGAAAAGGTTTCCTTTGCCCGCATCGCTGCCGCCCTGCTTGGCTTTGTCGGCGCCATCATCGTTTCCGGTGTCGGTGCCGAAGGTCTGACCTGGCATACGCTGGTTCCCATCGTTGCCGCAGCCCTTTGGGCCGCAACTGATGTGTTGACCAAATATCTGTCGCTACGCGGCGAACGGCCCGAAACCCTAACCATTTCGCTTCTGGTGCTGATGACACCGAACCACCTGGCCATTCTGCTTCTGGTCAATGCCTTTGCCGGCGTTCTGCCGGCAGGGATCGCCACCGGCTTCCCCTTCGCGCTGCCTGAAGGCAATGGCCTGTTGCTCCTGCTTGTTCTGGGCGCATTGACTGCCGCCGCGCAATATCTGCTGGCCTTTGCCTATCGCAATGCCGACGCCACCTATCTCCAGCCGTTTTCGGATGTGAAAGTCCTCTTGGGCGGGCTGGTGGGCTGGATTGCCCTTGGACAGGAACCTTCGATCTGGTTCTGGCCCGGCGCCGCGTTGATCGTTGCCGCCTCGGCTTTCATCTTCTGGGCCGAAAACCGGCCGAATACCGGCCGAAGACCGGCCGCCTTGCCGCGGCATGACCCATGCTGCCCTCCCCCGGGAGGGCAGTCGCCTGCCATTCATTCCGATTTTGGAACAGACCTTCTGAAATCGGCATTGGCATGTTACCGGTGCCACTGATGAGCCGATGGGGCGAAACGGGGGTCCATATGCCGGACGAGATTGGCAACCAGATGCCGCAGGACTTCGAAGCCCTGCGTGCCGTCATCATCGAGCGCCGCGCGGAATTGCCCAAGCGCCTGATGCAGGTCGCCGCCTATGCTCTCGACCATCCCGACGAAATCGCGTTCGGCACCGCCGCCAGCATCGCCACTGCCGCCCAGGTCCAGCCTTCGACACTGGTCCGCTTTGCGCAGCATTTCGGCTTCGACGGATTTTCGGGGCTGCAGCAGCTGTTCCGCCTGCGTCTGCGGGAACGCAATGCTAGCTATGAGGACCGTTTGCGCAAGCTTGAAGAAGGTGATGCCGCGCTGGCGGAAAGCGCGACCATCCTCAACAGCTTCACATCGGCCGCCCATCGCAGCCTCGACACGCTGACCAGCGCCATCGACCCGGAAGAATTCGAAAAGGCGGTAAGCCTGCTCGCCGGTGCCGAAACCATCTACCTGATCGCCAAGCGTCGATCTTATCCCATATCCAGCTACATGGCGTATGCTTTTGGCAAGCTGAAGGTGCGTTGCCTGCAGGTTGGCACTGCGGCGGGCATAGACGACGACCTGCTGGCGCTGGCGAGCCCGAAGGATGCGGCCTTTGCCATCAGTTTTTCGCCCTATGCCTCGGAAAGCGCCGCGCAGGCGCGATCTCTGGCGGGCGCCGGTGTGCCTGTGGTTTCTTTGACCGACTCGGCCTTTTCCCCTTTGGTGGATTGCTCCGATGTCTGGTTCGAACTGGTCGAAGCCGACCATGCCGGTTTCCGCTCCCTCTCCGCCAGCATGGCTTTTGCCATGGCTCTAACGGTTTCCGTTGCGGAAAAACGACGCCGCGGCTGAACATTCCATCTGCGGAACATATATTCTATCTTGACGCAAATTCAGAACCTGTATTTCATTGTGGAAAATGGTTTGCTGCATTTCGACGACAGGTCGAACCCAGCCAGACCGTAGAAATTTGACCGCAAGGAGGGATCAGGTGACCACCGAACTGGCAGAACGCCCGCTGGATGTGATTACGATCGGGCGCGCATCGGTGGACCTCTATGGCCAGCAGATCGGCACTCGGCTGGAGGATGTCGGCAGCTTCGCCAAATCCGTCGGCGGCTGCCCCACCAACATCTCGGTGGGCACGGCGCGGCTGGGCCTCAAATCCGCACTGGTCACCCGCGTCGGCAATGAGCAGATGGGCCGGTTCATCCGCGAACAATTGCAGCGCGAGGGTGTCGAGACCAGGGGCATCGCCACCGATCCCGACCGCCTCACCGCCCTGGTGCTGCTGTCCGTCGAAAACGACAAATCCTTCCCCCTGATCTTCTACCGCGACAATTGCGCCGATGCGGCGCTGTCGGAAAGCGACGTGGACGAGGATTTCATCCGGTCGTCACGCGCTGTGCTGGTCACCGGCACGCATTTTTCCAAGCCCCATTCCGATGCGGCGCAGCGCAAGGCCATGAATATTGCCCGCGCCAATGGCGGCAAGGTCGTGTTCGACATCGACTATCGCCCCAATCTCTGGGGACTGGCGGGCCATGATGCGGGCGATAGCCGCTATATCGCCTCCGACACGGTTTCGGCCCATCTCAGGACCGTGCTGCCCGAATGCGATCTGATCGTGGGCACCGAAGAAGAAGTTCTGATCGCGGCTGGTGCCGACGATCTCCATGCTGCGCTCAGGACGATCCGGTCCTTGTCCTCCGCCGTGATCGTCCTGAAGCGCGGACCCATGGGCTGCATCGTCTATGACGGAGATATCCCCGCAGATCTCGAAGACGGTATTGTCGGCAAGGGCTTCCCCATTGAGGTCTATAATGTGCTCGGCGCCGGCGACGCCTTCATGAGTGGTTTCCTGCGTGGCTGGCTGCGTGGCGAACCGCATGCCACCAGCGCCACCTGGGCCAATGCCTGCGGCGCCTTTGCGGTCAGCCGCCTGCTCTGCGCCCCGGAAATCCCAACCTGGACCGAGCTGCAATATTTCCTTGAGCACGGCAGCAAGGAGCGCGCCCTGCGCAAAGATGCGGCCATCAATCATGTTCACTGGGCCACCACCCGCCGGCGCGCCATTCCCAAACTCATGGCGCTGGCCATCGACCATCGCAGCCAGTTCGAGGACATGGTGGGCGAGGACGCCGACAAGTTGTCGCGCATTCCCGACTTTAAGGTGCTGGCGATAAAGGCTGCGGCGCAGGTGGCCAATGGCCGCGATGGCTTCGGTACGCTGCTGGACGACAAATACGGTCGCGACGCGCTCTACGAGACCGGAACGCTCAAGAATTTCTGGGTCGGCAAGCCGATCGAACTGCCCGGCTCGCGCCCGCTGCGCTTCGAGTTCACCCAGGATCTGGGATCGCGCCTTGTCGACTGGCCAGTCGACCATTGCATCAAGGTGCTGTGCTTCTTCCACCCCGATGATCCGGATACGCTGCGTAGGGAACAGATCGCCAAGCTGCGCTCGGCCTTTGACGCTGCCCGCAAGATCGGGCGGGAATTGCTGGTCGAGATCATCGCGGGAAAAACCGGCCCGCTGCATGATGACACAGTGGCAAGAGCCCTGACCGAGATTTACGATGCCGGCATCAAGCCGGACTGGTGGAAGCTGGAACCGCAGGCCAATGCGGCCGCCTGGGCCCTGACCGACGCGGTGATCGAAGACCGTGACCCGCTGTGCCGGGGCGTGGTTCTCCTGGGCCTTGAAGCACCGCAGGACGAGCTGGAGGCCGGTTTCGCGGCCGCCAAGACGGCCCGTACGGTCAAAGGCTTCGCCGTGGGCCGAACGATTTTTGCCGACGCGGCACGCGCCTGGCTGGATGGAAAAATGAGCGACGAAGAGGCCGTGGCCGATATGGCAAAGCGGTTCGGGGCGCTGGTGGAGATTTGGGAGCAGCAATGAGCCAGAAAACAATCCGACTGACGATGGCGCAGGCCGTCGCGCGCTTCCTTACGGCTCAAAAGACCATAATCGACGGCGAAACACTGCCGATTTTCGGCGGTGTCTGGGCCATTTTCGGCCATGGCAATGTGGCCGGTGTGGGTGAGGCGCTCCATGCAGTCAAGGATCAGTTGCCGACCTATCGTGGCCAGAACGAGCAGAGCATGGCTCATGCGGCCATTGCCTATGGCAAGGCCACGTTCCGCCGCCGTTTCATGGTCGCTACGAGCTCGATCGGGCCGGGCGCGCTCAATATGGTTACGGCCGCAGGGCTGGCCCATGTCAACCGCATCCCGGTCCTGTTCCTGCCCGGCGACGTCTTCGCCAATCGTCTGCCCGACCCGGTATTGCAGCAGGCCGAGGCCTTCGGCGACGGCACCGTGACGGTTAATGACTGTTTCCGCCCGGTGAGCCGGTATTTCGACCGCATTACCCGCCCCGAGCAGATCATCCCTGCCCTGCGCCGCGCCATGCAGGTGCTGACCGACCCCGCCGAATGCGGACCGGTGACGCTCTCGCTCTGCCAGGATGTGCAGGCCGAGGCCTATGACTATCCAGAGAGCTTCTTCGCTGAAAAAATCTGGGTGCCACGCCGCATCATGCCCGATGCTGACGAGTTCGCGGAAGCCGCGGCTGCGCTCAAACTCAGCAAGAAACCCGTGATCATCGCCGGTGGCGGCGTGCTCTATTCTGAGGCTTCGACCAGCCTTGCCGCCTTTGCCGAAGACCACGGCATTCCGGTGATGGAAACGCAGGCGGGCAAGAGTTCCCTGCCTCATGTCCACCCCCTGAACATGGGCAGCGTCGGGGTCACCGGCACATCGGCATCCAACTCTCTTGCCGAAGAGGCCGATGTGGTACTGGCCGTGGGCTCCCGCCTTCAGGACTTTACTACCGGCTCCTGGGCCCTGTTCAAAAACGAGAATCTCAAGATCATCGGCCTCAATGTGCAGGTGTTCGACGCCATGAAGCACAATGGGCTGCCCCTCGTCGCCGACGCACGGGTCGGCCTGGAGGCGCTCGACGCGGCTCTGACGGGTTGGCAAGTTGATTCCGCATGGACCGACAAGGCTTTGAAGGGCAAGGAAGATTGGCTGCGCGACGCCGATGCGGCGCGCGCCGCAACCAATGTCGAACTGCCTTCGGACGCTCAGGTCATCGGCGCCGTCCAACGCGGGCGGACCAGGGCGACGCTGGTTTGCGCTTCGGGCGGCCTGCCCGGCGAACTCCACAAGCTGTGGCGCGCTGACGGACCGGGCAGCTATCATCTCGACTATGGGTTCTCCACCATGGGTTACGAGATTGCCGGCGGGCTTGGGGTCAAGCTGGCGCGGCCGGAGGACGATGTTGTCGTCATGGTCGGCGATGGCTCCTATCTGATGCTCAATTCCGAAATCGTCACGGCGGCCATGATGGGCGTCAAGCTCACCATCGTCGTGCTGGACAATTCCGGCTTCGGCTGCATCAACCGGCTGCAGATGGCGACTGGCGGGGCCAACTTCAACAATCTGTTCCGCGACACGCATCATGTCGAAATGCCCAATATTGATTTCGCCGCCCACGCCGCCGCGATGGGTGCAAAGGCCGTCAAAGTCTCCTCCCTCGCCGAACTTGAGGCGGGCTTGCAGGCGAGCGAAGGCGCAGAGGGCGTCCATGTCTTCGTGATCGACACCGACCCGCTGATCACCACAGAGGCCGGTGGCCATTGGTGGGACGTGGTCGTGCCCGAAGTCAGCGACCGACCGAGTGTCAATGCGGCGCGTGAGGCTTATGTGAAGGCGCTGCGAGCACAGCGGGCGGGTTGAGATTTGGGGATTGCGGTTCTCCCTTCTCCCCTTGCGGGAGAAGGTGCCCCGAAGGGGCGGATGAGGGGTCTGCGGTCTCTTGTGAACATCGAATGCGCGGAGAGAACCCCTCACCCTGACTTTTCGCTGAACGCGAAAAGTCTGTCCCTCTCCCGCAAGGGGCGAGGGGTGGGCCGCGGAATTGGAGCTAGAGAATGAAAGCCAAACTCGGCATGTCGCCCATCGCTTGGTGGAACGACGACCTCAAGGAACTCAGTGACGACGTCTCGCTGGAGGAATGCCTGCGTCAGTCGCGCTCGGCCGGATTTACCGGCATGGAAAAGGGCCGGCGTTTTCCCGACGATCCTGCGGTGATGCTGCCCATCCTCAAGGCCGCAGACGTTACGCTTTGCGGCGGCTGGTTCTCGGGGACCCTCGTCGACGAAGAGCTTGCGGCCAACAAGGACCGCATCGCGCCGATGATCGAATTGTTCAAGGCCGTCAATGCGCCCTGCATCGTCTATGGCGAGGTCGGCCGCTCGATCCAGGGCAAGCGCGAAATACCATTGGCGCAGAAGCCCAAGCTCTCCGACGACGAGATGAAGACCTATGCCCGCAAGGTGACAGCGTTTGGCGAATGGTGCGCCGAGCAGGGCATGCCCCTCTCCTACCATCATCACATGGCCGCCGTGGTCGAGACCGAACCCGAACTCGATGCCTTCATGTCAGCCTCGGGCGAAGGCATTCCGCTGCTGCTCGACGCTGGACATCTGGCCTTTGCGGGTGGCGATGTGCTGCGCGCCATCGATAACCACCATGGCCGCATCAATCATGTGCATGTCAAAGACATCCGCCGCCCTGTCGTCGACGGCCTCGATCGCAGTCGGCAGAGCTTCCTCGATGCCGTGGCGCTGGGCGCCTTCACCGTGCCGGGCGACGGATCGCTCGATTTCGGCGCCATCGTGCAGCGATTTGCCGATTACGGCTATGAGGGCTGGTTCGTGGTCGAGGCCGAACAGGACCCGATCAAAAATCCACCGCTCATGATGGCACAGGTCGGACACAAGGAACTTGTCCGCGTCATGACGGCCGCTGGCTACACTATCGAAACGCAGGGCTTCCCAAAGGAGTGAAACTTTGCCGGCGGCTGTGCTAAGGCGTTGCCCCAATCTGTTGAACATGGGGAGACGCGCGCATGGCGCTAAGGGAAAACGATGTGATCTGGTGGCGGCCATTGTGGAAGCGCGTGGCCGTTGTGGTGTTTCTTTCGGCCTGGTTGGGCTGGGAAATTCTCTTCACCGGCGAGCAACTCTGGATGTTCCTCGTGGGCGCGGCTCTCGCCTATTCGCTCTACAATTTTTTCTACGCCTTCCCCAAGGAGAAGCCGAACAGTGACGCAGTCTCCCCTGCTCCGCCGCCCGAGCCAAAAGACGGGCAAGATCCATAACGTCACCCCTGATAATGCCGGCTGGACCCATGTCGGGTTTGGATTGTACCGGCTGGCCAAGGGTTCGGAAGCGGCTGAACCGACTGGCGATCGGGAAGTGTGCCTGGTGCTGGTCAGCGGCAAGGGGCGTTTCAAGGTCGACGGCAAGGATATGGGCGAACTGGGCGAGCGGATGACACCGTTCGAGGGCGCGCCATGGGCGCTCTATGTGCCCGCCTGGCATAGCTGGAGCGTCGAAGCGACCACAGACCTTGAACTCGCTGTCTGCTCGGCGCCGGGCGGCGGTACGCATGAGGCCAAGGTCATTCCAGCAGGCACCCATGCGCAAATCCATCGCGGCAAAGGCGCCAATGTGCGCCATGTCCACAATATCATGCCGGAAGACGATGGCTCCGCTCATTCGCTGCTGGTGGTAGAGGTGATCACGCCGCAAGGCAACACCTCGTCCTACCCTCCGCACAAGCACGACCAGGACAACCTGCCCCACGAGAGTTTTCTCGAGGAAACCTACTATCACCGCATAAACCCGCCGCAGGGCTTCGCCTTCCAGCGTGTCTATACCGACGACCGGAGCCTCGACGAAGCCATGGCTATCGAGGACGGCGATGTGACGCTGGTGCCGCGCGGTTATCACCCCGTGGCCACCACGGCGGGCTATGACCTCTATTATCTCAATGTCATGGCCGGGCCGAAGCGCGTGTGGAAATTCCACAATGCGCCCGAGCATGAATGGATGCTGCAATAAAAAGGGCGCCTCAGGCGCCCTTTTCTATTCAGCGCCCCTGGAAGGTCGCCTTATCGGCCAATGCGCCGGTGATCTCGCTCACCTTCACCGCCCTGCCCTCCTTGACCGACTTCAATGCCGCGTCGGCCAGCGCCAGGGCGATGAGGCCATCGACGCCGCTGGGCGAAGCCGGAGTTTTCGATTCCACAAAATCGATGAAAGCACTGATTTCGCGGGCATAAGCCTCGGTATAGCGGGTCATGAAGAAGTCATGCAGTGGCGGGCGGGTATAGCCATTGCCATTGGCGATTTCGATAGACACCGGACGCTGGTTCTCTGCGGCCACGGCGCCCTTGCTGCCATGCACCTCGATACGCTGGTCATAGCCATAGGTGGCGCGGCGCGAATTGGAGATGGTGGCGTGCTTGCCCGAGGCGGTGGAGAGCATGAGCGAGGCACTGTCATAGTCGCCGGCGGCGCCGATGGCCTTGTCGACCAGTACGGAAGCCTGCGCGCTAACGGTCTCGATTTCCTCGCCCAACAGGAAACGGGCCATATCGAGATCGTGGATGGTCATATCGCGGAAAATGCCGCCCGACCGCTTGATATAGTCGACCGGTGGCGCGCCGGGATCGCGCGAAACGATGGTCACCATTTCCACATCGCCGATCTGGCCCTCGGCAATCGCGGCCTTCACCGCCTGGAAATGTGGATCGAAGCGGCGGTTGAAGCCGACCATCAAAGTGCCGCCGGTTTCGTCCACAACCTTGAGGCAGGCTTTGACACGCTCGACATCGAGATCGATGGGCTTCTCGCAGAAAATGGCCTTTCCGGCGCGGGAGAAGCGTTCGATCAAATCGGCATGGGTGTCGGTTGGGGTGCAGATGATAACGGCATCGATATCCCCGGCCTGCTCGATGGCATCTATAGTGCGGACCTCGGCTGCGTACTGGGCAGCGAGGTCTGACGCCGCCTGAGGCATGGCGTCGGCCACCGCGACCAGTTTTGCCTTGGGATTCGAGGTTATGGCCTTGGCATGCACTTTACCGATGCGGCCGGCGCCAAGCAGGCCAAAATTGAGCGACATGGGAAACTCCACCCTGCGGCCGATATCGCGGCCAGATCATTGCGGAACAAATAGATGATTTCTGGAATTATTGGAACAGGAATTCCGAAAATGAACCAGGCCAGAATGCCATATGGCAACGGGGCCTAAAACCCTGGTGTGGCGTTCACGCAAAGGCTCAGTGCTCTCTCGCCCGCTCCAGAAGGCGCTTGCATTCGAGCAATTCGCGCAGGACGTCCGACAGCTTGTTGCGCGAGTCCTCATCCAGTTCGGGACTGGCCAACATCACGGCTTCTTCGATCTCGGCTTCGTCGCCTGCGGCTTCCGCCTCTTCGATCAGCGGCAGGATTTCATCCAGCCCCTTGCCCTCGCCCACGGCGATGACATAACGCGATCCCTGATCCTTGAGGATGCGCTGGACACCCTTGATGGTAAAACCCTGATCGTAGAGCAGATGACGGATGCCACGCAGCAGCATGACGTCCTCTGGCCGGTAATAGCGACGGCCGCCGCCCCGCTTCAACGGCTTGATGGTGGCAAAGCGGGTTTCCCAAAAGCGCAGCACATGCTGAGGGAGATCAAGCTCCTCAGCCGCTTCTGAAATGGTTCGGAAGGCGTCGGGCGACTTGTCCAAACCGCGATTCCCCTGGCAAGAAAGCCTTATTTACCAGAGCTAACCATAGCCTTGTTAATCTTGGACTTCAACACATTGGACGGCTTGAACACAAGAACCTGCCGCGGAAGGATCGGAACTTCCTCACCGGTCTTGGGATTGCGGCCCACGCGCTCATTCTTGGAGCGAACCTGGAATGATCCGAAGGAGGACAGTTTCACATTGGCGCCGGTCACCAGCGCATCGGTTATCAGTTCGAGGACCCGTTCGACCAGTTCGGCCGATTCGGTCCTCGACAGACCAACCGACCCATATACTGCCTCTGCAAGATCTGCCCGCGTTACCGTCTTCTGCGTCATTCGCACCCCCGTAAATCGCGAGCCCTGTTTTTCCGGCCTTCAAGACAGCCCAAAATCTTGGGTCTCTAGCCTCGGGCACAACCGGAAGGTGGAGCCCTGACGTCGGAAATCCCTGACTGCTTAACGCCACCGCAAGATCATCTCGCCGCGGTTTCAGCGTTGGGTCCCTCCACCCGCGGGAGAGACTAACGCCTTGAAACGCTTGAGGTCAATGCGGGTTTCCGCATCTACCAGCGAATGATGGACGCACCCCAGGTAAAGCCGCCGCCCATGGCCTCGATCATCACCAGATCGCCCCGCTTGATGCGACCATCCGCAACCGCGACGCTGAGCGCAAGCGGAACCGAAGCCGCCGATGTATTGGCGTGCCGATCGACCGTCATGACAACCTTTTCGGGCGGAAGGCCGAGCTTGGCGCCCGCCCCTTCGATGATGCGGCGGTTGGCCTGATGCGGCACGAACCAGTCGAGATCGTCCACTGTGTAGCCGGTCTGCTCCAGCGTTGCATAGACGACGTCGGTGATCTTGCCGACGGCATGGCGGAACACTTCGGGGCCTTGCATCTGCACATGTCCGGTCGTGCCGGTGCTCGACGGCCCGCCATCGACATAGAGCTTGTCCCAATGACGCCCGTCGGACCGAAGGGCCGAGGCCAGAACGCCCCGCTCCGGCTCGTCATCGGACAGGTCGATTCGCTCCATCACCACCGCGCCGGCTCCATCGCCGAACAGGACGCAGGTCGTGCGGTCGTTCCAGTCCAGCAGCCGCGAGAAGGTCTCCGCGCCAATGACCAGAACCCGTCGTGCCAGGCCATTCTTGATATAGCTGTCGGCCGTGGTCACCGCATAGACAAAACCGGAGCATACGGCCTGAATGTCGAAGGCGAAGCCGTGGTTCATGCCCAGCTTCATCTGCACCAGGGTTGCCGCCGCCGGGAACGTATAGTCCGGCGTCGTGGTGGCGACGATGATGAGGTCCAGATCGTCCACCGCAAGGCCCGCATCGGCAAGCGCCGCGCGGCCGGCAGCAACTGCCAGATCGGAGGTAAATTCCCCATCCCCGGCAATATGACGTTCCTTGATACCGACGCGCTGCTGAATCCACTCGTCGGATGTATCAATGGTTTTCGCCAGGTCATCATTGGTGACAACCTTCGCCGGCAGATAGCTGCCGACTCCACGAATTACAGATCGAACTCTGGTCACGCCGATTTGGCCTCGGTCTCGGGCGGCACGCTGGAGGCTGCCTTATGAAGGGGGAAGCGTTGCACGGAGTCGCCAATCTTGTCGATAAGGCGACTGCGCGCCATTTCATAGGCAAGGCCCAGCGCGCTCTTGTAACCGACCTCGTCCGTGCCACCATGGGACTTGATGACAATGCCGTTGAGGCCCATGAACACGCCGCCATTGACAGTGCGCGGGTCCATCTTGCGCTTGAGGGCATTGAGCGCGGAAGACGCGAAAATAGCGCCCAGCTTGCTCATCCAGTTCGCCGTCAGCGCGCTGCGCAAATAGGACGCAACCTGCCGGGCCGTGCCTTCGGCAGTCTTGAGCGCGATATTGCCGACAAATCCTTCGGTCACAACCACATCGACAGTGCCCTTGCCGATATCGTCGCCTTCGACAAAGCCGTGATAGGTGAAACCGGCCCCGCTCGCTTCCGAGAGGATTTTTCCGGCTTCCTTGATGGATTCGAGACCCTTGACCTCTTCGGTGCCGACATTGAGCAGACCCACGGTGGGCGAGGCAGAATCGAACAGCGAGCGCGCCAGAGCGGAGCCGAGGATGGCGTAGTCGACAAGTTGCTGGGCGTCGGCACCAATGGTGGCGCCCATATCCAGCACGATGATATCAGACCGCACGGTCGGCCAGATCGCGGCGATACCGGGCCGGGAAATGCCTTCCATCGGACGGAGGCAAAAGGTGGCCATCGCCATAAGCGCGCCGGTATTGCCGCCCGAAATGGCGACATCGGCCTCGCCGTCCTTAACGGACTGGATGGCCATCCACATGGATGATGTTCCCTTGCCCTTGCGCAGGGCCTGGCTGGGCTTTTCGTCCATGGCTATGACCACGGCAGAATCGCGGACGGTGGAAACGGGCTTCAGCGCCGGGAACTCTTCCAGAAGCGGCTCGATCTCGGCCTGGCGTCCGTGGAAAATGAAGCGTGTATTCTTGCGTTCCTTGAGCGCAAGAAGGGCTCCGTGGATAACGGCTCGGGGCGCGTTGTCGCCCCCCATCGCATCGACGGAAATGGTAATAGTATCGGTCATTTCAGCCTGTTTTTCGGCCCGCCTGCGCAGGCAAGCAAACATATCCCATCGTCGGGTCGGCGCAAGCCCGCACCCAATGACACTACGACTTGTCCCCGTCCGTAGATTTCAGCGCGGCCAGCCGGGCAAAGGGGTGCTCCTCCGCTCCGTCCTTGTCCAGACCCATCGCATCCAGCGATTCCCCATCTGCGCGTGGATAGGGATCAAGCGCAAGGGCCAGCGTTTCAAGCAACAGCGCGCTCAGGTCCACTTCCGGCCCGTCTATGTGGTCGGGAAAGTCATCGTCTTCAAGGTCGATATAGGTCTCCGAACCCGGCGTCGGTCCCTGCCCATGCTTGGGCGCGGGCAGAAATACCCGATCTATCGGCTCGGAAATCGCCTGCGGCACAGGTTCAAAACTGACAATGGACGCTTGGGTGACCGAAGCCTCGAGGCGACCAAGCGCCCGCAGCCCACCACGTAGAGGCGAAACCGTCAGATTTGCGACAAACCGCTCTACCGAAAGGATGTTCATATCCTCGGCAATAGCCTGCCGCGCAGCCTCATCGGCATCGACGGCAATCGACCGCCCTGTCGCCGGGATTTTGTCGATGCGCACAACGGCATCGAAAATCGGTGCTTCTCGGCGGCTCACGCTGCTGCCCCGAAAACAACAGTGCCGCCCATAATGGCTTCGACAGACTGCTCTGCAAAGGCAGCATCGCGCTCTACGATATAGGCGGTCAGTGCCCGCACATTGGCGCTGTCCTCGCCGTCATAGATATTGCGGGCGATGACACCAGCCAGCGCGTCAATATCGCCCCGGTCCAGAGCCTCATTGATTGCCGCGAGAAGCCCGAAGAAGATATTGCCCATCTTCTGGATTTTTTTCGGCACACCGAGATCCCCTGCCCCCATTTCGCGCAGGGAGCGATCCATATCCTTGAAGAAAAGATCAAAGACAGCCTGGCTGAAACCCTTCGCCTCCGCCGAGCCACTCCGCAGCCTGCGGAACAGCAGGGCCATATGCAGGCTGATCATGTCGAATCGGCCGGTCACAGTGTCAGGCACACCCCATTCGGCGTAAAAGACCGGCTGCCGGGATTGCGCCACAATGGAATTATAGACGGCATAAACTGGCTGGGTAGCTGTGCTCTTGCGGAACAAGGACAGGATCATGGGATTGCACTCAGTGTCGGTATGGGTCAAACACAGGCTTATGGGTTCGCCGGGCCAATGCCAGCTTGCCAGAAGGCCAAGTTGACAGCTACACATTCCGGCGGCCAATGGGCACGCGCCTCGTTGTCACGCCTATAGTCGAGAGCCATCTGGAAAGTCAAATTATGCTCCTGCGTCTTGCCAAAGCCTCCGCTGTTGCCGCCGTCCTTGCCATGGCGCTCGCCGGTTGCACCAGCAGCACATCTCTGGTCACCAAGCGTACGCAGGGCTATGAAATTCCGGACAGCGCCCTCCAGCAGATCCGGCCGGGCCAGAGCCAGCAGCTCGTAACGCTTGTTCTCGGCTCACCGCAGTCGACCAACAGCTTCGGCGACCAGACCGCCTGGTATTATGTCGAGACCAAGGTTCAGCAGACCTCGTTCGGCCTCACCATGGTTCAGGAGCGCACTGTGCTCGCCATCTATTTCGACAAGAACAAGAAGGTCGTCGACAAGGCCGTTTATGGGCTGGCAGATGGCAAGGTGGTGAATGTGGACACGCGCCGCACACCATCCTTTGGTCAGGACCGCACCTTCATCGAGTCGATCCTCTCCTCGTTCTGATGGCTTAACCCTTGAATTGAAAAGACCCCGGCCTCGCGGCCGGGGTCTTTTGTTTTCAGAAGCTCGAACAGCCCTCAGTTCAGCTCGGCACCTGCGGCGCGGGCAATAGAATCGAGGGCGGCATTGACGAGGCCGCTAGCGTCATCCTCGTAGAAGGCGCGGGCAATATCGACATATTCGGTGATCACGACGCGGGGCGGTATATCGCGGCGGCGCAACAGCTCGAACGCAGCGGCGCGCAGAATGGCGCGAAGCGTGGCGTCGACGCGCTCCATCGGCCAGCCATCGGCCAGAGCCTGATCGACCGCCGGATCGATATCGAGCTGGAAGCGGGTCACGCCGGTGACGATCTGGCGGAAAAAATCAGCGTCGGCCGGCAGATACTGCGCGCCCTCGATTTCCCTGCCCAGATGAAAGGCGCCGAACTGGGCCAGCGTGTCCTCAAGCGTCGCGCGGCCGACATCCATCTGGTAGAGCGCCTGCACGGCGGCGAGGCGGGCAGCGCCGCGCTGGTTTGCAGGGCGCGAGGCGCCGGGGTCGCGTTTTGCGTGTTCAGTCATCTAGCCGTTCAATTTCGTCTTGAGGTCTGCCAGAGCCAGGGCGGCGCGCGCCGCGTCCCCGCCCCTGTCCTGATCGGCCACATTGGCGCGTATCCAGGCTTGTGCCTCGGTTTCAACAGTCAGAATGCCGATGCCCAGCGGTAGGGCATCGACAACGGCCAGTTCGGCAAGGGCACGAATGCTCTCGCCTGCCACGGCCGTATAGTGATTGGTCTGGCCACGAATAACGCAGCCAAGAGCGACATAGCCGTCAAATCGTCCGGTTTCCAGTGCCATTGCAACACCCACGGGCACTTCCATGGCGCTGGGGACGGCAACGACCTCGTGGGTTGCGCCTGCCGCGTCAAGCGCGGCAATGGCGCCGCGTTTCATTTCCTCGGCGATGTCCGGGTAGGCGCGGCCTTCCACGATCAGGAAATGCTGCCCCCTGCCCGCGCCTTCCGGAAGGGGAAACCGTACGCCATAGGAGTCCATGATCACTCTCCCTGTACCGGACCGAAGCAGCCCGGTTCGGCGCTCATGATAGCGCATCGCAACGGCAGACGGCATCCCATGCCGACAGTGCAATGAATGAATGGTTGGTCAGGCACCCGGAGCAGGATCAATCGTCTTCGGCCCGCGGCTCGCTCTTGTCCTCGGCCAGTTCGGTCAGAAATGAGCGAAAGTCGTCAGCGGCCGAGAAGTTCTTGTAAACGCTGGCAAAACGAACAAAGGCAACATCATCGAGACCCTTAAGTCCTTCCATGACGAACTCGCCGATCTGATCGGAGGTGATCTCGACATCGCCCAGGCTTTCAAGCTGGCGGACGATGCCGGAAATCATGCGTTCAACCCGTTCGGGCTCTACGGACCGCTTGCGCAGTGCCGTATTGACCGAACGAGCCAGTTTTTCGCGGTCGAACGGGACCTTGCGCCCCGTCTTCTTGACCACCGTAAGCTCGCGCAATTGCACGCGCTCAAAGGTCGTGAACCGCCCTCCGCAGGCATTGCAGACACGCCGGCGGCGGATGGCGCCCGAATCTTCGGTCGGGCGGCTATCCTTCACCTGTGTGTCGTCATTGCTACAATAAGGGCAGCGCATTGGTAGCGTTTACCTTCGCATTCAGCCGTAAATGGGGAACCGGTCGGTGAGCACCTTCACCTTGGCGCGAACAGCGGCCTCGACGGCACCATTGTTGTCATCGCCATTGGCTTTGAGACCATCCAGCACTTCGAGGATCAGCTCGCCGACTTCCTTGAACTCGGCTTCGCCAAAACCACGGGTCGTACCGGCCGGAGTGCCGAGACGCACCCCCGAGGTGATTGCCGGCTTTTCCGGATCGAACGGGACCGCGTTCTTGTTGCAGGTGATGTAGGCACGGCCGAGAGCGTTTTCGGTGGCCTTGCCGGTGAGGCCCTTGGGCCGCAGGTCAACCAGCATCAGGTGGTTGTCCGTGCCGCCCGACACGATATCCACGCCGCCCTTGACCAGCGTATCGGCCAGCACCTTGGCATTGGCGACGACCTGCGCGGCGTAGGCTTTGAATTCAGGCTGCAGCGCCTCGCGGAACGCAACCGCCTTGGCCGCGATCACATGCATCAGCGGTCCGCCCTGGATACCGGGGAAGATGGCCGAGTTGATCTTCTTGGCAATGTCCTCGTCATTGGTGAGGATCAGGCCGCCACGCGGGCCACGCAGAGTCTTGTGGGTGGTGGTGGTCGCCACATGTGCATGCGGGAACGGGCTCGGATAGACGCCACCGGCGACGAGGCCGGCCACGTGGGCCATATCCACGAAGAGGATAGCGCCCACTTCATCGGCAATGGCGCGGAATTCGGCCCAGTCCATGACCCGCGAATAGGCCGAGAAACCGGCCACGATCATCTTGGGACTGTGTTCTCGGGCGAGCTGACGCACCTGGTCCATATCTACGCGGCCGTCCTGCTTACGCAGGCCATACTGGATGGCATTGAACCACTTGCCGGACTGGTTTGGCTTGGCGCCATGAGTCAGGTGACCACCGGCATCCAGCGACAGGCCAAGAATGGTGTCGCCGGGCTGGATCAGCGCCTGATAGACTCCCTGATTGGCCTGCGAGCCGGAATTGGGCTGCACATTGGCAAAGGCGACGCCGAACAGTTCCTTGGCGCGCTCGATGGCAAGGCTTTCGGCCACGTCCACATACTGGCACCCGCCATAGTAACGCTTGCCGGGATAGCCCTCGGCATATTTGTTGGTCAGCACAGAGCCTTGCGCCTCAAGGACGGCCTTCGAAACGATGTTCTCGGACGCGATCAGTTCGATTTCGTTCTGCTGACGGTGCAGTTCGTCCTGCATGGCGCGGGCCAGATCAGGATCGCTCTGAGCAATGGTTCCGGTGAAGAAATTCGGAAACAGCGAGGATGACGACGCGGAACTCATTGGAAAAATACCTCGCGGAAAATCGAAGCGGTTGGCGTGGCGGTGGCTTTATCACGGCGCAAAGCGCGATTCCAAGGCCCGGTATTATGTGGAGAAATCATGGGGCTCCCCTGGTTGCGGATGGGTGCCCAGGCGAGCGGCTCTCTAGGTTCGCGTTCCCCGATGGTTCCCCATCTTTTCTCGCCAGTCGCGCGAACGCCCCTGTTATGCCGCAGAATATTGCGGAGGAAAAGGGGGTCAGGCGAACTTACCCGGCCCGGGAAGCGGCGCGGGACGATCGGCTTCAAGCTTGCGGCGAAGTTTGGCCAGGGCGAGGCGCTCCATGTGCCCGCGCGCGGCATTCAGCGGCGCGATAACCACGACCTCGGTGCCCGTCGCCTCGTCAATGGCGGCGACGCGCATCTGCTGGCCCAGTTGAACAAATTCGAACAGGACAGCTCCGTCGGCCATGCGCTCCTCCATGAAGCAAGGATAGTTGATCTGCATGGAGGCGAAAAGGGGCGCCGTCTGGCCCGACAGGCTGGTTCGCGATCAGCCGAAGGTGATCTTGCCCTGCTCGTCGAATTTGTAGACGTCGTCGCGGAAGCTGACAGTGCCCTGCTTGTTGGCCCAGGCGGTGATGTAGGTGGTGTGGATCGGCACCTGCCCGCTGACGCTGACGTCGAGACGCTGGAGCGACGCAAAGGTCTGGTCGACGCGATTGCGATCCCAGTCGCCGTTGTCGCGCAGTAGCCAGGTCACCAATTCGTTGACACCCTCGACGCGCACGCAACCGGAAGAGTGGAAACGCGCATTTTCGCCGAACAGCGCCTTCGACGGCGTGTCGTGCAGATAAACATCGTGGGGATTGTGGAAATTGATCTTGCAATGTCCCATCGAATTTTCTGCACCCGGCTCCTGCCGATACATATAATTCACCTGAGCATCAGTAATGTTGGCCCAGTCGATGGTCGCAGGGTCAACAATATTTCCACTACCATCGTAGATAAAGATATTCTGCTTCGCCAGATATTCTGGATTTTCCAGCATATACTTGGTCAGATCAGCCCGCACGATGGACTTTGGAACGTGCCAATAGGGATTGAAATTGATCTGGTGAATCTTGCTCGCCAGGATCGGCGTGGCTCGCTCGACGCGACCGACCACAGCGGTATGACGCTGTTCCACCATGCCGTTGGCAACTGCCTC
>VFQU01000462.1_pt1 | contig 36588 bp, 30 predicted proteins | sample 3512311 | NCBI WGS metagenome assembly VFQU01 (sample SAMN10412377, study PRJNA504923) | tailings metagenome | isolation source: Relicate 3 Philex TSF3 active mining site | place: Philippines: Tuba, Benguet | collected 2017-08-29
TTTCGGCAACTATCTATCTCAACTTGAGCCTCGCTCTGCGGGAACAGGCCGAAACACGTCAGCAGGCGAATTTGAAGACCGCTGCCACGATCCTGTCCAATAACCTGCCCGGCGCGGAAGTGGAGTGGACCGAGGATGGCACTATCGGCAAGCTCGTCACCTGGGCCATGCCGCGCCAGTTTCTCAATCATGAGATTGTGGATTCGGTGGTGCGGCTGACCGGAGAGTCGGCGACGATTTTCGGATGGGATGAGGCCCAGCAGGACTTTGTCCGCATGACCACCACGATTGTGGGCGAGGACGGAAACCGCATCATCGGCACCACGCTGGGTCAGCAAAGCGCCGCCTATGCCTCCGTCATGCAGGGCCAGCCGTATTTCGGTGAGGCCACCATCGTGGGCAAACCCTATTTCACTGCCTATCAGCCTATCCTCGACCAGGCCGGCAAGCCGGTTGGCGTGCTCTATGTCGGTGTCGATCGTCAGGGCGTAGAAGGCGTCGTCAATGGCATGCTCGTGCTGCTGCTTGGCGTTGGCGCGGGTACGCTGCTCGTTCTGGGTCTGGCGGGACTGTTGCTGTCGCGGGCGATGATCAGCCCCGTGCCACGATTGGCGCGCACGATGAAAGCGATTGCCGAGGGCGATTACGATACCGAAGTGCCCTATCTCGAGCGGCGTAACGAAATGGGCGAGATGGCCCGCGCTGTCGAGGTGTTCCGCGAAAACGGGCTCAAGGTCACCCAAATGACCGAAGAAGAACGCGCTGCCTCGCAGCGCCGTCGTATCGAGCGTACTGACATGATGGTGGCTTTGCAGGCCGCCTTTGGCGAAGTGGTCGATGCGGCCATTGCCGGTGACTTCTCCAAGCGCGTCCACGCACAATTCCCCGATCAGGAGCTCAATAGCCTCGCAGGCAGCGTCAATACGCTGGTGGAAACGGTCGATCGTGGCCTTGGCGAAACCGGTCAGGTGCTGGCGGCACTGGCCAATGCCGATCTGACCCATCGGGTCGAGGGTGAGTATGACGGCGCCTTTGCCCGCCTGCGCGATGACACGAACGCGGTGGCCGAGAAACTGAGCGACGTCATGGGCCGGCTGCGGGTAACCTCGCGGGCGCTCAAGACCGCGACAAGCGAAATCCTCTCTGGCGCCAACGATCTCAGCGAACGCACGACCAAGCAGGCGGCGACTATCGAGGAAACCTCGGCGGCCATGGAACAGCTGGCGAGCACCGTGGCGGAAAATGCCCGCATGGCGGACGATGCCAGCGCCAAGGCGGGCTCGGTTTCCAGCGACGCCGCGCGCAGCGGCGAAGTCATGGACGAAGCCAACCAGGCCATGGAACGGATCACCCAGTCTTCGTCCAAGATTTCCAACATTATCGGCATGATCGACGATATCGCTTTCCAGACCAATCTTCTGGCGCTCAATGCGTCGGTCGAGGCGGCTAGGGCGGGCGAGGCCGGCAAGGGCTTTGCGGTGGTCGCGGTGGAAGTCCGCCGCCTGGCGCAATCGGCCGCCGAGGCCTCGGCAGAGGTCAAGGCGCTTATCGATGCCAGCGCCAGCGAAGTGACCAGCGGCTCCAAACTGGTATCGAGCGCGGCGGGGCAATTGCGCCAGATGCTGGAGGCCGTGCGTGACAATGCAGGGTTGATGCATTCCATCGCTCAGGCGAGCAAGGCGCAGGCCGCTGCAATCGATGAGGTGAGCGTGGCGGTGCGGACGCTCGATGAAATGACCCAGCACAATGCGGCGCTGGTTGAGCAGACCAATGCGGCCATCGAACAGACCGAAGGGCAGGCGAGCGAGCTCGACAAAGTGGTGGAGATTTTCACCCTTGATCAGGGCGAGCCCGTGGTCACCCAAGCAGCACGTCCCGCTGCGCCGAGACGAGAAGAAAAGCGTGGCAAGCTGGCCGGGACGGCCCGCGCCTATCTTTCCGAAGGCAATGCTGCCGTGGCAGCGGACTGGTCGGAGTTTTAGGGCTCTCATGTTTTGCGGAGCGATGCGGGAGGCTCAACCAGCCTTCCGCAGTTCGGGACGAGCCGAAGTGCCGGATAATGGCCTACACTTTAGGGTTCGACTCTTTGATGGTCCCCATCTTGTCAGAAGGCGCTCGTTCCATGCGCAATCCATCCTCATGGTTTACGGCCGATTAAGTCCTGTCCCGGTATTTTATCGGTGAGGGTATCCGCGTTTCGGGGTCGGGAGTTCCCGTAAACGGGCTGGACGCGCCAGCAGGAAAAGAGATCGGGAAATGAAGATTAGGGCCAAAGTGTTGGCGGTGGTCGGCCTTATGGGGCTGGCCTCGATTGCCATTGCGGGAATCGCCACATACATCACTGTCGAATATAGCAGCCGTATGGAACGGCTGGAAAATCTGGCCGACCGGGCCTATCTCGGGGAAAAGCTCAATCGCTATGTCACCGCTGTGGTGATGGAATCGCGCGGCATCTATGCCTCCGATACGATCGAACAGGCCAAGCCCTTTGCCGATGGCATCATATCCTATCTCGACCGCATAGACGCCCTGCTTGCTGACTGGAATCCGCTGGTCGATCAGGATGGGCGCGCTGCCTTTGATGCCGTAGTGACCCGTGCTGCTGAATTCCGCCAGTTCCGGACCGAGACGGCACGGCTTGGCGGCGTCGATCCGGCTGAAGCCAATCTGCAGGGCAATAACGACGCCAACCGCGCCAATCGTCGTGCCTATCAAGGCGAAATCGACGCCGTGGTCGAACGCGATCTGGCACTGTTTGCCGAGGTCAAGTCGGGCATGCAGGCATTTGAGCAGAACATGCTCATTCTGCTGGGCGCGGCAGTGCTGGTCGGGCTCGGCGTGGGCGCTGGCGGGGCCGTCTATGTGGGTACCGTGCATCTGTCGCGGCCGGTCGGTGCGCTTACGCACACCATGCAGGCACTGGCCGATGGCGATCTCGAGACCGAGGTGGGCTATCTCGACAACAAGGACGAGATCGGCGCTATGGCGCGGACGTTGCAGGTCTTCCGCGACAATGCCCGCACCGTTGCGGCGCTGAGCGAAGAAGAAAAGCAACGCGCCCGCTCGGTGGCCGACCGCGCGGCGCAGATGGAGGCGTTCCAGGCCGCATTCGACCGTGCCGTGGCGGCTTCGCTCGACGGCGATTTTAGTCAGCGGCTCGATGCCAATGTTGACGATCAGGATCTGGCGCGTATCGCGGCCAATTTCAACGGCCTCTTGGACGGCGTCGAGAGCGGCCTGAGCGAAGCGGGGACGGTGCTATCCGCACTTGCCCGTACCGATCTCACCCAGCGCATGGCCGGGACCCATTTTGGCGCTTTCCTGCAATTGCAGACCAATATCAACACGGTCGCCGAGACGCTGACCGACGTCGTGACGCGGCTGCGCGACACATCACGGGCCGTCAAAACCGCGACGGGCGAGATCCTGTCAGGCGCCAACGATCTTTCCGAGCGCACGACCAAACAGGCCGCAACCATCGAGGAAACTTCGGCGGCCATGGAGCAGCTCGCCTCCACCGTGTTGCAGAATGCTGATCGGGCTCGCGATGCCAGCGTCAATGCCCAGACAGTGAGCCGGTCGGCCGAAGAGGGCGGCCATGTAATGGAACAGGCCACCGAGGCCATGGAAAAGATCACCACGTCTTCGTCCAAAATTTCCAACATTATCGGGCTGATCGACGACATTGCCTTCCAGACCAATCTTCTGGCGCTCAATGCTTCTGTGGAAGCTGCGCGTGCGGGCGATGCCGGCAAGGGCTTTGCTGTGGTTGCGGTCGAAGTGCGGCGACTGGCGCAGAGTGCGGCCAGCGCCTCTGCCGATATCAAGGCGCTGATTGAAGCTTCGGCCGGCGAAGTCAGCGTCGGGACGCGGCTCGTGGCCGAGGCGGCAAACAAGCTTGAAGTCATGCTGGAAGCGGTTCGTGGCAATTCGGCGCTGCTCGAAGGCATTGCACGTGAAAGCCGCGAGCAGGCATCTGCCATCGAAGAGGTGAGCGTAGCTGTCCGGCAGATGGATGAGATGACCCAGCATAACGCTGCGCTGGTCGAAGAGACGAATGCCGCGATCGAGCAGACCGAGGCCCAGGCCAGCGAGCTCGACCGGATTGTCGCCGTGTTCCGGACTGGCGATGGCATGGAAAAGCAGGCAGCCCCCACCCGCCGACAGGCGGCCCAAACCGGGTCGGCGCGCCAGGCCGCGGGCGCCTATCTCAGTTCGGGCAATGCCGCTTTAGCGACCGACTGGTCCGAATTCTAGGTTTCGGCTTACATTGCGCTTGGGAAGGGGCTGACTTGTCGGTCCCTTTTTTTATTATGCTCTTTTGTTTTGATCTGACTTAAAATTGGAAATTCGCGTTCTTACAAGTAATTTAGAAGTTTTTATTGCTATTCGTATCGGTCACTATTTCAGCGGAAAGGTTCAGTTAACCATTCGCGCGCAGCCTTGCGGCATAGGGCTGCTTTGGCCCATCCAGGCCAGGGGCGGGCAATGGGCAGGCTTAGTTTGGGACAGGATCGGCGGGCGGCATTGCGTCTTGCAGCCATCAGGCGCAGCCAGGCCATGATCGAATTTACGGTCGATGGCACCATTGTCGATGCCAATGAGAATTTTCTGCAAGCCATGGGCTATGGGCTCGACGAAATTCTGGGCCGTCATCACGCGATGTTCTGCGATCCCAGCTATGCGGCCAGCGCCGACTACAAGGCCTTCTGGGCTGCTTTGGGCCGGGGCGAATATCAGGCCGCTGTCTTTCGTCGGCTTGCCAAGGGCGGGCGCGAAATCTGGATACAGGCCAGCTACAATCCGATCCTGGATCGCGCTGGGCGTCCGGTTGGCGTGGTTAAATCAGCCACTGACATTACCGAGCAAGTGCGTGAAGCCTCGGATCACGCTGCCCAGATTGCCGCGATTTCCCGCGTACAGGCGGTAATCGCCTTTTCGCTCGATGGCCATGTCCTTTCGGCCAACGAAAATTTTCTGGCGACGCTGGGCTATCAGCTGGAAGAGATCGTCGGGCAGCATCACGCCATGTTCTGCGATCCCGGCTATGCGTCCGGCCTGGACTATGCCCGCTTCTGGGAGCGTTTGCGGGCCGGTCAATATGAGGCCGGCGAATTCCGCCGGCGCGGCAAGGGCGGTCGAGAGGTCTGGATCCAGGCCAGTTATAATCCGGTGCTCGATGCCGATGGCCGGGTCATCCGCATCGTCAAATTTGCGACGGACATCACCGAGCGCAAGCGGGCCGAGGGCATTATCGAGCGGCTAACCCATAGCCTGGCCCGAATGGCCGAGGGCGACCTGGGTGGCCGGATCGAGGAGAGCTTTTCGGGTCAATACGAGCAATTGCGGCAGGCTTTCAATCAGTCGCTGGGGCAACTCGAAGAAATCGTGACCCGGCTGCGGACCGCCTCTGGAACCTTGCGGACCGCAACGGTGGAAATTCTCTCCGGCGCCAACGACCTCTCGCAGCGCACCACGCGGCAGGCTGCGGCCATCGAAGAAACCTCGGCGGCGGTAGAGCAGCTCGGCATCAGCGTTTCTGACAATGCGGGACGGGCGGCCACGGCCAGCCAGAAGGCGCGTCAGGTGGCCATGAGCGCCACTGAGGGCGGTGTGGCTATGGGCAATGCCACCCAGGCCATGACGGCCATAGAAGCCTCGTCGGGCAAAATTTCGAGCATCATCGGGCTGATCGACGACATCGCTTTTCAGACCAATCTTCTGGCGCTCAATGCCTCGGTGGAAGCAGCGAGGGCCGGTGATGCAGGCAAGGGCTTTGCGGTGGTGGCGGTGGAAGTGCGCCGGCTGGCGCAGAGCGCGGCCAATGCATCGGGAGAGGTCAAGGTATTGATCGAGGCCAGTGCGGGCGAGGTGCGCAACGGCACCCAGCTTGTAGGGCAGGCCGCAGACAAGCTCAGCACCATTCTGGCCGGGGCGGAGGAGAGCGCAGTGCTGATCGACGCGATAGCCCGCGCCAATCGCGACCAGTCCGGTGCGCTTGAGGAAGTGGCCGTGGCGGTGCGGCAAATGGATGAAATGACCCAGCACAATGCCGCGCTGGTCGAGCAGACTAATGCTGCCCTCGAACAGACCGAAGCACAGGCGGTGGCGCTTGATGGTATTGTCGAAGTCTTTCGCTCACCATCGAGCGAACGGCCGGCAATGGCCACGGTGAAGGCGGCTTCCGCCGCATAAAGAGACGATTAAGCATAGTCCCCCGAAAGTGGCAGGGCATGATCCAGGCCACTTCAACATAACGGTTTGAACTTTATGAGCGCCTCCCAGGAACATCTGCAATCCCGGCTTGACTTTATCGGCCTTGATGATGCCAGCCGTGGCCGCCTGGCCCAGGCGAGCCACCATGTGGAAACCCATCTGACCCCGGCGTTGGAGAAGTTTTACGCCAAGATCGCCACGGTGCCGGCAGTCGCCAAGTTCTTCGATGGCAAGGCGCAGATGAACCGAGCTCAATCCAAGCAGATCGGTCATTGGCAGGCCATTGCCTCGGGTCAGCTCGATGACGCCTATTTCGAAGCCAGCACACGCGTCGGTTTGCGTCATGCGCAGATCGGGCTCGAGCCGCGCTGGCATATCGGGGGCTATGGGGTGATCATGGAAACCCTGGTCAAGGGACTGGTTCATGACGCCATGGCCGAGGCCCTGCAGCCGCAGAAGGGTCGTTTCGGCCGACCGGTGCAGCGCGATGGCCAGGATATTCTGGCCGATGCCGATCATATGGCGGATGCGCTTGTGGCGGTTTTGAAGTCGATGCTGCTCGACATTGACATTGGCGTCTCGGCCTATTTTGCCAAGTTGACCGATGATGCGCGCGCTGCCGACGATGCGGCGCGGGACAAAATCCGCGAGGCTGTCGCGGCCACTGGAGCCGTGCTGACCAAGGTTGCCGAGGGTGACCTCACCAGCCGGATTTCGGCCACGCTCGATCCGGAATTCGATCAGATCAAGGACGATACCAATGCGGTGGTCGACCGGCTGGCTTCTATCGTCGGTCAGTTACAGGCGACCTCGCGCTCGCTCAAAAGTGCCACAGGCGAAATTCTGTCCGGGGCCAATGATCTGGCCGACCGCACCACGAGGCAGGCGGCTACAATCGAAGAAACCTCTGCCTCGGTGGAACAGTTGTCGATTGCAGTGGTGGAAAATGCCAAGCGGGCGGGAATCGCCACCGACAAAGCCCATGCTGTCGCAAAGGACGCTCTGTCGGGTGGTGACACGATGAACCGGGCCAATGAGGCGATGAGCGCCATTGAGACCTCGTCGGGCAAGATTTCCAACATTATCGGCATGATCGACGACATCGCCTTCCAGACCAACCTCCTGGCGCTCAATGCGTCGGTCGAGGCGGCGCGGGCCGGCGAGGCGGGCAAGGGCTTTGCGGTCGTAGCGGTAGAGGTGCGGCGACTGGCCCAGAGCGCGGCCAATGCCTCGGCCGAGGTCAAGCAATTGATCGAGGCGAGCGCGGCTGAAGTGCGTACCGGCACCCAACTCGTCGCCAAGGCTGCCGAGACCCTACAGGATATTGTCGCGGGGGCGGAGGAGAGCGCCGGGCTGATCGATTCCATCGCCCAGGCCAATCGGGCGCAGTCGGAGGCGCTCGAAGAGGTAAGCGTGGCCGTTCGGCAGATGGATGAGATGACCCAGCACAATGCGGCGCTGGTGGAAGAAACCAATGCCGCCATCGAGCAGACCGAAGGGCAGGCCAGCGAGCTCGACCGGATCGTGGACGTGTTCACCACTGGTGCCGAAACCCTCAGCGCAGCGCCAGCGATTGGTAAAGTAAAGGCACCTCGCCGAGCGGCACCGACCCCAACTGTCGGTAATACGGCGCTCAAGACCGAGTGGGAGGCCTTCTAGGCTTTGACGCCCATTGCCCTTTCGGTTCTGTCCGGGCATGAGTTGCGGCGGACAGAACCGGAGAGAGGCGATGGCACGTATCGGGCTCGTGGCGCATGACGACAAGAAGGACGATCTCTGCCGCTGGGCGGAGACGCATCGGGACAAGCTCGGCCAGCACGAACTTTGGGGAACGGGGACGACAGGCAGCCGGGTCATGGCTGCCACCGGGCTCGAGGTTGCCCTGCTCAAGAGTGGTCCTCTGGGTGGCGACCAGCAGTTGGGCGCGATGATCTGCGAAGGGCGGCTCGATATGCTGATCTTCTTCATCGACCCACTTTCGGCCCAACCGCATGATGTCGACGTCAAGGCTTTGACGCGCCTCGCGACGCTTTACGATGTGCCCTGCGCCAACAACAGATCGACGGCCGACGCCGTACTGGCATTCCTTTAGCCCTTCCCTAAAAGCACCGCAGACCGAACGCTTTCGTCCAAAACGGTCTTCTGTTGCGGAAAACCCGGTCGCTGTCGCGTTTTTGTCCAGTTGGTCAGGCTCTTTGCGTTGACCGCCAGTCGCCGTTGTGAACAGATGCCGCAAAATTGCCCGGATTTAACCGGGTGGCATAGCATTCAGGAATGCGGGGCTCAGCACACTTGTCCTCCGACTTGGTCATTGACGTACGTAACGTCTCCAAACGCTTCGGCGGCCTATTGGCCGTCAACAATTGTTCGCTTTCGGTGCGGCGCGGTTCGATCACCGGGCTGATCGGGCCCAATGGCGCGGGCAAGTCCACCCTGTTCAACATGGTCGCCGGCAATATCGTGCCCGATAGCGGTCAGGTGATTTTCGACGGACAGGACGTGACCGGCATGAAGCCGCATGACCTGTTCCGCATCGGCATGTTGCGCACATTCCAGATCGCGCATGAATTCAGCCAGATGACGGCGCTCGAAAATCTGATGATGGTGCCGGGCGACCAGCCGGGCGAGCATCTCATCGACAACTGGTTCCGTCCCGGTCTCGTTCGTAGCCGCGAAACGGAAGTGCGCAAGAAGGCGCTGGATGTCATCGACTTCCTGAAACTCGGTCATGTGCGCGACGAGTTGGCGGGCAACCTCTCGGGCGGGCAGAAAAAACTGCTCGAACTGGGGCGGACCATGATGGTCGATGCCAAGGTCGTGCTGCTCGATGAAGTGGCGGCGGGCGTCAACAAGACGCTGCTCAACGATCTCGCTGGCAATATCGAGCGCATGAACCGCGAATTGGGCTACACGTTCTTTGTCATCGAGCACGATATGGATCTGATCGGGCGTCTTTGCGATCCGGTTATCGTCATGGCGCAGGGCGAGAAGATTGCCGAAGGCCCGATGGCGGAAATCCGCGCCAATCCCGCAATTGTCGAAGCCTATTTCGGCTCGCCTGCCGAGGTGGCGTGACATGGCCCTGATTGAACTCAAGCATGTCGTCGGCGGCTATGGCGGCGCGCCCATTCTGAATGGCGTCAATATCGCTATTGAAAAGAGCGATATCGGCGTCATCGTGGGACCCAATGGCGCCGGCAAGTCCACGACGCTCAAGGCCATTTTCGGCCTGCTCAAGGTGACCGGCGGCACGATCGATTTTGGCGGTGAGAATATCGCCAATTCCCTGCCCGACAAGCTGGTGCCAAAGGGCCTCAGCTTCGTGCCGCAGGAAAAGAACGTCTTCACGTCCATGACGGTGGAAGAAAACCTCGAAATGGGGGCCTTTACCCGGACCGACGATTATTCGGAGACCATGACCTGGGTTTATGAAATGTTCCCGGTTCTGGCCGAAAAGCGCCGTCAGCCGGCGGGGGAACTTTCGGGCGGCCAGCGCCAGATGGTGGCCATGGGCCGCGCGCTGATGAGCCGACCTAGCCTGCTTATGCTGGACGAGCCCTCGGCGGGCCTGTCTCCACGCTATGTGATCGAGATTTTCGAAACCATTCAGCGCGTCAATCAGGAGGGGGTAGGCATCCTCATGGTCGAGCAGAATGCGCGCCAGGCGCTGGCCTTTGCGTCCAAGGGATTTGTGCTCGCGCAGGGACAGAACCGTTTCACCGGCACCGGGCCGGAATTGATCGCCGACCCCGAGGTCGCCAAGAGCTTCCTGGGGGGCTGAGCGGAATGGATGAACTGATTTTCTTCATCAACCGTGTGCTGATTTCCGGTACGGTGCTGGGTTCGATCTATGCATTGGGCGCCATCGGCGTCACGCTGATCTTCGGCATTCTGCGCTTCGCCCATTTTGCGCATGGCGACATGATGACCATGGGCGCCTTCATCGCCTTCGTGCTGGCTACGGCCATGGCGGCGATGGGCATTATCCTGCCGCTGCCCATGGCCTTCGTGGTCATGCCGGTCGCCATGGTGCTGACGGCCGTTCTGGCGCTCGGCATAGACAAAGGCTTTTATGCGCCGCTGAGGGCGCGCGGGGCCAAGCCGGTCACCCTGCTCATTGCCTCGATTGGCGTGACGCTGATGATCCAGGGCCTTATCCGCCTGATCTTCGGCTCCGGCACCAAATCCATTTATGTCACCGGCGAGGCCAAGGATATTTTCCGCTTCGACATGAGCTGGGCCGGTGGGTCGCGACCGATCAATATCACTGAGCCACAACTGATCATGTTCGTGGTGACGGCCATTATCGTGGTGGCGCTGCACCTCTTCCTCACCCGCTCGCGGTTGGGCAAGGCCATGCGCGCCATGGCCGATAATGCCGACCTGGCGCAGGTCTCTGGCATCAATACGGCTTTGGTGGTGCGGGTCACCTGGGTGATCGCCGGTTCGCTGGCCTGCGTGGCCGGGACCATGCTGGCGCTCGACGTGGCGCTGATGCCGGACCTGGCTTTCAATATCGTGCTGCCGATCTTTGCGGCGGCCATCGTGGGTGGCCTCGGCCATGCCTATGGCGCCATTGTCGGCGGGTTCCTTATCGCCTTCGCCGAAACGCTGGCCGTGTTCAACTGGACCGCGGTGTTGCGTCCGCTCAATGCCGTCCTGCCCGAAGGCATGGCTCTGCCGGCCAATCTGGCGCTTGTCCCCACCGAATATAAACTCACCGTGGCCTTCGTGATCCTGGTGATCACGCTGCTTGTGCGGCCCACGGGTATTTTCAAGGGAGCTTCGTCATGAGCGCCGCTTCCATCGGAGCTGCAAAGGGCTGGGATAGCCCACTGCGCCGTGGCCTGCTGCTGTTTGCGGCCATGTTCGTCATCGTCGTGGTGGTGGGCGTGGTTCAGGGCACGGCCTCGATCCTGCTGATCCTCACGCAGGCCACAGGCTTTGCGCTGATCGCGCTGGGGCTCAACATACAGTGGGGCTATGGCGGGCTGTTCAATTTCGCCATCATGGGCTTCCTCATGGTTGGCGGGGCCTCGACTGTCTTTCTCTCCTATCCGGTCAATATGGCCTTCTGGGAGAGCGAGGGCCCTATGATGCTGGGCCGGGCGCTGATCGCCTTCGTGGTTGGGGTTCTCCTCGTGCTCGCGGCGCGCCGCGTCGACCGCATCGGCATTACAGGCAAGTGGAAGGCCGCGATTGTCGCCCTGGCCTGGTTTGCCGGCTACATCATCTATCGCACCCAGATCGACCCGGCCGCCGCCTATATCGAATCCACCGCAGGTTTCGTCGGTGGGCTGGGGCTGCATCCGGTTCTGGGGTGGCTGTTTGGTGGCTTGGTCTCGGCGGTGATCGCATTCTATATCGGCAAGATTTCTCTGGGGCTTCGCACCGACTATCTCGCCATCGCGACCATCGGCATTTCGGAAATTCTCCGCGCGCTGATCAAGAATATGGACTGGCTGACGCGCGGCACGATGACCGTGTCGCCCATGCCCTGGCCGACGCCGCTGCCGCAGCAATTGCAGGCGACCGGCATGTCCATCCCCGACAGCTTCATGTATGCGCGCCTCATGTTCCTGGGTCTGGCGGTGCTGTTCCTCGTCGTGGCGTTCGTATTGGTGCAGCGCGCCTATGGCGGGCCCTGGGGCCGCATGATGCGCGCCATTCGCGACAACCACATTTCCGCGGCCTCGATGGGCAAGGATGTCACTGGTCGCCAGCTCGAACTCTTCATTTTTGGCTCGATCCTCATGGGCATCGGGGGGGCAATTCTCGCCACCTTCACCCAGATTTTCGATCCCTCAGGCTACCAGCCGATCAACCACACTTTCATGATCTGGGTGATGGTGATCGTGGGTGGCGCGGGCAATAATTGGGGCGTGGTGCTGGGGGCGTTCCTCATCTACATCGTCTGGGTCATTTCCGACCCGCTGGCGCAGATGATCTTCCTCAATCTCTCCCAGCTCACCAGCAGCATCGGCTGGGGCGCAATTCCGGAGATCGATAGCCGTGCCCTGCAAATGCGCGTCTTCGTGCTCGGCGTGGTCATCACCATCGCCCTCAGATACGCGCCCAGGGGCCTTATTCCCGAAGTGGTGAAACGCGGATAGGGGCAGCAACGCTGCCCGTCTGCGTTTAAGCTGGCTGGTTCAGCCGGCTTTATTGCCCAGAACGTCGCCCAGCCGCGTCGTGGCGCTGCCCGGGCGCAGGGGTTTTTGCTGGCTTTCATGGGGCGCCCAGCCGGCGAGCCAGATGATTTCGAGCGTAGCGCGGATGCGGCCATCGGGGTCGGCATCGCGTTCGGCATAGGCCTCTGCCGCCGCGGCCAGCAAACTGCGTGTCATAAAGCGGCGCGGCCTGTCGGCCAGCGGATTGGCCGCGCCCAGTGCCTTGAGTTCGGCCATCAGCGCAAACGGCGTGGCATAACGCACGCGGTGGGTCTCGACATCGGCGACCGGCAGAGCAAAGCCGGCGCGCTGCAACAGCCCGCCCGCATCACGCACCTGTGCCATCGGCGCCACCCGTGCCGACGCTCCGCCGGTGACGGCTAGATCGGCGGCGAGAAACGCCTCGCGCAATTCGCTGAGGCTGTCTCCACCGATAAAGGCGGCCATCAGAAGCCCATCGGGCCGAAGTACGCGCCGAAGACGGGCGAGATGGCCGGGCACGTCATTGACCACCTGTAGGTGCAGCACCGAGACGATGAGGTCGAACGCGCCGTCCGGTAGTGCAGGAAAATCGCTGTCCCCAAAAGCTTCCACGCGATGCAGTGCGACCGGACCATTGGCGGTATGGAGCACTTCCGGCAGGCTGGTCGCGTCTGGTCCTATGATCACCGCATCGGCAAAATCCCGTTTATAGGCACCAAGCCGGTCCGCCAGATCGTCAATGACCAGATTACGCACGAAATTGCCGGTTTCGGGGCGACGGGCGCGGTTGCGCGCAATCTGGGCGCTGTCGAATATGATGGGCGGTTTGGACATTCTAGGGGCTTTCCCCGTGGCCGGCGCGTGGCAATATGGTGCTTATGGAGAGCGGGGGCGAACAAGTCAAAGCCGGTCTGTCACTGTCCTGGTTGCGGCGAGGGCTGGCCGGGCTTGGGCGGGCATTGCTCGACGAGCTTTATCCGCCAGCCTGCGCCGTATGCGCCAGTCCGCTCCAGAACGGACAGAGCCTATGCCCTTCCTGCTTTGCGCAATTGCGGCCGATCACCAGCCCGATGTGCCCGGTGCTCGGCTTGCCCTTTGGCGCCGATATCGGTGCGGATGCCGTATCCGCCGAGGCCCTTGCCGATCCGCCGCCATTTGGACGGGCCCGGGCGGCCGTTGTCTATGGCCCGGTGGCTTCCGCGCTGGTAAGCCGGTTCAAATATGGAGACCGGCCGGAACTGGCGCAGCTTTGCGGGCAGCTCATGGCGGGGGCTGGCAGTGAATTCTGGGTGGATCGGCCGGTTCTGGTGCCGGTGCCGCTACATTGGAGCCGACGACGGTTTCGCCGCTATAATCAGTCAGTCCTCCTCGCGCAGCAGGTGGGAAAGCTCACCGGGCTCGATGTCCTGCCGCAATTGGTTCGTCGCCACAGAAATACCCGCCAGCAGGTCGGGCTGTCCGGCGACGGGCGCCAGCGCAATGTCCGGGGAGCCTTTTCGTTGGACCGGCGCGCCGCCGAAATGCTGAGGGGAAGGCGGGTCGTCGTGGTGGACGATGTCTATACGACAGGGGCTACGATCAAGGCGGTGACGCGCGTGCTCAAGCGCGGTGGCGTCGAATTCGTCGATGTGTTGACGTTTGCCCGCGTTGTCAGTGGCGACGATCTGCCCATATAAGGGAATAATCCCTGTTCCGGAGCCGTGATCGAAATGGCCAAGGTCGAAATCTATACCACCCCCTCCTGCCCCTATTGTCATGCCGCCAAGGCGCTGCTCACCGAAAAGGGCGTCTTCTATACCGAGATTTCCGCGCTTGACCCCGATGTGCGCGAAGAGATGATGGAACGCGCGCATGGGCGGCGCACCGTGCCGCAGATCTTTATCGGCGACACCCATGTGGGTGGTTATGACGATATGGCCGCGCTCGATCGTCAGGGTGGGCTCGATCCTCTGCTGGCGGCATAGTTTCCAATGAAAATTGCCGCCATCCAGATGCGGTCTGGCCTCGAGCCAGACGCCAATCTTGCCGCCCTTGCCTCTCTTCTGGCCGAGGCTGCGGCGCAGGGCGTTCGCTATGTGCTGACGCCGGAAGTCAGCCTGATTTTTCCGGAAAATCGCGACCAGCTTCGGTCGGTTGCTGCTCCGTTCGAGGGCCATCCGCAGCTGGCCAAAGTGGGCGAGATGGCGGCGCGGCATGGTCTATTCATCCATATCGGCTCGCTGCCTGTGCCGCTGGATGACGGGCGTTTCGCCAATCGCTCGGTCCTGTTCGGGCCGGATGGCGCACAGCTCGCCACCTATGACAAAATTCACCTCTTCGACGCCGATATTGCCGGGCTCAACGCCTATCGCGAAAGCGCCACCTATCGGGGTGGGGATCGCGCGGTCACCGCGTCGCTTGGTGCGTTCACGCTTGGCTTTTCCATCTGCTATGACATGCGTTTCCCACGGCTCTACAACAGCCTTGCCAATGCAGGGGCGACGCTGATTGCCGTTCCGGCGGCTTTCACCGTGCCCACGGGCCAAGCGCATTGGCACGTGCTGCTGCGGGCCCGTGCCATCGAAACCGGTTCCTATGTCATTGCAGCGGCGCAGGGTGGCCTGCATGCCAATGGTCGGGCCACCTATGGCCATTCGCTGATCGTCGATCCTTGGGGCAAGGTGATTGCCGAACTCGACCATGATGAACCGGGCGTATTGATCGCCGAAATCGATCCTGCGGCGGTCGAGGAGGCGCGGCGGCGGGTGCCGGCGCTGGCCAATGCGCGTGATTTCCTCCCGCCGGGTTTGCAGAATTAACGCCGCGCCCTATATGGTCGGGACCAACAGGCCGTTCCGGGCCGCAACAGATACAATACAGCCGTGATCCAGTTTTCGCTTCAATGCTCGCAGGGACATCGCTTCGATGCGTGGTTCAAGAGTGCCGCCGCCTATGATGAGCAGCAGGCCCGAGGCATCGTGACCTGCGCCGTCTGTGGCGAGGCAAAGGTGGAAAAAGCGCCGATGGCCCCGGCTGTTGCGCGGACTGACATGGAGCGCGTTGCGGTTGCCGCCAACCATCCCGATGCCGCCAAGATGCGCGAAATGCTGCGCCTTTACCGTCGGAAGGTGATGGACGAGGCCGACTATGTCGGCGACCGGTTTGCCGAAGAGGCCCGCAAAATCCACTTCGAGGAAGTGGAGGCGCGGGGCATCTATGGTGAGGCGACGCGCGACGAGGTTGCGGCCCTCCTAGATGATGGGGTCGATTTCCTGCCCCTGCCGGATGTGGGCGAGGACAATTGAGCCTTTACGAACAAGAGGAATTTGACGCCACGCTCGGCAAGCTGCCGGGCGTCAGCTTTGTCGACCAGTGGGGCGCCCGTGTCGCCAAAGTCGGTGGCAAGGTATTCTGCCTGCTCTCCGACAATATCCCTCGCCGTATTGTATTCAAATGCGGCGAAGACAGCTTTGATATTCTCACCGCGCTCGAGGGGATCGAGCAGGCCGCCTATTTCGCCAAGCGCCAATGGGTCGGCGTTGTTCAGGGGGCCGAATTGGGCGAAATCGATCTATCCCAATATATTATCCGCTCGCATGCGCTGATCGCCGCCGGGCTGACGAGAAAGCTTCGCGCCGAACTCGGCATTGTCTAGGACAGCGCCAGCCGCAGTCCCGTGCCCCAGGGGTCTCTGACAGCAAAACCATCCGCCGTTTCGGTCAGAGCCAGGCCGGCCTCGGTCAGGCTCTTTCGTGTCGCTTCCAGCACCTTTGCGTCACTTGCCATAAGGGTAACAGTGTCGAGGCCGGTGGCGTCGGGATTGCGCTGGCCGGCGCCCAGGCTCTGCCAGGTATTGAGCGCAAGGTGATGATGATAGCGCCCGGAGGACAGAAAGATTGCGTCGGCGCGGCCGCTGGTCACGTCGAGCCCGAGCGCCCTGGCATAGAAGGCGGTTGCCGCTTCGATAGCGCCGGCGCGCAGATGCACATGGCCGATGCGCATGCCGGCGGGGGCTGCGGCATAGGTGTCGCGCTCGGTATCGGTCAGCGCCAGCAATCCGTCGAAATCGATGGCTTCCGAACCCATGACCACCGTGTCGCCGTTCCAGCTCCAAAGCTCGGGCGCGCGGTCGGTATAGACTTCGATACCATTGCCTTCCGGGTCGTCGAGATAGACCGCCTCGCTGACACGATGGTCGGCAAAGCCGGAAAACTGATATTGCGCCATGGCCGTGTGCACCAGCCAAGCTGCTAGATCTGCTCGCGAGGGCATGAGGAAGGCAGTGTGATAAAGCCCGGCCTCGGTTGGCGCCTCAAAAGGGGCATTGGGGCGATGTTCGAGGGTCAGGAGGACGACCCCGTCGACACCAAGTCGGGTCGCTGCCTCTGTCTGCTCCAGAACGGAAAGACCGATGATTTCGGTATAGAACCGCGTCATCAGCGCGGCGTCGCGCACGCGCAGGGTCACGTCGCGGACATGTAGCGGCGTTGCGGTAGCAAAAAGCCCCTCATGTTGCGGCAGAACGGAAAATCCTCCGCCTTCGGCGCGAACCGCACCAGCCAGCGCCAACGAGGCCGAAGCCGCACCGGCAAGATGAAGCAGATGGCGGCGGGTAATATGGGACATAACGGGCTCTGCGCGGATTGATCTCGGGCTCTGGCTAGCACGACGCTAGCCGAGGCGGGACCTCACAAGCGCGTGCAATGCCTGCGCGCGCCACGAACGCATCGTTCGCCGGGGTCGGACAATTCTGTGAGGGGATTGGATCGGTTCGATAGGGAGGGTGGAATCCCCGCTATCGAACCTGACCAGTCAACAGCCTTGGCAGACCGCTGGTGGCTGAGCGGGGCTGTAGCACCGGGCTGGGGGCTTGTCTACATGTGGTTCCGCCAAGCCGGCTGGAGAGGTATGTCCGGCGACAGCATAGTCACAATGCGATTGAGCTGATGCTTGCCTTCCTTTTCCAGGTGGGCGTGAGCCAAATTGGCAAGATTGACGACGTTTCGCTCGCTCGCATCATCAAGGTCGTCGTTTGCGCCCTTTAGCTCCACCTGCATTCGAACATAGCCTTCATCAGGCAATATTTGCTGTGAACAAAAATCTGAAATCTGCGACGATCCGTCCATCAGTATGTCGATGGACGGGCGTACCCATCCGAGCATCCCCCAGCTCTGCACTTTGGCGTTTGATAGCGGCCTAAGCAATTGTCCGGTCCCCAACGAGACGACAACGATGTCATGGGTCTTGCTTATTTCGAGCAGGCTTTTACCCGGAAGAAGTCGGACAGCTTCCGCTATCCCCAGCAAAGCCGGGTTGTTGGCAAACATGCCGCCATCAATCATCGCCCTGCTTTGCCCCAATGTATAACTGCGCGGTACGTGGGCTGCGAAATAGGTTGGAGCCGAGCAAGACGCCTTGCAAACCTCCCAAACGGAGCCGTCTTGTTCTGGCGAGGATGGAGCCTGAAAATCCGTGTAGGAACGCATAAGTGCAATACTACGGTCAAAGGTACGATACGCCGGAATAAGCAGTCTTGTTTGGGCGCTTGACATTGTCGCCTCGCCGAAGTGTTCCGCCAGCACGCGTCCAAGCCGGAGCGAGCTGTAAGCCGGGCGGAACAGTGCAGGCCCCAAGCGACGGGCTTGACGGAAGGCCGGCGGAAAAATTCGCGCTCCAGAAGACTGATAAAGCGCGATGGCGTCCGATAGATTACGACCCAATGCGGCTGTCGCTGCCGTTATCGCGCCAGTGGAAGATCCGACAATCAGGTCAAAGCAATCGGCGGGCTTTGCGGGATTTTCTGGAGTGCCGAGGCGCTCCAATATGCATTGAAGCCAGATAGCCGAAATTATGCCCCTAATGCCGCCACCATCGAGTGCCAGGATTCGGAATTTTTCCATAACATTACCCCCGCCCGACCTTTTTTAGTTCGAGCGGGGGTGCAGATGCAAGTAATCGAGTAGTTTTCTATTTTCTACCGTTTGTTGTCGGGCGAATGTCAGTCCATCAATTTGTTGATGGCGTCGGTGTCGCGCACTGCGCCCTTTGATGCCGAGGTGACGAAAGCCGCATAGGCTTTGAGCGCCGTGGTCACGCGGCGCTTGCGGGGCTGGGCAGGTTTCCAGCCTTGCTTGTCCTGTTCCGCGCGACGGCTGGCGAGTTCGGCATCGGAGACCAGCACGTTGACGGTGCGGTTCGGGATGTCGATCTCGATAATGTCGCCTTCACGCACAAGGCCGATGGCGCCGCCTTCGGCGGCTTCTGGCGAGGCATGGCCGATGGAGAGGCCTGACGTGCCGCCCGAGAAACGTCCATCGGTCAGCAGGGCACAGGCTTTGCCGAGGCCCTTCGATTTCAGATAGCTCGTGGGATAGAGCATTTCCTGCATGCCGGGGCCGCCGCGCGGGCCTTCATAGCGGATGACGATGACGTCGCCTTCCTTGATTTCGTTGGAGAGGATCGCCTTGACGGTTGAATCCTGACTTTCGAAAACGCGGGCGGGGCCGGTGAATTTTAGAATGGATTCGTCGACGCCGGCCGTTTTGACGATACAGCCATCGAGGGCGATATTGCCCTTGAGGACCGCGAGGCCGCCATCCTTGGAGAAGGGATTTTCCGGCGAGCGAATGGCGCCATTGGTGCGGTCGGTGTCGAGTTCTGCCCAGCGATTGGACTGGGAGAAGGCAACGGTGGTGCGCACGCCGCCCGGCGCAGCCATGAAGAACTGGCGGACGCTTTCGGAATTGGTGCGGGAAATGTCCCACTTGTCGATCGCGTCGCCCATGGTCTGGGCATGCACCGTGGGCTCCTTGCGATTGATGAGGCCGGCGCGGTCGAGCTGGCCGAGAATGGCGAAGATGCCGCCGGCGCGGTGGACGTCTTCCATATGCACATCGTTCTTGGCCGGGGCGACCTTGGAGAGAACCGGCACGCGGCGCGAGAGCGCGTCGATATCATCCATGGTGAAATCGACGCCGCCTTCATGGGCCGCAGCAAGGATATGCAGCACCGTATTGGTCGAGCCACCCATGGCAATGTCGAGCGCCATGGCGTTCTCGAAGGCCTGTTTGGTGGCGATGGAACGGGGCAGGACACTTTCGTCTTCCTGCTCGTAATAGCGGCGGGTGATGTCGACGATCAGATGGCCCGCTTCCTGGAAGAGACGCTTGCGATCCGAATGGGTGGCAAGGGTCGAGCCATTGCCGGGCAGGGAGAGGCCCAGTGCTTCGGTGAGGCAGTTCATGGAATTGGCGGTGAACATGCCCGAGCAGGAGCCGCAGGTGGGGCAGGCGGCTTCTTCGACGGCCTGCACTTCCTCGTCGCTATAGTGATCGTCGGCGGCCATGACCATGGCATCGACCAGATCGAGCGCCTGCAGCTTGCCCTTGAGCATGGCCTTGCCCGCTTCCATGGGGCCGCCGGAAACGAAGACCACAGGAATGTTGAGCCGCATGGCGGCGTTGAGCATGCCGGGAGTGATCTTGTCGCAATTGGAAATGCAGACCATAGCGTCGGCGCAGTGGGCGTTGACCATGTACTCCACCGAGTCCGCGATGATGTCGCGGCTTGGCAGGGAATAGAGCATGCCGTCATGACCCATGGCGATGCCGTCATCGACAGCGATGGTGTTGAATTCCTTGGCGACGCCGCCCGCTGCCTCGATTTCGCGGGCCACGAGCTGGCCGAGGTCCTTGAGATGGACATGGCCGGGCACAAACTGGGTGAATGAGTTGACCACGGCAATGATCGGCTTGCCGAAATCGCCGTCCTTCATGCCGGTGGCGCGCCAGAGCCCGCGGGCGCCGGCCATGTTGCGGCCATGGGTGGTGGTGCGGGAACGATAGGCGGGCATGGTCGTGTCCTCGATATGCTGCCGGTGGGGCCGGTTTTCTTGTTGGTCTTCCATAGACCCATTCCAATCTGGCGGCAAGAAATTTCCGTACCGTACCGTACGGTACGCATTGGGGTGGATTGGTTATCGCTGATGTCGGAACGTGCCGCTGCGCGATGCGTTCTTCCTCTACACAGAGGAGGAAGCCATGGACGCGATTCCCAGCACTATTCACGAAGGCATGAAGGTTTTTGATAGCACGATGCATGCAATCGGCAGCGTCGAAGCGTTTCGCGTGACCGATGAGGCCCCGGGCCTGCCGGATGTCGACGCGGCGGGCGTAAGCCCTGTCTTTGAAGAGGGGCGTGGCTCGGTTGTGGATATGCTTGCCGATGTGTTCAACCCGGAAGAGAAGCTGCCCCGCGAAATGCAGGAAAAGGCCCTGCGCGAAGGCTTTGTCCGGCTTGATGCCGATGGCCTCTTTGCGGCTGACCGTTACATCTTTCCTGAACATATCGACCGTATCGAAGGCGACAGTTTAGTTCTCAATGTCCGCAAGGATGAACTTCTGAAGGTCTAGAGCCAACAGCGCGGTGCTCCTCGGTAATTATGCGGAGCGCCGCGTCAAACCCATCACAACAGGGTCAGTACCATGCTCGGGGTTCAGCGCCGTTTGCGGAGCGAGCCATGCAATGCCAACTCGTTCGATCCGATCAATTGCCCATAGGTGCACAGGCCTTGTGCCTCTTCGTGGTCGAAGATGAACTGCATGCCGGCATTATCGAGCACCGTTGCGACGGCAGGTTCATCCGCAGCGAGGCATCTCAGTCCGGCACCGATGGCATTGTGCCTACGATTGGCCTGTTGCTGAAACGGCAGCCAGAACTGCTCTACGTGGTTCTAGAAAATGATGCATACTGGCCCGAAATGTTCCCGCGCATTCAGCCGTTGCAATAATATAGTCAAATAAGAAATAATTCGACATTTTCTATTTGGTAACACAATTTTCGTTTCGTTCGAAAGATACGTAAATATTCGAATTTATTGTCCATTATATCGCATTCAATCTTCTTGTAGTTCCGGCAAATCCTGCCGGCCGAGGAGGTTGTTATGAATTCAGTGCAAAAATGCGTAGTTGTTGCTCTCGCCCTGATCATGGTTCCCACTGCGGCGTCTGCCCAGGGATTGCTGGGAGGAGTCCTTGGTGGCGGTGCGCCGCAGGGCAATGATTCCGGCCTGCTCGGTGTCGTCGGGGGGGCGGAAAGTGGTGCTCTTGTCACGCTGGGCGGCGGTAATGCCGGCGGCTCGGGATTGGTCAATCTCGGCATTGGTGGCAGCGGTGGTGTGGTGAGCGCCAATGTTGGCGGCGGGCAGGCGCCGCTTGTCGATGCCGCGGTGCTCGGCCCGGCAGGCATTGCCGACGTCAATGCCAATCTGGGTGGTCTCGGCGCCAATGTGAATATCGGCGGCCCTGAAGGTCTGATCAATGTCACCATAGGTGGCACTGGTGGCGGCGGTGGGGGTAACGGCGGCAATGGGGGTAACGGCGGAAACGGCGGCGGCAATGGTGGGAATGGTGGCAACGGCGGCAATGGTGGTGGCGGAGGTGGTAGTCAGGGCAGTTGGAGCGGTGGCTTTTCTACCCCGATGACTGCCGCCTGTAGCGGCAGCAATCCGAACCAATTGCTCTCTCTGTTCCAGAACAGCGCCCTGACCAATTGGCATCGCGCCAGCAGTATCCAGCTGGTGCCTATGCGGGTCTGCGCCGATGTGCGGCGCCAGATCGCCCAATGGCTCGCGGCCAATCGCGACTATAATCGCCTTGTCGGTCTGGTCGCCTCGGACAATCTGATCAGTGCCGCGCTCAGCCGCACGCAATATCAGCCGGGCCATGTCCTGGGCGTGGCGCGGCAGGGCTCGACACTGGTGGTCTACGTGTTCTGATCCGGCCTCCATCAGGACACGATCTGGCCGGTCGCAGCTGCTGCGGCCGGCCTTTCCATGCCCCAGGAGAAGCGGCTTTCAGATGGCCCGACGTTCGGCGAGCACCATGTAGTTGACGCCCATATCTGCCGAGAGACGCCATTGATCGGCGATGGGGTTGAAGCTGACACCGGTCTGGTCGATCACGGAAAGGCCGTTCCGCCGCAATTGCGCGGAGATTTCCTCGGGCGTCAGAAACCTGTTCCAGTCATGGGTGCCGCGCGGCAGCCAGCGCAGCACATATTCGGCTCCGATAATGGCCAGCGCCCAGGCGCGGGCCGTGCGGTTGAGCGTGGCGGTGAACATCAGCCCGCCGGGCGCCACCAGGTCGGCGCAGCTTTTCATATAGAGCGGCACGTCATCGACATGTTCGACCACTTCCATATTGAGCACGACGTCGAACTGTTCGCCGGCGGCGACAAGAGCTTCGCTGGTGGTGGCGCGATAGTCGATGTCGAGGCCGGACTGCTCGGCATGGAGGCGCGCAATGGCGATATTACGCTCCGCGGCGTCCACGCCCACCATGGTTGCGCCCAACCGGGTCAATGGCTCGCAGAGCAGGCCCCCGCCGCATCCCACATCGAGAATGCGTAGCCCTTCAAACGGCCGGATGGAGCTGGCATCGCGCCCGAAATGGCGGATGAGGTTGTCGCGGATATAGCTTAGCCGCACGGGGTTGAATTTGTGCAGAGGCCGGAACTTGCCCTTGGGGTCCCACCATTGTTCGGCCATCGCCGTGAATTTGGCGATTTCGGCATCATTGACTGTGGTGGCGGTCATGGGCGGGCTCCTTGATCGGCCCATATGACCCCACCCCTGTGGTGCGGGCAAGGCGCGGCGTGTCGCAGCCCTATTCGACCTGCCCCGCCTTGAACAGAACCCAGCTGTTGAGCCGGTAGGTAAAGGCCGTATGGATTTGCAGATCTGCCGGGCTGGGCAATGCGGGGTCCGGATTGACCGATACGAAGAAGCGGAAGGCCTGATTGGCGGAGCCGGAGAGGATGGTGTCGATTACCGTGCCGGGCAGGGCGAAACACGGCGCGCCGAGGCATGATTCCTGCGCTGGCAGGGCGGTGAAGACTTCGGCGGCGTCCAGCCATTCCTGGCTGCGCATATAGGTATAATCGGTGGCCTGATAGGTTTCGAGCTTGTTGGGATTGACCAGAAGCGTCACCGATCCATCGGCAAGGGCCTCTTTGGCGCGTGCGCCCCAGGTGAGGACACGGATATCGCCCGCTTCGTTCACCGCCAGGACCAGATTGACCGATCCAATCTTTTCGAGAAGTTCGAACTGGCCCGGCATGTCGATCAGTTCGTATCGCACCGTGCCGCCAGCGTCGGCCAGCGTATTGATGAAAGTGCCATCCGGCAGGTATTCTGTACGCACCCGATAGCCGGCATCGGCGGCAGAGAGATCGAAGAGGATATCGTCGGTAATGCTGACGGCGCCGGAACGCAGCGAATCCACATAGATGCCGGGACTTGCAATGCCATAGGCCTCCATCTCCGCTTCCAATTCTTCGTCATATTCCCATAGGCCGCCAAAGGGGTTGGCATCGCGATCCTGCTCCCGGGCCTGGTCAAACTCGAACTGGGCCTGACGGCGGGCATATTCGGTAAATTGCTGCCAGTTCTCGCCATAGAGCGGGGAGATCATGGCTTCATAGACCTGCGCGGCCTGCATCTGCTCCTCGGTGAGCTTGCCGCCATCAAAGGCGATGATCAGGTCGGCATAGATGATGATGGCGATCTGCTCGCGCAGCTTGAGGATAAAGGGCGCGGCGCTGGCCTCATCGGCACATTGAATGGCCTCGGCCTTGCGTTCCCCCATATCGGCCAGCTTGTTATAGGCGGCCAGATATTCCTCATTGTCGATCTTGCCGGCCGTATGCGCGCCGGTGAACCAGAGTGGCTCCAGCAGGCTCAGTTCCACGTCGCGGATGACGCTCAATTCGAAGTAGCGCAGGAAATGGCATTTGGCGTCGATGGCGCGTCCGGTGTGATAGTCGATGAAAGCCTGTTCGGAGGCGTCCTGGGCCGAGGCGGATAAAATTGATAGGCACAGGGCAATTACGGCAAGAGACAGGCGCGTCAGCATGGGCAAACTCCGGATAGGCTCGGAGAGTGTGTGGCGCGTCGGGCGGGGAAGCACCCCGCATATAAGGGGTGCGTCGGCGATGCCCATTGATTGTGCACTCTCTTTATGGCATTTCCGCGCGCAACAATAAGCGTACCGCCGGGTTCGGTGGGTCAGCGGGGAAGCCAAGTGGCTCGTATCGTCGTCAAATTCGGTGGCACATCGGTCGCCAATGTCGAGCGCATCCGCAATGCCGCGCGCCATATCAAGCGCGAAGTGGAAGCCGGAAACGAGGTTGCGGTCGTGGTCTCGGCCATGAGCGGCAAGACCAATGAACTGGTGGGCTGGGTCAACGAAGCCAGCAAATTTCACGATGCGCGCGAATATGATGCCGTGGTCGCTTCGGGCGAGCAGGTGACGGCCGGGCTCATGGCCATCGTGCTCAGCGAAATGGGCATCCAGTCGCGCTCCTATGCCGGCTGGCAGGTGCCGATCCGCACCGATGATGCCCATGGCGCGGCGCGCATTGCCGAAATCGACCCGACCGAACTCAATGAGCGGATGAGCAATGGCTGGGTTCCGGTCATAACCGGCTTCCAGGGCGTCTCCCCGCATAACCGCATCACCACTCTGGGCCGTGGCGGCTCGGATACGTCTGCGGTGGCGGTTGCCGCTGCCGTGGGTGCTGATCGTTGCGACATCTATACCGATGTCGATGGCGTCTACACCACCGATCCGCGCATCGTGCCCAAGGCGCAGCGCATGACTAAGATTTCCTTTGAGGAAATGCTGGAAATGGCCTCGCTCGGCGCCAAGGTGCTGATGATCCGTTCGGTGGAAATGGCGATGGCCCACAAGGTGCGCCTCACCGTCCGCTCCAGTTTCGATGACCCGGACGCGCCGCAGATCGCGCCCGATGGGACACCCGGCGTTCCGGGCACTCTTGTCTGCGATGAGGATGAGATCATGGAAAAGCAGATCGTTTCGGGCGTGACGCTCGCCAAGGCCGAGGCCAAGATCACCCTGCGCGACGTCAAGGACAAGCCGGGCGTGGCCGCCGCCATTTTCGGCACATTGGCTGACAAGGGCATCGTGGTCGACATGATCGTGCAGAATATTGCCGATGATGGCGCGACGACCGACATCACCTTCACCGTGCCCGACAGCGAATATGACAAGGCGGTCAAGGCGCTGGAAGACAATGGCGGGCGCTTCGAATATGCGCGTCTTTCCGGCTCCAAGGGCGGTGCCAAAGTCTCGGTGGTGGGCGTGGGCATGCGCAGCCATGCCGGCGTTGCCTCGTCCATGTTCAAGGCGCTGGCTGACAAGGGCATCAATATTCAGCTCATCACGACTTCGGAAATCAAAACCTCGGTGTTGATCGACGAAGAATATGCCGAGCTTGCGGTCCGGGCTCTGCACACCTATTACGGTCTGGACAAGAAGGACGCCTGACCCGCTTCGAGGGGATCCGTGGCGCGCGCCCTTCATCTTAGGGGGGCGGCTTTGCGGGCCGCCTGACGAGGCAATGGCGACCACCATACGCGGCCCGAGGGTGCTGCTGCGGCAATTGCGCGAGACCATGGCGGAGCCTCTGGCTTCGCAGGATCGTCTCGACAAGATCGTGGGCCTGATCGCCGACAATATGCAGGCTGATGTCTGCTCCTTCTATGTTCTTCGCGACGACAGTGCGCTCGAGCTTTTCGCTACACGCGGCCTCAAGGCCGAATCGGTCCACCTGACAACGCTTCGGCTGGGCGAGGGGCTCGTTGGCCTTATTGCCGCCGAGGCCGAACCGCTCAGCCTGGATGATGCGCCCAGCCATCCGAGCTTTGCCTATCGTCCGGAAACCGGCGAAGAAAAATACAATTCCTTCCTCGGCGTGCCGGTCTTGCGGGCGGGCCAGACGCTGGGCGTTCTCGTCGTCCAGAACGCGGCGCGACGCAGCTTTGGCGAGGACGAAACCGAGGCCATGCTGACCACGGCCACTATTCTGGCCGAGATGATCGCTACGAGTGATTTCGACAATCTGATCAAACCCGGATCGGATATCGACCTCAGGCGGCCGCGTATGTTCAACGGCGTCAGTTTCACCGACGGCATCGCGCTCGGCACCGTCGTGCTGCACGATCCGCGCGTGGTGGTGACCAATTTCATTGCCGAGGATACCGAGGCGGAAAAGCAGCGGCTGGACGCCGCGATTGCGCGCATGCGGGTTTCCATCGATGCCATGCTTGACCATGGCGATATGCAGTCCACCTCCGATCATCGCGAGATTCTGGAAACCTACCGCATGTTCGCCAATGATCGGGGCTGGGTGCACCGGTTGACCGAGGCGATCGATAACGGCCTTTCCGCCGAGGCGGCGGTGGAACGGGTGCAAAACGATACCCGCGCGCGAATGCTGCGCCAGACCGACCCCTATATTCGCGACCGGCTGCATGACCTGGACGATCTTGCCAACCGGCTTTTGCGCGTGCTGACGGGCGATGGTGCGTCGCCGGGCAGCAAGGAACTGCCGGACAATGCGATTCTCGTAGCCCGCAATATGGGGCCGGCCGAGCTGCTCGAATATGACCGCAAGAAGTTGCGCGGCGTGGTGCTCGAAGAGGGCGGCGCCACCGCCCACGTGGCCATCGTGGCCCGCTCGCTCGGACTGGTGGCCGTGGGGCAGGCGCAGTCCATCGTCTCGATGAGCGAGACGGGTGATGACATCATCATCGATGGTTCGGCGGGGCAGGTGCATTTGCGGCCCACGCCCGATGTCGAACAGACCTTTATCGACAAGGTGCGGATTTCCGCCCGGCGCCGCGCCCATTATGCGGCGCTGAAGAACAGGCCCAGCGTCACCAAGGACGGGGTCGAGATCACGCTGCTGCACAATTCTGGGCTCGTGGCCGACCTGCCCATGTTGGACGATACCGGAGCGGTGGGTGTGGGCCTGTTCCGCACCGAATTGCAATTCATGATCGCCAGTCGCCTGCCGCGCCTCAAGGAACAGGCCGAGCTTTATGCCGAAGCCATGGCGATTGCCGGCGATCGTCCTATCGTTTTCCGGCTGCTTGATATCGGCGGCGACAAGGTGCTGCCTTATCTGCGCGCGACGGCCGAGGAAAACCCGGCAATGGGGTATCGCTCCATTCGGCTTGGGCTTGATCGTCCGGGCCTGCTGCGGACCCAGATACGGGCGCTGCTGCTGGCGGCACAGGGGCGACCGCTCAAAATTCTGGTGCCGATGGTCACCGAGACTTTCGAGTTCCGCCAGACCAAGCAGGTCATCGCCAAGGAAATTGAACGGCTCCGGCGTGGGGGCCATCCGACCCCGGAAAAGCTCGAAATCGGCGCCATGGTCGAAGTGCCTTCGCTGCTGTTCGAGCTTGATCAGATCCTGCCCGAGGCCGATTTCGTTTCTATCGGCTCCAATGATCTGGTGCAGTTCCTGACCGCTGCCGACCGCGCCAACCCGCGCGTGTCCAAGGCCTATGATCCCATTGCCCTGCCGCGCCTGCGCGCCATTCGCCTCGTGGTCGATGCCGCGGCTCGCCACAATACGCCGGTGACCATGTGTGGCGAACTGGCCGGCAAGCCCATGGAGGCGCTGGCGCTGATGGCAATCGGCATGACGCGGCTGTCCATGGGGCCAGGTTCCATCGGGCCGATCAAGGAAATGATTCTTAATCTCGAACTCAAGCCCATCCAGGCAGCCATTGCCGAGGCGCTTAGTGTCGGTGCGAATGGCCATACGGTGCGTGCACTGTTGAGCGGATGGGCGGAAAAGCAGGGCTTGCCGATCGGGTAGGGACGCTGCTCCCGCTCCCGGCCTTTGGCCAGACAATGCTTGAAGTCGGGCAAGCCTGTCTTTACAGCCTGCCCGACACTTGCCGAAAGACCCGACCATGCCCAGCCTGCCCCAGGACAAGCTCGACGCTCTCGAAACGCGTTTCCAATATATCGAGGCCGCACTGTCCGGCGGGGCGAGCCCAGACGAATTTGCCAAGCTCTCCAAGGAACATTCGGACCTTTCCGAGATCGTGGGGGAAATCACCGCCTATAAAAAGGCGCTGAAGGACCGGGCCGAGGCCGAGGCGCTGCTCAAAGGCGGCGACAAGGAAATGGCCGAAATGGCCCAGGCGGAAATCGAAGACCTCGACGAGACCATCGAGCGTCTTGCCCAGTCGATCCGCATCCTGCTTCTGCCCAAGGACGAAGCGGACGAAAAATCCATCATTCTCGAAATCCGCGGTGGTACGGGCGGTGACGAGGCGGCGCTGTTCGCGGGTGACCTGTTCCGCATGTATGAGCGTTATGCGGCCATTCGCGGCTGGAAGGTCAGCGTGATGGAAGAAAGCCCCGGCGAAATGGGGGGCTTTAAGGAAATCATCGCCAATGTGTCGGGCAAGGGCGTGTATGCGCGGATGAAATATGAATCCGGTGTGCATCGCGTGCAGCGTGTGCCGGCGACCGAAGGTTCGGGGCGCATCCATACTTCGGCGGCAACGGTGGCGGTGCTGCCGGAGGTCGAAGACATCGATATCGATATCCGCAACGAAGATATCCGTATCGATACGATGCGCGCCTCGGGTGCTGGTGGACAGCACGTCAACACCACCGATTCGGCGGTGCGCATCACCCATATCCCCACCGGCATCGTCGTCACCTCGGCGATGAAGAGCCAGCATCAGAACCGGGCCCAGGCCATGATCGTGCTGCGGTCACGGCTATATGAAATGCAGCGCGAAGAGCGCGATTCTGCCCGCTCGGCCGAGCGCAAGGGGCAGGTGGGGTCGGGCGACCGCTCCGAACGCATCCGCACCTATAATTTTCCGCAGGGTCGGGTGACCGATCACCGGATCAATCTCACCCTCTACAAGCTCGACAAGGTGATCGTGGGCGAGGCGCTGGACGAGCTGATCGAGGCGCTTATTACCGAAAATCAGGCGGCGCAACTGGCCGCCATGGAGCAGCCCAACTGAGCGAGAATGTCAGCATCGGCGCTCTCTGGCGCGGTTGGCGCGACGTGTTGAGCCGGCTGGGGTTTGCCACGGCGGCCATGGATGCCAAACTCTTGGCCGGGCATGCCTTGGGTCTCGATGCATTGGCGCTCGCCACGCGCGAGGCCGAGGCCGTCGATGACGCCGCAGCCGCCCGCCTTGCCGAACTGATCCAGCGCCGCATGAGCGGAGAATCGGTGGGGCGGATTATCGGCGAGAGGGAATTTTACGGTCTCGCCTTTGCCCTCAATGAAGCCACGCTAGAGCCGCGGCCGGACACCGAACTGCTTGTCGATCTGGCGCTGCAGGCCCTGCCGGAAAGCGGGAATATCCTCGATCTCGGCACCGGCACAGGCTGCATCCCCATCGCCATCCTCGCCAACCGTCCCGACGCTACCGGCATGGCCACCGACCTCAATCCCGATGCCCTGACTATGGCTCGGCAGAATGCGGAGCGGCATGGGGTGTCGGACAGGCTGGCTTTTGCGCAGGGCGACTGGTTTGGGGCGCTTGTTGCCTCGCCCTTGGGGGGAGAAGTCGACCCGTCTTCGGGTCGGGCGAGCGGGCCTTTAGCTAGCGACGTTCAAGAAGACTTCTCCCTCATCGTCTCCAATCCGCCCTATATCGCCTCGTCGGTCATCGAGACGCTTGCCCCGGAGGTCAAAGCATTCGATCCCATGCTGGCGCTGGATGGTGGACCCGATGGGCTGGCGCCCTATCGCATCCTTGCCGCGGGTGCCGCTCGGTATCTCACCCCGGGCGGGCAGGTGTTGGTCGAGATCGGTTACGATCAGGGTGCGGCGGTTTCGGCTCTTTTTGTGGCCAATGGCTTCTCCGATATCGCCGTTCACAAGGATCTGGCTGGGCTTGATCGTGTGGTTTCGGCGCACTATTTGCAGCAAAGAGGCGACTTGGCCGACCCGAAGTGAACTTTGTGCTGGTCAAAACGGGCCGAAGCGGATATTTTGATTTTGCTGTCAATGGCGCATCATGGGCGCCGCGGCGATCACCCGATCCAAAATGCAATGGCTGCTAAAGGCAGCGCGGTTCCGGCGGGCCGGAACGACGCGAGGATGGGACGGATTTTCCGGCAGGTCGCCGCCGACCGCATTCGGTCTTCATGAAGCCAGTTAAAGCCCCCGTGAATTGGCTTGTTCAATCGCCGGGGTCAGGGGCCAGATCGGGCCTGTTGTTCCGATACCGCTCCATGATGTGACGCTTACTACCAGAGTTAGACAAAGCGACCCGATGAGACCCAACAATCAGAACAAGAACCGGCAGCGTGGCCGGAACGGCGGACGCAAGCATGTCAATCCGCTGTCGCGCAATTATGAGAGCAATGGTCCGGACGTGAAAGTCCGCGGCAATGCCGCTCATGTCGCCGAGAAATATCTTCAGCTCGCCCGCGATGCGCAATCGTCCGGCGATTCGGTCATGGCGGAGAATTATCTCCAGCATGCCGAGCATTATTTCCGCATCGTTTCCTCTGCCCAGCAGGCCATGAATGGTCAGCGCGATGGGCAGAGCCAGGACGAGGTGGATTTCGACGACGACGCCAATGACGTCAATTCCCGCTTCTCCTCGCCCCAGCCGGTGCAGCCGGTTCATGTGCATCAGGAGCAGGGTGACGATGCCGCTCCCGCCGAAACGTCGGCTCCGGCTCAGGCCGAAGACGCAACGCCGCAACAGGGTGCTGCCGATGGCGAGCAGCAGCAGCAGCGCAAGCCCCGCGAGCGTCGGCCCCGCCGCCGCCGTCCCGTCGGTGGCGAGGGTGGTGATCCGGCCAATGCCGAGCAGCCCTCGGTGGGCGAATTGCCGGCATTCCTGACGGGCAATGCCGCCGAATAGGCGGGTATTGTGCAATCAATAAAACTATTGCGGGCCGGGGATGATTTCCCCGGCCTTTGCATTTGTGCTGCGATCAGCACTTTTTCCGGCGGCGCTCTTTCGTTCTCGTTTGCAGCACCTACATCTGTCGCGAAGGGATGTGCCGACTGGGCATTCCTCAAACGACACTTCCGCCGTCTTTCCGGTGCTTCGGGCCGAAGGGCGGGCGAGACAAGGAGAGTTGCATGAATATCGAGAAATATACCGAGCGGGCCCGCGGCTTCATTCAGAGCGCGCAGACAGGTGCCCTCGGACGTGGCCACCAGCAGTTTGCGCCTGTGCATCTGCTCAAGGTTCTGCTCGACGACGAGCAGGGCATGGCCAATGGTCTGATCGAACGCGCCGGGGGCGACCCCAAGGCCGCGCGCGCGGGCGTCGAAGCGGCGCTCAACAAGATTCCAAAGGTGTCCGGCGATGCCGGTCAGCTTTACCTCAGCCGCGAACTGGCCAAGGTTTTCGACACGGCCGAACAGGCTGCGCAGAAAGCCGGCGACAGTTTCGTCACGGTCGAACGGTTGCTGCTGGCGCTGGTGATCGAGAAAGACAGCGATGCCGGCAAGATTCTGGCCTCTGCCGGGGTAACCGCGCAGGGCCTCAACACGGCTATTGAGGCCATTCGCAAGGGCCGCACTGCCGATTCGGCCTCGGCCGAAAATGCCTATGACGCTCTCAAGAAATATGCGCGCGACCTGACTGAGGACGTGCGGCAGGGCAAGCTCGACCCGGTGATCGGGCGCGACGAGGAAATCCGGCGTACCATTCAGGTGCTCAGCCGTCGCACCAAGAACAATCCCGTGCTGATCGGCGAACCCGGTGTCGGCAAGACCGCTATCGCTGAAGGTCTGGCGATTCGCATCGTCAATGGCGACGTTCCGGAGAGCCTAAAGAACAAGAGCCTTCTTGCGCTCGACATGGGCGCGTTGATCGCTGGCGCCAAATATCGCGGTGAGTTCGAGGAACGGCTTAAGGCGGTGCTGAACGAGGTGCAGTCGGCCGAAGGCCAGATCATCCTCTTTATCGACGAAATGCATACCCTGGTCGGCGCGGGCAAGAGTGAAGGGGCCATGGACGCCTCCAATCTCCTCAAGCCTGCTCTGGCGCGCGGCGAACTGCATTGCGTCGGCGCGACCACGCTCGATGAATATCGCAAGCATGTCGAAAAAGACCCGGCTCTGGCCCGGCGTTTCCAGCCAGTCTTCGTGCCCGAGCCGACGGTGGAAGATACGATCTCCATTCTGCGCGGGCTCAAGGAAAAGTACGAACTGCATCACGGCATTCGCATTGCCGATTCGGCGCTGGTAAGCGCAGCGACGCTGTCGAACCGCTACATCACTGATCGCTTCCTGCCCGACAAGGCCATTGACCTGATGGACGAGGCGGCTGCGCGGCTGCGCATGGCCGTCGATTCCAAGCCGGAAGCCCTCGACGAGCTGGATCGCAAGATTATGCAGCTCAAGATCGAGCGCGAGGCGCTGAAGAAGGAAAGCGATGACGGTTCGCGCACGCGGCTTGAGCGGCTCGAGCACGATCTGGCCGGGCTCGAGGAGCAGGCGCAGGTGCTGTCGGCCAAATGGCTGGCCGAGAAGGAGCGTCTTCAGGGCTCGACCAAGATCAAGGAAGAGCTGGACGCTGCGCGGTCTCAGCTGGAAATCGCGCAGCGCCAGGGCGATCTCGCCAAGGCGGGTGAGCTGGCCTATGGCGTTATTCCGGATCTCGAAAAGCGTCTCAAGGCCGCCGACGATCCTGACGGTGACGGCAAGCCGGATCCGCTTATGGCCAAGGAAACGGTCGAATCGAGCGACATTGCCCAGGTTGTGTCGCGCTGGACCGGCATTCCCGTCGATCGGATGATGGAAGGCGAGCGCGAAAAGCTGCTGCATATGGAGTCTTCGCTTGGCGCCCGCGTCATTGGGCAGGCCGAGGCGGTTGCCGCCGTGGCCAAGGCCGTGCGCCGGTCGCGTGCCGGATTGCAGGATCCCAACCGCCCCATTGGCTCGTTTATGTTCCTTGGCCCAACGGGCGTGGGCAAGACCGAGCTGACCAAGGCTTTGGCGCAGTTCCTCTTCGACGATGAAACGGCCATGGTGCGGCTCGACATGAGCGAGTTCATGGAAAAGCACTCGGTGGCTCGGCTGATCGGTGCCCCTCCGGGCTATGTCGGCTATGACGAGGGCGGAGTGCTGACCGAAGCCGTGCGGCGGCGGCCCTATCAGGTGATTCTCTTCGACGAGATCGAAAAGGCGCATCCTGACGTCTTCAATGTTCTCCTTCAGGTGCTCGATGACGGGCGGCTGACGGACGGGCAGGGGCGGACGGTGGATTTCCGCAATACGGTCATCATCCTCACCTCCAATATCGGTGCGGAATATCTGGTCGAGCTCAAGGATGGCGAGCCGGTCGAACTGGCGCGGGGCAAGGTTCTGGACATGGTCAAGGCCACGTTCCGTCCCGAATTCCTCAACCGGATCGACGAAATCCTGTTGTTCCACCGGCTGGGCCGCGAACATATGGGCGCCATTGTCGATATCCAGTTCGGGCGGCTCAAGGGCCTGCTGAAGGATCGCGACATCAGCCTTGAACTGACGCCCAAGGCGCGCGAATGGCTCGCCAATGAGGGCTATGACCCCGCCTATGGTGCAAGGCCGCTCAAGCGCGTCATCCAGCGTGCCGTTCAGGATGAATTGGCCGAGGAGATTCTCTCGGGCAAGGTCAGTGACGGCGGTCGCGTGGTGGTGGATGCTGATGACGAGGGTATTGTGCTCTTGCCGGGTGGCGCTGCTGAGGCCGATGCCGCCGCCTGATCTGGCGGGTTGTGATTATGTGCAAGGGGCCGGTCGATAGACCGGCCCCTTTGCTTTGGCGCCGGGCCGCCTTGCGAGCGGGCTGATTCTGATTTAGAACAAAACTAGAACAAATATGGATGTGCGCAATGGCTGACCGTCTCGACTATATTGAGTTTCCGTCCACGGATCGGGAAAAGACCAGCGCCTTCTTCCGCGCTGCCTTCGGTTGGGGAATGATCAGCTATGGCCCGGGCTATGATGCGCTTGATGGTGCCGGCATGGATGGTGGCATCGACCAATCCGAAGGGCGCGTGTCAGCGACAATGGCTGTGGTGCAGACCGATGATCTCGATGCCGCCGAAAGGCGCGTGCTTGCAGCTGGTGGTGTGATCACGAGACCACAATACGACTTTCCCGGTGGCCGACGTTTTCACTTCCGTGAGCCGGGCGGCAATGAAATGGCGGTCTATATCAACAGGCCGGAATAGTGGCGCATTATTCTGTCAGGTTTCCGAACCGCGAAGAGCGTTGCCACTTTTGCGGGAAGCGCCTTAGTCGGCATGCGCCACGGTGACGGGCGCGGGTTCGCGAACCATAAGATCGTTGATCTGGGCGATGGTCTGTTCGAAATCGGCGCGATACTGGGCCGCCAGCACATTGTCCTTGGGCAGCTTGACGCTGAGCGGATCGACCAGATTGCCATTGATGAGAATTTCGAAATGCAGATGCGGGCCGGTGGATTGGCCGGTCGAGCCGACATAGCCGATCACCTGGCCCTGCCGGACGCGGCTGCCTACGCCCAACCCATCGACGAAGCGCGACAGGTGCCCATAGGCAGTTTCGTAGCCGTTGACGTGCTGGATCTCGATCTTGTTGCCGTAGCCGGACTGCCATTTGTAATAGCTGATCGTGCCGTCGCCGGCGGCGTAGATCGGGGTGCCGGTGCGGGCGGCGAGATCGACGCCGGTATGCAGGCGCCGCGTCTTGAAAATGGGGTGGATGCGGTAGCCGAAGCGTGAGCGCAAAGTGCCCCCGCCTTCCAGCGGCCGCCGGTTGAGGAAGCGTTTGCCCGTTTCCCCGTCCGGATCGTAGAAATCGACGACGCCATCGGCTGTGGTGAACCGGTAGAGCTGGCGTGTCGCGCCGCCCAGGGTCAGCGAGACATAAAGCAGTTCTGGCTCGGCATCGGCGGTGGGCTCGGTTTCGAGCAGTTCGATACTGTCGCCGGCGCCGATGCGCTTGGTCATGTCGAGGTCATAGGCAAACATGCCGATGATGCGCTCTATGGTCTCGTCGTCGAGATCATGCTTGCGGCCGGTTTCCCAGATCGAGCGATAGAGCGTGGGCAGATTGCCCACATTGATCTGTTCGACGTCTTCTGCTGGAAATTCCACCCAGTCCGGCTGCAGGCCCACCACATACTGCCCATTGTCGGACAAGGCCACGGTCGCAATATGCTGTTCGCCCGGCGCGCCTTCGGGTTGGTAGATCGACATGCGGTAGGGCACGAGGCTGTCGGGGGCGCTGGTGAGCGGACCATAAAGAATGCGCAGGCGGATACCGGCCGGCAGGCCGCCGGACGGAATGAGATTGGCCAGCGTGTTCTGCACCATGGCGACCTGGGCGGGCGTGAAGCCGTTGCGCACCAGGGTATCGGAGAGCGGCCCGATTTCGCGCACGGTGAGGAATCGCTCGGTGCGGCCGAGCCCTCCTTCGGCGGCGAGCAGGGTCTTGGGAACGACGGTCACATTCTCGGCCACGCCGGTCAAAGCATTGCCGGTTTCGGTGGCCAGGTCGCGCAAAGCTGGGGCCAGCGCAGCATAGGCCATGGCGGCAGCGGGCCGGTCGGGCAGGCTGCCCATGGCGATGGTGCGCACGAAATCGGCAGCGGCCTGATCGGAAACGGTGCGCGCCGGTACCAGAAGGGCCGGCATGGGTTCCTGACGAACAGCGACTTCACCGTCGATATCGGTGCCATAGACATCGGTGGCGATATCGAGGGTCGCGGCCTTGAGCGGCTGAGTCTTGTTGAGAATGGCCACCGGGTCATAGGCGGGCACGTCGGCGGAAAGCGATGTCGCGGTTGTCGCCAGTGTTGCGCGGATGCGCTTGAACGGCTGGTTGCTGATGATCTCGCGGCCATCAACGGTCCGGCGAATGGCCGCTTCGATGGTTTCTCGATCTGAGCGCGTGGCCGCGACCGGGCGCAGGCGCGAGGTCTTGGACAAAAAATCTGTGGCGACGGGTTGGTCGATCCTCGGGGCGGCCAGACGCAAAGCCGCATAGGCGGTCGAAAAGGTGTCCTGCCCCTGAAATGAGACATAAAGAGCGGCGCCCATCAGCAGCACGCTGGTCAACCCGGTCATGACAGTGCCGCTGAGCCAGGCGAAGCTCAGCTCGCGTCCTTGCGGAATTTCGCCATCAGTCGACTGCACCGTCAAGGCGGGGCTGTCTTCAAACCCGCTGGTTCGCAGCAGGCTGAGATGACGTTGTCTCTGCGTCGGGCTCAACGCACCATCCTTAGGTCTCTATATATAGGCCTGATATGACCGGGCGCGGTAGCGCCTGCCGGTCGCTCCGGCAGCCGAGCACACCCTATGTATGCGCGCGGGCGATATCAATGCCTCCGCCTATCCTCCAGGAATACGGCGAAACTGGGAGAGCGGCCCGCCGAGAGTGACGTCCGTAG
>VFQU01000463.1_pt1 | contig 36519 bp, 34 predicted proteins | sample 3512311 | NCBI WGS metagenome assembly VFQU01 (sample SAMN10412377, study PRJNA504923) | tailings metagenome | isolation source: Relicate 3 Philex TSF3 active mining site | place: Philippines: Tuba, Benguet | collected 2017-08-29
TCAGTGTCATTTATTCTAAGCTAGGCGAATTAGCCTACTTCACCGGAATTTTCTGGGGAGTGGGAGTTTTAGTCATAGGAATGTTAGGTGAATCTATATCGATTTTGACTCTAGTATTTCTAGGCACTAGCATATCTCTCTACTCCATCTACGATCTTTCCGACTTTGCGGACAAACTCCCCGAAACGGATGCGGGAATTCTCGCCTTTTGGATGTCCGGACTCACTCCGGAAGATCTATCCCACGAAGAAGTGCCGATCGCCGTTTTATTTTTGGGTTATCTCATCGCCACTCTTTGGTCTCTTCTCAGCATAGGGATCATCTATTTTTTCCTGAAAGGATCCTTGAAAGATTCAGTTCCTGCGGATTCTTTTGAAGAAAATTTGGGTTTGGATCGTTTTGAGAAATTCCCGGACCAACTGAGCCCAGAGGCAAAGATGTGGTTGGAAAAAAGAGGAGTCGACCCGGAAAGCGGAGTCGTAATTCCCCCGGACCTGCTTCCTCCGGGAGACAGACAGTCACAGTATTAGAGATTTTTTTAATTTGCCGGAGAGGCAAGCCTTCCAAATATAGAATCTCAATGGCAAAACGCATCCTAATTACCGGTGGCGCCGGATTCATCGGATCCCATCTTTGTGAAAAGCTGCTTGCAGAAGGCAATGAAGTCATCGCAATCGATAACTTTCACACAGGAAGAAAGGAAAATATCCAACATTTGATCGAAAACCCGAAATTCGAACTGATCCGTCATGACATCACGGATCCGATCAAATTGGAAGTGGATCAAATCTATAATATGGCCTGCCCTGCATCGCCTGTCCACTACCAACACAACCCCATCAAAACCATCAAAACGAATGTTTTGGGTATGACCAATATGCTAGGTCTTGCCAAAAGAGTGAAAGCCCGCATCTTGCAAGCTTCCACAAGTGAAGTCTATGGAAACCCTTTGGAGCACCCGCAAACGGAATCCTATTGGGGAAACGTAAACCCGATCGGAATCCGCAGTTGTTACGACGAAGGAAAACGAGTTGCGGAAACTCTTTGTTTCGACTACCACAGACAGCACAAAACAGATATTAGAGTAATTCGTATTTTTAATACTTACGGACCAAGAATGATCCCGGACGACGGAAGAGTTGTCAGCAATTTCATCGTGCAAGCGATCAAAGGCGAAGACATCACCATTTACGGAGACGGAAGCCAAACACGTTCTTTCTGTTATGTGGATGATTTGGTGAACGGAATCGTAAAAATGATGAACACCGACAATTTCATCGGACCTGTGAATTTAGGAAACGATGGAGAATTCACAGTGAAGGAATTGGCGGAACTTGTGATCAAAGAAGTGGGTTCCAAATCTAAAATCGTCTATCTTCCTCTTCCTCAAGACGACCCAACCAGAAGAAAACCGAATCTTTCCTTAGCTAAAGAAAAATTAAATTACTCCACTACAGTACCTCTGTTAGACGGAGTAAAAAAAACCATCGAATATTTTAGAAAAAGAGTTTAAATATGAAAATAGGCGCAATCCAAGAACCATCATTTGAAAACAGAGTTTCCATCACTCCTGACATCGTAGATGCATTGCAGAAATTGGGTTTTACCGTTTCTGTAGAAACCAAAGCGGGCGAACGTGCCTATTTCTCCGATGCAGATTACGAAAAAGTGGGAGCGAAGGTCGCTTCCAGAAATCAAATTCTTTCCGACTCCGACTTGGTGATTTCCATTCATCCGATCGATGCGGACACCGCAAAACAAATCGGAAACGGAAAAATCTATATCGGAACTCTTTCTCCTTTGGCGCAGCCTCAGAAAATCAAAGAATTAGCAGCTTCCAATACTAAGATCTTTTCTATGGATACTATCCCTCGTATTACACGCGCTCAATCTATGGACGTTCTCAGTTCGCAAGCGACTGTTTCCGGTTATAAGGCAGTGCTTTTGGCAGCTTCCAATTACAGCAGATTTTTCCCTATGTTGACTACCGCTGCGGGAACCATCACTCCTGCCAGAGCCTTGATTTTAGGAGCGGGTGTAGCAGGATTACAAGCAATCGCAACTGCTCGTCGTCTCGGTGCCGTTGTAGACGTATTCGACACCAGACCGGAAGTAAAAGAACAGTGTATGTCTCTAGGTGCTAAATTCGTGGAAGTAGAAGGTGCTGCAGATGCTTCACAAAGCGGTGGCTATGCGGTCGAGCAAACGGAAGACTACAAAAACCGTCAGAAAGATGCGATCGCAAAATATGCAGAAAAAGCGGATATCATCATCACTACAGCTCTCATTCCTGGAAAAAAAGCTCCTGTCCTCATCACAAAAGCGATGGTGGATTCCATGAGACAAGGTTCCGTAATCGTGGATCTTGCAGCTGTGAACGGTGGAAACTGTGAATACACTCAAAACGACAAAACAATCGTTCAAGGTGGAGTGACGATCATTGGAAATTCCAATCTTCCTAGCACTCAACCGATGGATGCAAGTAAGATGTATGCGAAGAACATTCTCAACTTCTTAAAATTGTTTGTGAACAAAGAGAAACAATTTTCGATCAATATGCAGGATGAAATCATCGACGCTTGTTTGATCGCAGATGCAGGAGCAGTTCGCCACAAACCCACACTTGCTTTGTTAGGCTAATTCCCTAATCACAACTGAATCGTTTTTAGTTCAGAAATTTCTGGACTAAAAACGAACATCAATCACTCGCCTATCTCGACATAACTCTAGCTTTTTTTACTATATTCAAAACCCAGCACAATCTGAAAAATAAATTGACATGTTCAGTTTTATAGCGCCTAATATCTAGTCTGTCCGGACGCTCGGGGGGTTTTCTTCCGACTGACTGCGGCCACCCTGGAAACAATATGCGAAACCAACGACTTGCAATTATTTTTTTCCAACCGGCAAAACTCGTTTTCTCAATATTTTCTTTTTTCTTCTTAACTCACTGTTTCCCTGAGCTCAAAAAGTCGCCTCAAGACCAATTGATGGACATTCGAGTTATGCTCTGTATCGCCAATCAAATCTCTTGCGGATCTACCAGCTTCTCTTATCCAGGATCTCCTTTTTCCTTACGCACGAAAGAATCCGTTTCTTTGACGCCAACCATCACGATCAAACAGGACAACCCCAACTTTACCATCAAACCCGATTTACCTAAAGGTCTGTCGATCCAAGCGACCACTGGTGAAATTTCAGGAATCCCGAAAGAAATCATTCCATTAACGGACTTTAAAGTTAGTCTTTCCAGCGCTTCCGGAAATGCGGAAACGACACTGCAGATCAAAATAGATGTTCCCAATCCGTGTGCCGATTCCACCATTTCCACCGGATCAGGAACGATCGGTGATCCGTATATCATCTGTAATCCGAGCCAACTTCAATCCATCGCCACATTTCATATTACACACATTAACTCTAACTATAAAATCATCCAAGATTTGGACTTATCCTCCATCTCTAATTTCACTCCCATAGGAGATCTCAGCACGCCTTTTACAGGAACAATCGACGGACAAGGTTATACTTTATTCAACCTAACAATGAATCACCCTGGAATACAAAGGATCGGACTGATAGGAACTTCCACCTCGACCGTCCAAGCAAGGAACATCAATCTAGTCAAACCGAACGTAAGAGGAGATAGTTATGTGGGAGTTTTAGGTGGCCACATGCAGGGATATTTCGAAAATATACATATCACTCAAGGAACTGTCTATTCGAACATATCTTATGCGGGAGGAGTTTTGGGAAGAATCTCAGGTTCCACATCTTATATATACGATTCTTCTTTTGAAGGAACAGTTCAAACTCCGGGAGACTTTGCAGGAGGCATCCTAGGAGAAAACTTCGGAGGGGATAGAATCGTTCGTTCATTCGTAAAGGCCACAGTCTCCGGAAATAATTACTCAGGCGGTTTGACGGGAAGATCCGCCAGCAGCACGACAGAAAACTGTTATTTTATAGGAACGGTGCAAGGAGCAGACTATGTAGGGGGACTCACTGGAAGATCCCAATTGAGTGCCGATATAGTGATCAATTCCTATGCAGTGGCACCTGTCACAGCCACAGGAACCAATAAATCAGGGTTAGTTGGAGCGGCAACAAGCACTCAAACAAATGCCTATTATAATATAGATGTAGCAGGTCAATCGGACAATGACACAAGAGGGATTCCCAGAACAACGACCCAGCTCCAATGTCCAACCGTTTCCAGTGACGGTTGTGCGGGAGTTCCCATGTATGCAGCATGGGACGATGCTGTTTGGGATTTCGGAACTTCAACTCAATACCCGAAATTAAAATGGGAAAGCTCTCAATAAAAATTTCATGGGAAATGAAGATCAGCAAAACTATAATTTTGAAACGAATGAAAAGTGAATCTACGATTTAAAAAACATATTTAAATCGCTAAACATAATATTTCCAAAACCAGCCGGCCAATTCCATTGTGAGAGCGATTCCTATATGGATCAATACCCCTCCTCTGATCTTTTTCGTATAATACGCATAAATGCCTAATGCGAATCCTCCGAAACCGGAGCTGATCGTTTCTAAAATCGGTTTTTCGAAATGAATGAGTACATATAGTACGGTCATAATGAGAATGGAATCTTTTCCGAAAAAACGATTCAATGCATCCAGTAAAAAACCTCTGAAAAACCATTCCGTAACGAGAAAGGCCAATGCATAAACGATTTCAAATCCAAAGACCAACCCTTTCGTAGATACATATCCGAATTCAGGTTTATCACCGGGAACTCTGGGATAATATTCTTTGAAATCGTTGCCGAAAGATGCCAAAACAACGACCAATATCATGGGAACTAAAACGATCAAATAATGGACGATCGGAATTTCCAATCGTGCGGAACGTTCTTTCTCTTCCGAAGGATGAGGTTCCGTGAATCGAAAGAACATATAATAAAGTAAAGCTGGAGTTCCGTAAATCAGCCAAATTTTCAATTGGACGGTAAACTTATAAACTATGAAACGAAGCTCTCCCGGAACAAAATCACGAATCAGAGCCACATGAAATTTCATGGAGTCGCTTGCATAAAGAGCGGCAAATACAAGAAGAAAGAAAACCCAGAAGCGTAACGATTGTAAAATCCAAAATCGTTTCAAGATCAAACAGCTGAGAAAAACAATTGTGATAAAGGGAAAAAAGTAATCTAAGGCGATTCCTAAATCGTCCCAGCGTTTTGAAATTTCCAGTCCGTATTCCAGAACGATTGAAATTGAAATTACGATTGCAGTAGTGATGATAAGGGGAAAATTCGGACTCTCCTTTTTGTACAACTGAAAAGGAGAGATTAAATTCCTTAGACCTTCTCTGAGAAAATTCATGCAGTCTTAGGCTGAGTTCTCCAACGACGATGCACCCAAAAATATTGTTCAGGAAACAATCTCACTTCTTCTTCCAAAGTATGAGTCCAAAGTTCAGTATAATGTCGCAGCACTTCATCTTTTGTAGGATACAATTTTTTATCCACAAAACCGAGATCTTTCACTCGAACAATTACTTTGCCATCTTCACCGGATAACACCGAATAGTAGAGCATCTTTGCTCCCGTAAGATAAGACATCAACACCGGGCCTACGAATGTGGATGCCTGGCGATTCATAAAAGGAACGAAAATTCCCGCACTTCCCGCATTTTGATCGGAGCCGAATCCTACCCAATATCCTTGTTTCAACAATTTGATGACCTGAGCGGATTCTTCCACCGGAACCAAAACGATTCCGTTGGTGGAACGCATTTTACGAAGAAGAGTGTCTACGAAAGGGTTTCTGACTTTTTTATAAATCCCTCCCCCTTTCATCCTAATTCCGAGAAATTGAACCAAAATTTCCCAAGTGCCCAAATGGCCGGAGATCAAAACAACGCCTACTCCTTGTTTTTTGGTCTCTTCCTCAATACGAAGGCTTTCCTCATCCAGAACCAAGTATCGATCCAGCCACTTCTTAGTCATTCGGGGCGCCCATAAAGTATGGGCCAAAAGATGTCCCAAGTGGCGGAAATGTTTTCTCACTAAATCCAAAACTTCTTCTTCCGACTTTTCAGGAAACGCATAACGAATGTTTTCCGCCGCAATCTTCCTATGTTTTTTAGCCAGAGGAAAGATAAGGTCCGTCAGAAGGACTCCGTAAGAAAGGCAGGTTTTATAAGGAAGGATTTTGAAAGGGAAATAAAAAAGATAAACGAAACAGAATGTGATAAATTGTCCTATGAGTTTCATATTTACACTTCCTAAAATTAGAGTAGATAAATACCGATCAGCTTGTAAGCGAAAATTCCCAAGAGCCCCATGAAAAATCCGATGATCCAGCCGCCTATGATGTCACTGATATAATGGTGTAATGTCAAAAGCCTGCCGACTCCTGCGAATAAACTGAATAACAAAAACCAGGGAGTTTCTCCGAACCCGAACACCAATATGGTTCCGACAATCATCGAGTTGGCGCTGTGCGCGGAAGGGAAGGAATGTTTCATATCCGGATTGGCATCCACCTTCCCCATAACACTTACTAACGGACGTTTGCGGGCAAAATATTTTTTCAGAACAAGCACGAGACGATCCGTACCGTAAGTGAAGATCAATACCAAAGGCAGGGAAACATAAACAGGTTTGTAGATCGGATTCAGAAAAAGCAAAGGGAGTAACACCAAGGCGAACATTTCTCCCCGATTGATTCTGGATAAGATCCAGCTCAAACGAGGATGATGCAGATGTGCCTTGATCCAGACGGAAACACTCTGGTCAAAACGAGAGATCCAATTCATGAAACGATAACTTCTTTTACTTTTTGCAAAGCCTTTTCCCAAGAACAAACTTCCTGAGTCCGATTCAGCATGTCTTTGAGAGTGACAGTATTGTCCCTCAGTTCATCTTCCCCTAACAAAAGAATCCAACGGTATCCTTTTTTTTCGGCATAGGAAAGTTGTTTCCCCATCTTCTGGCTTTGCAAAGAAAGATCGACTCCCACGGAACCGCTTCTGAACTTCCCCGCAAGAGACTGCGCTTTTAGAAAAAAAGCATCGTCGAGCAAAGGAATGAAAACTGTATTTTCATTTCCCAAATTGGGAAGTAAACCATGCGTTTGGAGAAAGTTTTGTAAAGTCACATCTCCCAAACCGAAACCTGTACCGGAAAGTTCCTCATTGGAAAAAAGTCCGATCAAATTATCGTAACGACCACCGCCATACAACGAACGTCTGTTCTCCGGGCTAGTATCGAAAATTTCGAATATAAAACCGGTGTAATAGTCGAATCCCCTGACTACGGAAGGATCAAAATCCACCATGTCTCCCAATCCCATTTCGGAAAGATCGGAAAACAAATCGGAGATTATTTTGAGTGTTTCCTCTTTGATTCCAGGAATTGTGGAAAGCGTTTCTATCTTTGCGGAAAGAAAAGAATCGATCTTAGTCACCGCTTCCGAATCGCCGGGGATCGATTTGGAAACCATAGCCTTATATTCGTCTTGCGTGATTTTATTCTTTTTGTCCAGGATTTTGGAAACTTCCTGAGCTTGTTCCGGTTTAAGATTCAATCCGTTCAGAAAAAATTCGTCTAACAAAGCTCTATGCGAAACTTTCACTCGAAAGGAGGTTCTAGGAGCTCCGAATGCGAAAAGAATGTCGCAAGCCAAAGATAAAATTTCCAATTCGGCACGATGATGATTGACTCCGAAAAGATCCACATTCAACTGCCAGTGTTCTCTCAGTCTTCCGTGGCCGGGCTGTTCGTATCTCCAAAGATTAGGGATAGAAAACCAGCGAATGGGACGAGGAAGTTCTCTCAATTTGCTAGCCACCATACGGGCAACAGTCGGAGTCATTTCCGGACGGATGGCGACTTCTCTTCCGCCTTTATCGATGAAATTGTAAATTTGTTTCCCGACGATTTCCTCTCCCGTTTTTGCACGGTACAGATCCAAAGATTCGATCATAGGACCGTCGTATTCTTCGTATCCGTAGGAACGAACCACTTGTTTCATTACGGAAAAAAGATAATTCCGCAATTTCATTTGATCGGGAAAAAAGTCTCTAGTGCCTTTATAATTTGCCGTTGTGAGTTTTTGTTCTTTCAAAATAGGCCTCAAATGCCTTTAGTATAATGTTAGTTTAACGAAAAAAATCGATTAAACTGTGATAGATGTCTTTTGCCTTTTTGTCACCACTGACTCCGACAATTCGACTACCAATGATAAAAAAATCGTTCACTTCTTCCATATGTCTGAGTTCCAGAGCCATACGGATGGGTGCCTGCATCTTGAAGTTGATGTCTATCGTCATGGAAGGTTTGATCTTCAAAGATTTGATGATCTCCCTGTCCCTCACTTCAATCGCTACACCGGTTTTGGATATATTCAAAACATTTTGTTTGATATCCAAAATATGAGTGTTGGAATCCATAATTCTCTCTTGGAAGGTCGCTTCAACTTCTTTATATAAGTCGAAAACCGCCTGGGGAACGGGGGATTTTTCATATTCCAAACTCAAATAGGCGAAAAAGTGCAGATCGTTCATTTGGATGAAAATGGGGTAATACAAAAAGGACCCCATTTTTTTCCTTTTGTACTCCGCGATTTTATCTTCCAAAAGAAAATCTTCCTCAAAGCTGGATTTAGGATCAAAAACCTCTTTCAGAGGAGCAGATTCCATCATCTGGGTGTTGATGAGATAAAGAGGTTTTTTATAGTTCTGCATGAGTTCGATCTCATCGCTGTTCACGCTGGAAGATAAAAACACTACTTTAGATTGAGGATAATCTTTGAGTAAATTTCTATGTATGTCTGTTAAAATTACCTGAGAACTAACTCCTGTTAGTTTTGAAAAATCGATGTCCGTTTTTGCAATGAGAAAGTTACTCGCAAGAACATTCCCCAATACCTTATGGTTCCTTGGATCTTGGCGGACAAAAAAGGTTTGTTTCTTTTCCTTCAGTTTTCCCAAAAGCAAATTGTCTTTTTGACTGATCAGTTCGTATTCCACTTCTGCATGAAAAGAAGGAGTTGTATGAACAGTGAAACTGTTTCCCAAAGATTCGGGAATCGACTCCATTTCGAAAATATGATTCCCGTCCGGTCTTTGTCCTTTGAACCTAACTTTGATATGAGTATCATAACCTTTGAGGTAAATCCCTTCCGCTTCCATCATCTGTTTGTACAGATCTTGCAGGTTTTGCGACTCTTCCAGAGGCACAAAATCCCTATCGGATTGGAAATGATGTTTTACCAAATTGATCATACTAGTCTATCTTCTTAAAGTTCACCCTTCTGTTACGGGCTCTTCCTTCTTCTGTCTCATTGTCTGCGATAGGTTGAGAATAATAATAAGCCTGAACTTTCATTTTCTCCTTCGCAACTCCTTTGTCTCTGAGGTATTGATACACCGCAGTTGCCCTGTCATCGCTGAGGGAAATATTGTATTCTTTCTTTCCTATATTATCCGTATGGCCGCCGATTTCAACTTTTTCATTCTTATGATGAATCAGATAATCCGCCAAAAGATCCAATTTTTTCTTATCCTCGTCCTTCAACGCTCTCTCGTTAAATGGGAAATAAATCACAGTATTGTAGAGATCGTCAAAGTCGCTTAGATTTCTCAGATACAGAACCGTTTCTTTTCCGACCAAATCCTTGATTTGTTTGTCTGAGAAAATGTACGTCTCTTCTTTATAACCTTTGGCCTTGGCTAAAATCTCAAAACCAATGTTCGGTTCCTTTTCCAAAGTGAAAGAATTGTCCTTGGAAGGAATCATTTTCCCCTTTCTAGCCAAATCATCGAAATAAATAGCTTCTGCGTTCGGAATGATGAGATCCGTTTTGCGGTCTTTGATCACAAAACGGATACCCTTAATCGTTTTATCCGGCCTGTCGTCTTTAGCTGGACGGATCGGCTGTAATACGATTCTAGAATATTGTTCCTTTCCTTTTCCTACGTTCCCACGCAAATCCAGAAGGATTTCCTGAGGATGAAAACCGGGAGAGGAAATTTCCACACGATAGAGTTTTCCCGTTTTGATCACGGTTCTGAAATTCTCTTGGTCTTCCCCGGTCAGATCTCCTCCGATTCGTTTGGAAGTGATGATTTGAATGGGTTTAGTGTCGTCGTAGATTTTTAATGTGGAATCGAGACCGATCATAATGGCCTCTGATCCGTCGAGCACCAAACCTCTGAATAAAAATTCGTAAGTTCTTCTTAAATCTTCGGGCACTTGCGTTTTATAAATATCGAACTGGCCTTCTCCCCCGGGACGATTGGAAGCGAAGTAAAACCATAAATCGTCGTGAGTGATGGAAATGCCTTCGTTGTCGCTTTCTTCCCAAAGACTGTATGTGGAATAGTCAGCTGGAGTATCAAAAGGATAACCTGTGGAATCTCCGCTGATCGCCTGTTTTGTGTTAAAAGGAGAACCCATTGCAACAGGTTTCAAAAAACGACCGTTTGCAGGATCCGTCTCTGCATAATAAAAACTGAATTTTTTATTTTTGTCTTCTCTGTTGGAACTGAAATAAATCCGATTGCCGTCCCAATGATAGGAAGGACTGATCTCGTCGTCTTTGGAATTGATGTCTTCTCCCAAAGCGATCGGTTTTTGCCAAATCCCGTCCCTGCAAATCAATTTGGGTTTATCTGTTTCGGATTCTTTTTCTTTCGTTTCCGATTTATCTTTGGTTAGAGGATTTCTTTTGGAAATCCAAAGATCATATCCTCCTCTTCCTCCCGGACGGTTGGAAGAAAAGATCATAGAACATCCATCAGGCGAAATTGCGGGCATTTTATCTTCGAAATGGGAATTCACTTCGTTCAAATGAACCGGCAAAGCCCAAAGTCCCGTTCGAGGATTAATCTTAGTATAATAGATATTTAATCCGTCGTAACCTTCTCTATTCTTTTTAGGATCTCTAGCATCCGAATTTCGAACGGAAGTGAAGTACAATTCGTACGGTTTTTCTTCCTCATCGAATAGAATCGAAAACATTCCTTCGAAATTGGAAGTGTTCAATTCTCTGAAATTTTTAGGAGCTTCCCATTCGGGAGTTTTGATTCGGTCGGGAAAACTTTTGTTTTCCGAAATCCAGATATCCATCCCCCCTTCTCCTCCGGGACGATTGGATTGAAACACCAAGTACCTTCCGTTGGGAGAAACGACCGGATTGTACTCTACGTTTTGAGTGTTCAGAGGATGACTAAAACGAACATCTTTCGTTTTTGGCAGAGGTTGTGCAAGAAGCCCAAAACTCAGAAATGGAATGAGAAAATAAAATGATTTCATCTGCCCTTCTCACTAATCTATCGGTTTAAAGGAAAAATCTGCCAAGGGAAAAATAAGGCTATTCCGCCTCTTCCCCTTTCATTCTATGAAAAACCATGAGTGAAATCTTTGGAATTCTGAACATCACCCAAGATTCCTTTTCCGATGGGGGAAAGTTTTTAAACCCAGAACATGCCATAACCCAAGGGCAAAGATTATTGCAAGAAGGGGCGGATTGGATCGATCTTTCCGGGCAGTCTTCCAATATCAAAGCTTCTCTCGTTTCCGAAGAAGAAGAGTGGCAACGAGTCTCTCCTGTCATCGCTCATTTTGTCCAAAGGGGAATTCGATTGAGTTTGGACAGCTTCCGTCCTTCCGTGCAACTGGCAGCTTTGCGAGCGGGAGTGAAATGTCTCAATGATATCACCGGTTTCACCCACCCGGATTCCCAAACGATTCTACAAGAGGAACTTCGGAAACGCCCAGGAACCAAATTGATCGTAATGCATTCTCATACTTTGGGAATTGCGGAAGAGAAGTCGGATCTAAGCGTGAAAAATGTGGTATCTACCGTGCTTTCCTTCTTCCACGATCGAAAAGAAGAATTACTTTCTTGGGGAGTCCCTGAATCTTCTCTGTATTTCGATCCGGGAATGGGTTTTTTTTTGGGAGCCGATCCGGAACTTTCCTTCGAAGTGCTTCGCCAGTTGGACCAAATCATAGAAGAATTTCCTAACTTAATGATAGGTGTCTCCAGAAAATCCTTCTTAGGAAATGTATTAGGTGGCATCCCTCCGATGGAACGGGAAAACGCCACTTTAGCAGCGGAAATTTATCTTTTGCAAAAACAAGTTCCCTGGATTCGGACGCATAACGTATTAAAGCTGAAACATTCCGAAAAAATTTGGAAGCTGATTCAAAAAAACTAAAAACAGGCGCTTTTAGCTCTTACTGTCTTCCCGCACGAATCGTTCTTCTCAATTCTTTTCCAGACCGATCCGAGGTAGGAAAAAAAACGGATTCCGGAACGGAATATCCTTGTGCTACCGCCTTACGATAGTAAGGCAAAAGAGGAGCCCAGCTCGGATCGTCTTTGGAAAGCAAAAGGCAATCCCTCCAAACTTCCAAAAAAGAAATTTGGGATTTTTCGGAAGGAAGAGCTGAGTCGATCCATTTTAAGGCTTCCGCATAACGGCCTAATTCGAAATTTGCCTTAACCAAAAAATAATGAAACTCTCTATTTTTTTTTGCAGCAATAGAGATCGACTTCGCATAATCCAAAACAGTATGCCATTTTTCCTTCTGGGTTTGGATTTCGATCATCCCGAACAAAGCTTCTTCATGAAAGGGATTGATCTCTAAAATTTGATTCCAATACGCTTCGGAAAAGGGAATGTTTCCCTGTTGGAAATAATATTTTGCCAATTCTTCGGAAGCATATAACTCCCATCCTTTTACACGCAAGAGTCCGTCCAGAAGAACGACCCTCTCTTCCCAACGAAGATGATCGTGAAGGAACTGCAAAAGCTGATTGTAAATCGGTGAATTTCGATTAGGCGAACTTGCTTCCACCTTTTTTTTGAAATCTTCATATTCATCCAAAACATAATAAAAATGAAGTCGGTTCAAATGAACATAAAGTTGGGAGGGGAATTTTTGAATGCAGTCATCCCATTTCGCTTCCGCTAAATCCAACTTACCCTTGCGGGTAAGAACCAAAGCTTCTTCGTTGCAGGCATAAGCAGGATCGTTCTCTTGCGCTGAAAGGAAAACTTTATCTCCTTCGATCATTTCCTGCTTTTTGATGGGATAGGAACAAAACAGAAAACTGAGTAGAAAAAAAGCGGATAAAAAATGTTTCAAGACGAGCCTGTAGAATCGGTATTTTCCTTCATCTTTTGAGCAAATACCAAATATTGCATCGCTTTTTCAGGATTTCCATTGAATAGATACAACAAACTCAAATCCAAAGCTTCCTGCGGATCCGGCGGAGCAAATTCCTCCGGGTTTTCGCGAGAAAGTTCTAATTTTGCCTGAAATTCCTTTAATTTCTTCTTCGCCTTACCTTGGATTCTATGCAAACTTTCCTTTGCCATTTCATCCTCTTCCTTCCAGGCCGCTTCAAGAGTTTGGTTGAAGGAAGTAAAACCTGCATCCGTTTTGGACATCTCCACTAAAAGATTTGCAGAAGCTTTATAATGACCTTGTTTCGCTAAAATTTCGGATTGGATGAGACGCAGCTGCGCATTTCCAGGATAAAGAAGCAAATATCTTTCCAACATCCTCAAACTTTCCGGGTAACGATTCCTTTCGTAATAGTACATAGCCAGCCCTCCTAGTGCTGATTTATGTTTGGGATCGATCTTGATCACATTGGTGAGATAAATTTCCGTTTTCTCATCATTCTCTTGTATTTGATAAATTTGCGCTAAAAGCAGGTGGGCCAGAACGAATTTCTTTTCCAAATGTAACGATTGTTTGAGGAAATGAACGGACTTTTCGTATTCCTTCAGTCTGTAAAAAGAAACCGCAATATTATAACAGTTTTTGAAATCGGGAGAAATCTTGATGGCTTTAGAGAAAGCATCGATCGCATGAGCATGATTTCCCTCTTTGGCGTAAATTACGCCTAGGTTTTGATAGGCGAGATGAAATGCAGGATCAGAAACGATTACTTTTGAGTAAAGATCCTTCGCTTCCTTGTTATTGCCGGATTTTTCCAAACGAACGGCTTCGTTGTACAAAGATTGAATGTCTTGAGAAGCCATATATGGATGAATTATCGAAAACAAATTTGCATTCCTGGAAATAAAAATTAAAGGAGAAACGAAAAACCCTCCGAAACTGAAAGTAAGATTCCATAAGAAAGGGGAAAATTATGCAAAAATTCATTTTCTTATCCATTGTTCTGTGGTTGGTTTCCTGTTCCTCCACAGATGCTACAAGACGTAATTACAGCGCTTCCGGCGATCCTGAAGATATCTTTTTCGAAAGATCTCAAAAGAACAGAACCTCTAGTGGGTTAGGTGACGATGCCGTGGCAAAATCCATTCTGGACGATCTGAATCCGAAGACAAAAACGGATGCGGTATCTCAACTTCCGGAGAAAAAACCGAGTTCCGGCGGAAATTTCGATGAAGTAGGACTTTCTTCCTGGTATGGACAAAAGTTCCAAGGAAGACCTACTGCGAGCGGAGAACCTTTCGACAGAATGAAAATGACAGGGGCACACAGAACCCTTCCTATCGGTTCTTTGGTTAAGATTCAAAATTTAGAAAATAATAAAGAAGCAGTCGTTCGCATCAACGATCGAGGGCCTTTCGTAGACGAAAGAATCGTAGACGTATCCGAAAAAACGGCGGAAATTTTGGAATTCAAAGAAAAAGGAGTTACCAAAGTAGGCATCCGCGTTTTGAAAAAAGGCGAAGAGGAATTGGATGCGGCCGAACTGGATGATACAGAACTTTTGGATGATGTTCCTGCGAAACCGGAAAAGTTAACTCCGAAACCGGGAAATTTGACTTCTAAGCCTGTGGCAGTTACCACAACTTCCGGAAACCCAAAAGGGTACACTGTGCAAGTAGGTGTATTTGCTGAAAAAGAAAGAGCGATGAAATACAAAGATACCATGAAAGCCGACTACAACCAATCCGTATTCGTTTATCCTAGAGAAGGGAGATATGTGGTACAAGTAGGAGATTTTGCCGATAAAGCGAAAGCAGAGTCCCTAAAAACACGTATGAAATACGATGGAATCGATTGTTTCATTCCTAATAAATAAAAAGAAAACAGATCCCTCTTGGAATCCCAAAAAGGCGTTTTGGTGCAATGCACCCAAACGCCTTTTCTATATGAAAATGAATTGCTTTCAGATACATTTTTGTTACGATTTTGCAGTAATCCTTCAACCTAGAAGCCACCGATCATGAGTGAAAACATCTTTTCTTCCAGCCACGTACTCACCAACTATTACACCTTCGGCAGTCTGATCGTCACAGTACTCATTGCCATCCTGTCTGTTTTTTTCTTAACACTAAAAGACAAAACACCTGCCACCAAACATATGGGATTAGCCTGCATCTATCTGGCTCTATTCCAGCTAGGCTATTTTATCGCTGCATTCTACTACCATCCGATTGCAGCTTACCATCGTTGGCTGACAGGCGGACTCATTTTATTCGGAATCATTCACTTCAGCCAGTTCTTCTTCCGTTTTCCTGACAATGAGGATAAAAAAATCGCAGACATCCTTCTTTATTCGATGTCAGGTGCTGCCATTATCGTTGTAACTTGGTTCTTGTACCAAACTGCGATCAGTGAAAAGAAATACCACTTCACTGCCCACCACTGGGATTTCAATGCGGAGAATGCAAGTAAAATCCTAGGAATCTCCATAGTCATTTATTCCTTCATTTCTTTTATCTTTATGCCGGGTTACCGTCTCTATAAGATGGAGAAAGGAAAAAGAAGAGCTCTTTCCGCTATGGTATTCTCGGGTTTGATTGCTGCCATCGTTCCCAACATAACAAACGTTATGAGTAGAGACGGCGCAATGGAAAGATCCACTTACCTCACCGCTCTCGTATTACTTTTCACTCTCACATTCTTTCTCATCACACTCGTGTTCATCAATACAAGCAGTGAAAGAACCACTTTTATGGTGAAGATCGTAGGTATCTCCTTCGTTACCATGCTTCTCATCATGCAGACTTTCAGTTATTTGGTGGATCAAGAGAAGGAAACATCTTACGATAGTTTTTCCATCCAAAAGGCGTTGCGTGCTTTGGAAGGAGGAGAAAAATCCAAAGATATTCTCTTCATTGTGGAATACGAAGTCTCTTCTCAGACGTTGAAAAAATCTTTGCTCCCGCAAAACATCAATTTGGATCTTCCCTTAGTTCAGGCTGACCTTTACAATACTGCACTTTACGATGAAATCGCAACATTACCTACGGAAGGTTACAGAAAATCGATCGTCTCCATCCTGAACAAAACTCCTTACTACTTCGAAGGATACAAAAACTCGATCCTCAATCATTTGGAAGAAAATCAAACATTGGAAGACGGAGAATTGAAAGAATCCGTCAGTCAATTGATCGAAAAGTTGAACAAACGAACTTTCATCAATACGAACAAATTGTCCGATATTTTGACGGATCAATTCTGCGAAGAGGGAACTTCTTACATCCAAAAAGTAAAGAATGTCGACTTCTTCAGAGACGCCATTCTCAAACATCTGGACGGTTGTCAGTGGGACGGAAAAGAAATTTCCCAAAGAGATCTTCGTATGGAGATGCTCAAGTTTTTCCGTTATTTCAAACCTGACTTAACACGCCACTATCGTAAGGATCTGGATGGAGTGTCCCACTATGTGGCCTATATGTCTTACGATGCAAAGAAGAAGGTCAATAGAGAAGTAGGTTTCAACTACAGAGACTACCGCACTTATATGCACAAGTCCGCCAGACTAGAGTTAGTGATTTTAGCGATCGTGCTTGTGGTTCTACTTGTGGTATTCCCTCTCTTCTTCCGATCCACTCTCGTTAATCCTCTCTATAGCCTCTTGGCAGGGGTGGAAAAAGTAAACCAAGGAAATCTGGAAGTGGAAGTTCCGATCCAAACAAACGATGAGATCGGATTCTTAGCGGAATCATTCAACGGGATGGTGACATCCATCCGAGACGCAAGAAGAGAACTGCAAGATTACGCAGAAAACCTGGAAGAAAAAGTAAAAGAAAGAACCAAAGAACTACAAGAGAAAATGGACGAAATCCATCGACTCAAAGTACAACAAGACGGGGACTACTTCCTCACTTCCCTTCTCGCCAAACCTTTGTTCTTCAATGCGAACAAATCGTCCAACATTCATTCCGACTTTTTCGTTCACCAAAAGAAAACATTCGAATTCCGTAATAAAACGGGGGATTTGGGCGGGGACATTTGTATCACAGGAAACCTGAAACTGGGAAAACCGGACGATTTCCGACGTTATACGATGGCAATGAACGGAGATGCAATGGGTAAATCCATGCAAGGTGCCGGTGGTTCCTTGGTGATGGGAGTCGTAATGAATTCGATTATGGCCCGTTCCGCAGGAAACAAACGAATCCTCAACAGAACTCCGGAAGAATGGCTGACGGATGTTTATGAAGAAGTCAATGCGGTATTTAAATCGTTCAGTGGAACGATGGTAATCTCCGCAACGGTTATGCTCATAGACGATGAAACGGGGAAAGTTTGGTATTTCAACGCAGAACATCCTTTCAGCATTCTATATAGAGATGGCAAAGCAAGCTTCATAGAAGAAGAACTCAAATTACGCAAGTTAGGTTTAGATTCGGAATATCCTTTCGAAGTGCAAACCTTCCAACTGCTTCCCGGAGACCGTTTGATCATCGGTTCCGACGGCCGAGACGATATAGACTTAACTCCTGATGAAGATGTGAGAACCATCAATGAAGATGAAATGCAAGTCCTTCGATACGTGGAAGATGCGGACGGAGACATCTACAAAGTAGAAGCGTTGATCAAACAAGCGGGAGAAATCACCGACGATATCTCGATGATGGTATTAAGCTACAAAGATGAAAAAGTAGCAGGTTCCGTTTCCAATACCAGCGAACCTTCCGTGGAAGCACCTGTTGATAATTTTTTCGAATCCACAAACGAAGAATGGGACAAAGCTCTCACCACTTCGGGGGCCTTTGAAGAAGGAAAAATTCTCTATCAAAATGGAGAAATCGAAAGAGCCATTCACGTAATGAAAAAAGCCTTCCTAGGGGATCAAACGAACCAAAAGCTGAATAAGTTTTTGGGATTGGTCAGTTACAAAGGAAAAGATTACGATGTGGCCTCTCAAGTATTGACCGAGTTTTTGAAAGAAAACCAAGTTTCTTCCGAGTATTGGTATTATCTGGCTATGTCCGAGAAAAAACTAGGAAACTACGAAGGGGCTTTGAAAGCGGCACAAGAAGCTTTGAAACTAGACCCTGAAAATTTCCAAAACCTAATCAACTTAGCAGATGTTAGCCGTCTTATGGGGAACGTCGATCGTGCTTTAACTTATGTTACAAGAGCGCAAGGGATCGATCCTGACAATAAGAATGTAGTTAAACTTACTAAGTTGCTGGAAAAAGCCACCAGCCTCAACTAAAAGATTACAAATCGATTTCACTGGAAAGAGAACAAACACGTTTTTCTTTCCAGTGAGCTTCAAATCCATCCTTCCCATAAAAAACCAGCTTGCCATCTTTTTGCCTTTTTTGTAAAATATGGGAATTAATTTCCTAGAGAAATAAGGATGAGTATGAACTATAAATACGCTTTATGCATTGGAATGGTTTCTTTGGCTCTTACAAATTCAGTATCGGCACAAGAAGCGGATGCTGCTGTCGGCAAGTATATCCCACCTGAAAAAGATTCCGTAATTGAAATCTTCAAATGTGGGGACAAATACTGTGGAAAAACGGTCTGTATCAAAGACAACGCTTACCCGGAAAAAGACAAAGACAAGGGAGTTCCTGGAACACCTTACTTAGATCATAACAACGAAAACCCTGCTCTTCGTACTCGCCCTAACTTAGGAATGCAATTCATCACTGGTTTCGAATACGTAGGGGAAGGAACTTACAAAAACGGAAAAATCTATAACCCTAGAGACGGAAAAACCTACTGCGGTAAATTCACTGTGATCGACGGCGGAAACAAATTGGATCTGAAAGGTACACTTTGTTCCATTACTTTCATCGGTAAAACGAACACATGGAACAAGTTAGCGGGCGTCAGCTTGGACGACCCTCGCTGGGATTGTGTGGATAAGAAGAAAAAATAGTCCGTAACTGCGATTCTATCGAAACAAAAAGGCTCGGAGAAAACTTCGGGCCTTTTTTATTTTTTCTCGAAATCTTTATAAAGCAAAGAAGGTTGAATTCCTTGGTTTGCCTGATATTTCCCGGATTTATACTCTTCGATCGCACCTTCTACAGTGTGATAGAAAATTTGGCAAATCTGCACTCCGGAATAAACCCGCAAAGGATGGATCACTTGGATTTCTAAAGTCCAAAATCCTTTGAAGCCGACGTCCCCGAAACCTGCGGTAATGTGAACGAACATCCCCAAACGACCGATAGACGAACGACCTTCCAACATAGGTACTAAATTATGAGTTTCTGTGAATTCGATCGTACGGCCTAAGTAAAGTTTACCAGGTTCAAGCAGCAATCCTTCCGGCGGAATGATCAACTTTTCCACAGGATTCGGTTTTTTCATATCCAACGGAAAGGAAGAATAAACAAGCATCTCTTCATGCAAACAGAGATTATATGAGTTCGGATTCAGTAAATTTTCGTTATAAGGCTCGATTTTGATGTCTGTGCCCAGTCTTTTTAGAATTTCTTTTCCAGTTAAAATCACGGATCATTCTCCAATAAATTTCGGTTTTCTTTTTTCACGGAAAGCTTCCAGAGCTTCCCGTCTATCTTTTGTTTGTATGGTTTCGTAATAACAAAGTCTTTCCCAATCTAAGCCGGCTTCTCCGTCATAAACAGAAGCACCTTTGATCGCTTTTTTCGCAGCCTTTACGGCAATCGGTGCGGACTCCGCAATGTCGTTTGCAACAGCAAGGCAGGATGTTTCGAATTCGGAATCGGGAAATACTTCCTGATACAATCCCCTGCGCAGTCCCTCGTCGGCACTTACTTTTTTTGCTCTGGAAATCCATTCCATTGCGACGGAAGATCCTAATAAACGAGTCAATCTTTGTGTTCCGCCGGCTCCAGGGATAATTCCCAACTTGGTCTCGGTAAGTCCTACCACAGCGGATTGTTTCGCATAACGAAGGTCGCAGGATAGAGCCAATTCCAATCCCCCGCCGAAAGCGAATCCGTTGATGCAGGCAAGTGTAGGCTGAGGCAGGGATTCGATTTCCAAAAAGCAGTCCCGAATGTCGGATAAGAATTTTTTCACCTGATCTTGGGACATGGAGATTCTTTCTTTCAAGTCTGCGCCCGCAGAGAAAGAATCTTCTGAGCCGAAAATCAAAAGAACTCTCGCTTTGCTTTCTCGAACTTCTCGGATATGGTCGCGGAGAGACTCCAAAAGCGAAACTGAGATGGCGTTTTTAAATTCGGGACGGTTCAGTCTTAGAATTGCGACATAATTCTCATTGATGGAAAGGGAAGATAAGTTCATGGAATTCTTTTCCAAGGAAAAAATAGAAATGAAATCATGCAATGAATTCCGATAATAGAAGGGGTTATGAAAACGAAGAAACTTCCTTTTTTCTTTTTCGCATATTTGGCTTCGGTTTTGCTCGTACAATGCAAAACACAGTCCAGTGTGGATCCGCTTGCTGCGCTTCTTGTCAATCCCCCTACTATTTCCTCAGTCACTCCTCAGATAGGAACTCCTGCGCAGAACAATTTGAACGCTGCCTATGGAGCAACGGAAGTCACCATCAAAGGCGAAAACTTCGGCTTGGATGCGACAGTCCGTTTCAACGAAATACAGGCCACAATCATAGCCAATTTAGGAACTGAACTTCATACCCTTGTCCCTGACGGAACCTATTCAGGATACGTTACTGTTTCCAAATCGGGAGGCTCTTGTTTCTCAGGACAAAAAACGGGAATCAATTGTGTAGGAACGGAATTTTTCGTAGATTGTTATGCGGTAACCAATAAACAATACGGGGAAGAAACCGAAATCAAACAAGGGGAAAGCAAATCGATCACTTTCGACGGAGTGGAAACGAAAGCGTTTCGAACCAATGTCATTACAGGTTCCGCATCCATCACCATCGGATGCGACAGCATCGTCACTCTCAGAGTTTTCAATAGAAGCTGCCAAGCGACGGATTACATTCTACAAAAAGACCCTACAGTCGTTATACCGGGAGGGATCTCCACACAGTTCTATTTGACTGCGGGATCTTCCACCTGCGGAATCACGATCTAAATCTCTAAATCGATTTGTTTTTCACGAAGCGCTTGAAGATGATGATGTTGGCGGCGCCCATCCACTGATTCATATATTCCCGAAATAATTGCACTCTAGGTTTGGAAGCTTTGATGTCCGCAGGAAGATTGTCGTATTCGGCAATCGCATGTGCGGAAGTCTCCTTATATTTTTGATCCACAATTTCGACGAGTTTTTTCAAAAGAGCTAAATTGTTTTTCTCTTCGCCTACGTTCGGTAAAACGACGCGATTCCAATAATCGATTACATGTTTTTTAACCACTTCTCCGGGAATCACTCTGGAAACTTTTTTCCCATCGGTGGACTTTACATGCAAATAACCTGTATTCACTTCCGTAAGAAACTTTTTAGCGATCATATAAAAATGGGACGGACCTATGTGAAACAAAAAGACCCATTTCAATTGAGCGGGAATCCCCATATTCATCATGATGATGTTTTCGCAAAAATCGAAAAAGTGATTCAGGAAACTTAAATATTCTTTTTCCAATTCTTCTCCGGATCTGTTTTTCTTTTCCAGACTGGTCAAAGAACGGATGAGTTCTGCACGTAACACTTGTTCATCTGCACCCATATGGATGTCCATATTGATGGTTTGCTTGAACAGATCCTTTTCGGACGCATATTTATCCGTTTCGAATCGGAAAAAATAATGTTGGTCCGAGTTCCAAGAATACTTCCCGAAAGCTTGGATATAATTAACGATCGTTTCCTTTTTGTTCGGTTGTTTCGCCGCAATTTCAGGTTCTGCTTTTTTTAAGGCGACCCCGGCCAGTGCGGAAGATTCTTGTTTGGTTCCTGCTGTAATAGAAACCTTGTCGTTCTCTTCAAAAGGAATATTGATCGCAACAACTTCCTGGCTTTCTCCTCCTTGATAGAGTTTGTCCGAAAAAACGGAGGAAAGCCGATAGACCACATTCTCCTTAAACTTTGGTTTGGTGGGCTTCAAATCCCAAATCCCTTTCGGATTTTCAATTTGGAGAATATATGCCATTCGTTTGAGAAAAATACTCAAAAACTGAATTCGATCCAAAGCGGGAATAATTCTAAATCGCAACAAAGCTTCCCTTTGGAATTCGGGATCTTGGAAATTGCCTGTCTCAATTGCAGAGCGGATGGATTCCCATCCTCCCTTCGTATCGATGACAAAGTTTCGTAACATTTCAAAAATTAGGTGGAACTGAACGAAATCGTTTCGATTGGAATCTGCCTGGATACCTATAAAATAACGGGCATATTCCTTTTTGACCATAGGATACATATGTTTCTCATCCAAATTGATGATGATGTCTTTGATCTTTTTTTGGCTGCTGTTGAGTTCCGTATCGAGAGTCTTCCGAAAAGGAAGAAGGTCTCTTTTGTTAGCTTCCGTAATGTTCCCGGAAGTAATGAATTGTAGAAAACTGGAGATTAAGTTCTGAAGGCCGGAAAGAAAATAAACGTAGCCTTTTTTGAAATCTTGGATTTGGGAGAGTTCGTTTTCATCCTCTTGGATTACGGAATGCATGCCAAGAGGATTGTATCTAAAAAGAACGAAAAATCAACTCGATTTAGTTTTCGTAATAAATCTCGATCAGATTTTGGTTCGGATCTGTGAAAGTTAGGCTTTCTCCCGATTCTGTGCTCTCTGGTCCCTTTACGATTTTTACATTTTTTTCTTCTAATTCTGTGATCGCTTCCGTGAAATCATCCACATCCATCACAAAGCTGATCACCGGCATCGTTTGCTCGGAAGCAACATTGCCTTTTACAAGTCGTATTTTAAAGGAATCCAAGGAAAGAATCGCTTCCGCATCCTTTTTGGTCTCCACCTCGAAATCGAAAATTTCCCGATAGAACTCAATGGAAGCTTCGAGTTGGGAAACTGGAATATTGACGTGGCCGATGCCTTCTACGATGATCATACTGCTTCTGTACCTTGTTTTACTTTTCTGTCATCATGCTTGAAAATCCGGCTTTGTCGACAAAAAAGCTATCGTAAATCTACGAGCATTTTCAGTAAAAAGTGCATTCCAAGACTTAGCTGGATGAAAAATCTATTAAATATGAAAGTTTTTTTGCCCCTGATCCTCCTTTCTCTTTCTTTTTTGGGACTGTGCAAACAGGCAGAGATTCCCTTCACAGAAACGGACATTTCCCTGGTTTCTCAAGTTTTTGAAGAAAACCAAAAAATACAGGATGAACTCCTAAAAGACTCACCTAACCTACAGCTAGAAGGCCTTTCTAAGGCAGTCGATTCTTTAGCATCTTCTACGCATCCCCGCATTCAAGATTGGAAGTCTAAGTTAAAGGGATTGATTCCTAAAGATCCTAAGGATTTGGAAAAATCGTATGAGAATCTTTCCCAGATTGCACTGGTGCTTGTCGAAATCAAACAAGCGGTTCCGGTTCGGGGAGATTTCCAACAATTCTACTGTCCGATGGTGGAAAAATACTGGGTAGCAAAAGGTAAACAAGTCAAAAATCCTTATGCTCCTGAAATGAGAGACTGCGGAGATTTAGTCCAATAAATCACTTCATTTAATTTTGTTTATGCGAAAATGTTTTTTAGAAACTACTGTCGACGATGCTTGCCCGAACAACTGTAAAATGAGCTTCGATCCGCACACTCTTGTTGATATCAACAAGATGCAGTGCATCGCTAAAGAAAAGCTCAGAGCGTTTTTACAGAACAGGGTCACTTTCCGGGTAGGCATCTCCGCCTTTTATCAATCGAACTATAGAATTCTAGAAGAGTTCATGGCCGAATCCAAAGAAAACCAAGAACTAGTCACCTACTACCTTTATATCAGTGACCCTCCTTTAGTGAAGGACATCATAGAAGCATTCACTTCGGAAACTCTCGCCAGTTTGTTCCGAACCGACTACAAAACTTTCATCAGCATCAGAGATACGATCAGCAAAGAAAAAAGAGAAAAAAATTTCTTTAAGGTAAGAGGATACAGATACTGGACCTATCTTAACTTTCAGAAAGTCTGTGATGTGATCGTTTATCTGGTTCGGGAAATGAAGGAACCGGAACTAGCTTGTCAATTTTTAGTCATACTTCCTTCCGCCATCGTCTCCAATCTCAAAGATTACACCGGCTTCACTCCGGAAGAGGAAAAAACCCTTTATCAAGCATTAGGCGATGCAATCTATGAGCTTCCCATACAATCCCCTAAAATTTATGATCACATGTTGGCATTGTTTGCGGACGATATGGAGATATTCATCGTGCTTTCAACGATGGAAGAACTCATCCGCAGACAGGAAAAGATACTGGATCTGACGGAAAAACTTCTCAGTTATACTGCAAAAAACAGGCTGGATCTGAACATTCAGTACATCTTTTCCGAGTTAAACGGAACAGAGATAGGAATCGCCACTGAAATCTTGAACCAACTTCAAGAGAGGAAGGTGATCTCCCCCTCTCAGAAAGAATTGGTTCTGAATTTCTTAGAAACAGGAAACCTGGATATTCTCAAGCCCCTGAAGATGAATCTCCTCAGATAAGTCAAATATGGTTTCCAGGGATTTTGATCTTGGAGGCCAAAACGACACTCACCAGCAAACAAACGATAGAGATCATTCCCACCAATTCGAAGTTCACTAGCTCTCCGTTCACACCTTGCGTAAGGATATGACCTGAGATGAAAGATGCAGCTCCCGCGGAAATCGATTGAATCGAAGAATTCACCGACATGAAACTTCCTCTGATTTTAGGTTCCACAGCGGAAGTGACGAGTGCAAATGCAGGAACCATCCTTCCCGAAACGATGATCATAAACAAAGTACTGAGAACGATCACCCAAGGCAGAGGAGTTCTTCCTAAACTAGTAACGAGAGTGACAGGTACCACAGCTAGGATCGTAAGAATAGCGTACATTTTGTATTTTCCATAACGATCGGCTAAAATCCCTATGTATCTGCTTGTGAAGAAAGTGAACAATCCTCCGAAAAAATAAATGTAGGTAAGTTCGTTTTTATCCAAACCCACATTCGAAACCAAATAAGGCGCAAAAAACGGAATGATGGAAAATCCTCCGAACATAAGAGCAATCATGAACGCAAAAGAACTATAATGCGATCTCTCAGTAAGGACGGTTTTCACGGAAGACCATTTCGAATCGGTAGGATTATGATGTTCCAAATGGACTTTTAACTCGGGAAGAATCTTATAAGACGCAGGCAGAAGTAAAAAACTGATCACGGTGATTGCCAAAAAAGGGAAATGCCAGCCGTATTGATTCGCTAAGAACAATCCTACGGGGATTCCGATCACCGAAGCGATCGAGAATGCGGACATCACTACACCTGTCGCCTTTCCTCTGCGGAACACAGGAATGATGTCTCCTATGATGGATAGAATCAGTGCACTGATCATTCCTCCGAAACAACCGGCAACGATCCTTGCCAAAAGAAGAGTGATATAAGTAGGAGCCACAGCACAGAATAACGTGCCTAAGGCGAATCCTGCGAAGATGGTAAGCAAGGAAGATCTGCGGTCGAATCGATCCAGAAAAAAGGCTCCGATAAATCCGAAGATCCCTGCACTGATGGAGTATGCTGAAACCAGAAGACCGAATTCCGTGGAGTCGATCTTAAAGCTCTCCATAAAAACCGGGCCGAGAGGCATCATGATCACAAAATCCAGTATATGTAGAAATTGAAGCACCGCCAGAACGACTATGATGGCTCTTTCTTTTTTGATGGTATGAAGGGGATGATTGTCAGGATGAGGAAATTCTTTTTCCATACAACCATCATTGACCAAGTGGTCAGAAAAGAATCCAAAATAAAATGCATTTGGTCAATTTCTTGTATCTTTTTTCATTGGAAATATAAGGACATTTACGATATAAATGGTGTCTAAGAGGAAAGATTTTATGTTTTCCGATCGCATTCGAAATTTAGGAATTTCGGACGAAGAAAATGAACTGACCCGAATCAAAAGGGAAAAAGAAACCCAATCGATTCCCGTATTGGATTTAATGGCAAGTAACCCTACTTTGGTGGGGTTGGAGTTTCCTATCAATATCCTTTCGCATAACTTAGATAAATCTTTTTGGTCGAAATACAATCCAGATCCGAAAGGTCTTCCTCAGACCAGAGAAGCAATCTCATCTTCCTATCGAACAAGAAACCTGGAAATCAATCCGGAAGATCTAATCCTAACGGCAAGCACCTCGGAAGCTTATTCTTTTATATTCAAACTGCTGACAAATCCGAACGATGAAATTCTTATCCCCGCACCGGGGTATCCTCTCTTTCCTTTTTTAGCGGAATTGGAAAACATCTCCTTAAAAGAATACTCTCTCACATTCTCGCCCGAATCCAAAGAATGGAATTATTCCCTGGAGGAAGTAAAAAGACAAATTTCTTCCCGGACCAAACTTGTGCTTTTGGTAAGCCCAGCTAATCCTACAGGCTCTGTTATGCGAAAAGAAGATTGGAAAGAATGGCTGGATTGGTCCGAAAAAACGGGAATCGTTTTGGTCTTGGACGAAGTGTTCGCTGACTATACGAATCTGTTTACAGATAAAAGTTCGCATTTTTATCCTGTCACTGACTCCGCTCCCGTTTTTGTTCTCAACGGAATCTCTAAAATGCTGGCCCTTCCTCAAATGAAATTGAGCTGGATCCATGTGCAGGGAAATCCTTCCTTTAAGAAGCAGGCCCTTTCCGGATTGGAAATCATCTCCGATAGTTTTTTATCCGTAAATTCTCCCATACAAACGATGCTTCCCGAACTTCTTCCTTGGAAATCGATGGTTCAAAATCGAATCCTCAACCGAATCAAAAGAAATGTAATGTTTGCCCAAGAACGTTTTGCGGAAATCTCTCGCCTAACTTGGACTTATTCGGATGCAGGCTGGTACGGGATGATTCAAATCCAAAACTCAGATCTCAGCTCAGAGGAATGGGCGGAAAAGATTTTGTCCGAAAAGAATGTGTATCTTCATCCGGGGGATTGGTACGGTTTCCCCGAAACGGAGACGGTTCTCATTGTGAGTTTGATTGCGGAAGAAGAGACCTTCTCAGCTGCGGCTGAGAAACTCGCTGACATCTTTTTGTAGATATTCTAAGATCTGCGTTTTTTGAGATTCCGCATCCGCTATTCCTAATTCGTAAGCTTCTCTCACTCCCTGCGGATTCGTATAGTCAAAGGAAGTGATAGGAAGTCGTTTTGATGGACGCATAATATAAGTTTTGCGAAGAAGGTCGGGATCTTTTCCTACGATGGTAGCAGGCTCATAATGAATCGCGATGATTTTAGCATTCGGAGCAAACTTTTCGATCACCAAATTGTTCGTAAGTCCCCCGTCCAAATAATACTCATTATTTACGGATTGAAAATCTACGATGGGAGGAATGGAAGAAGAATTTAAAATAAACTGTTCAATGACTTCCTGGTTGGAAAAATCTTTCTCGGTGAAGTCCACATCTTCCATATTCCATTTTTTGACGATTTCCGAAATGCGGTTGGCAGGTATGCCTTCGCTTCTGTCACGATCATCCAAAAGAAAGGCTCTTCCCGTTTCAGAGATCAACCTTGCCAGTCTGAATTTATTCTTTAGGGAGTTTTCTTTCGGATAAGCACGAACCGTATGAATGATTACCTTCACACCGGAAGCAAGGATTCGATCGAATCTCATTCCGAATCGAATGCCTCTTCTGTACATATCCTCATGAGGAAAGGTTCTTTCTCCCCGAAGCAAATTTGAAAAATGGAAATTACTAGAATTGCGTTTTGTGATTTCCTCGAAGTATTCTACGGTTTCATCTTCGGTTTCGGAAAGAATACAGAGCGCCATTGCGGCTCCTGCGGAAACTCCGGACACTTCGTTGAAACGCACCCCCCAATTGCGGAGCGCTTTGCCGATGCCTAGACCGTAGAACGCCTTACATCCTCCTCCGGCGATCGCCAAGGACACTTCGTACATAGGAAGGAATCGATTTAAGGTTTGATAGAATTGTTCCTTAACATCGGTAAGGTTTGGTAGATCTAATCCTCTTCCCATCGGAAGCATAATGTGTTATTCTCTCCTAAAAATCTGTCGAAATACAAACTGCTTCTGCAATCTTCTTCCGTTGCCAGAAAAAAATCATACCCTCCTGCCGGGTATTTGATCTTGCAACAACCTTTCTTCTCTTTTCTTGCGGGAGGTTGTTTGACGGATTTATCTTGCCCTTGCAGATCTCCTGCAGTAGGAGGAAGTTCCGATTGAGAGACAAGATTACCTCCGATCCCGAACAAAAGAATCGAAAGAAGAAACGTAGGAACAAAACGAAAAGAGAACATATATTCCATAGACGTAAAACTCACGAATTGTGTTCAGCTTAATTTTCTCTGCAGGAATAAATATTTTACAAGGATAATATTTTCCTTTACGACTCCTCCAACTTAACACCAAAATTACCCCACAAGAAATCTCTAAAGCAGGATCTATGGACAACAAACGAATTCAATACCATGCGACCGGACTCAATCTGTTTCTCATTTTGTTAAAAAACGCATTTCTAACAGTGTTTACATTCTTCATATACCATTTTTGGGCAAAGACGAATGTCCAAAAATTCGTAGCTGAAAATGTGGAATGGGCGGGAGAACGATTCTCGTTTCATGGAACCGGAAAAGAAAGGTTCATCGGTTTTTTAAAAGCTTTGGTGCTTGTTATCGGAGCAGCCATCATTCTAGGGATCATCAATACCATCGTGGGAATGATTGTTTCCCAATCCATTGTTCAAATCGTTTCGACAATTCTAACAGCGGCTTTGTTCCTTACCATTGCTCCTTTCATCTTAGTAGGAAGAACCAAATATCTTACTTCCAGAACGGGTTACCGCAACCTTCGTTTCGGATTCAACGGAAAAGGTTTGGAATTAGGAAAGATCTATCTAAGAGGCGGACTTCTTTCCATTATTACTTTGGGAATTTATTTTCCTTGGTTTTATATCGAACAGGAAACTTATATCAAAAATAACATCCGTTATGGGAATGCGAATTTCGGATTTCAAGCGGACGGAAAAGAATTTTTTTTCCTTTGTCTCAAAGGAATTTTCCTTTCCATTGTGACTTTAGGAATTTACGGAGCTTGGTTCTCCGCAGAGATCCAAAATTACATTTGGGGAAAAACAACTTTTCAAGGTAAAAAATTCTCCTCCGATATCACTGGCGGTCAAATTTTCCTCAATCTATTCATCTCTTATTTATTAGTCATCTTTACACTGGGCATCGCTTTTCCTTGGGCAGTCGTTCGCATGACAAAACTCTATTTGGAGTCTGTTAGTTTGGAAACTGAAATCGATTTTTCTACAATCACTGCGCAACCGGATGCAACTGCATCTGCAACCGTAGAAGGTGTAGAAGCTTTGGCGGAAGCTTTAGAAGGTTTCATCGGATAAAAATGATTCCCGGGAAAGAATATCCATCTCGTTACTTTAACGGAAAGTCTGCGATTCCTGAAGAAGGGGTCGCAGTCATTCAGAATACGAACTTCCAGTTCACTTCCGAAAATCTAACTCATAAAATTCCGATTCAAAATTTTACTTACTTCGACTTCGTCCCTCACGGATGCAAACTTACTCTCAATCCGGACGAAGTTTACGAAAGTCCGGTATTGGAAATATTTTGCACAAAGGAAGAAGCAAAAACATTGGAATCCGTTTGGTTCCAACATAAAAAAACAACCGGCTTCTTTCATAAAATCATATATAACATCAAAGAAATAAATCCTGTGCTTACGATCACCGTAGCCGGGTGCCTGTTTGTGGTTTTCGGTTTCGTATATTACTTAGGTCTTCTAAATATCTACCGCCTCGTTCCCACCAGCGTAGATGAAAGCATCGGTTCGATGGTTCACAAAAAAATCGAATCCGGTATAGGAATGGATTTTTGCGAAGCCAAAGAAGCGGAAGAATTTTTAACAAAGGCAACGGAAGAGATTCGCCCTAAAGATTCGCCTTACAAGTATTCCATTCAAATCATTTCCCGACCGGACACAAACGCATTCGCAGTCTCCGGAGGAAAAATCTATTTTCTATCAGGACTGCTCAACAAAGCGGACAGCCAGGAAGAGGTGTTAGGTGTTTTAGCTCACGAAATCGCTCACGTAGAAAAAAGACATCACGTCAGAAACCTACTCAAGGCATTGGGAACGGCATTTGCCATCAGTATTTTGGTGGGACCAGGATTGGGAGATTTCGAAATGATCGAAACCGCTTCGGAACTGGGAACAACGATTCTAGTTTTAAAATTCTCAAGGGATTTCGAATCGGAAGCGGATGAATATGCGGTTCAACTTCTGAAGGATGCGAACCTTTCCTTAACAGGACTTTATAGTTTTTTCGAAAAACTGCAAAGGGATGAAAAACAAATTTCTAAGGCAGAAGACAAAGGCAAAAACAGCGGCAAAGATCCTGAAGAAAAAAAGTCTACTGTAGCTTCCAAATTCTTCGACTTTACCGATTTTTTAAGCACTCATCCAGGCACTGAGGAAAGAATCGCCACCTTAAAAAAGTTAATCGGCTCCGAGAAGAAAAAAAGAACCAGACAGCTCGTTTCACAATCACAATGGAAAAAAATCAAAAACAGCTGTTTGCCGAAATCAGACTGAGTTGAGGTTTTCCATTTCCCTGTAAATTTCAAGAAGTGTATCTTCCAAAGATCTTTTGGAAGACCATCCCAATCGTTTCAGCTTGCGATTGTCTCCGAAAACGCGGGAAGTTTCCGCAGATCTAATTCTGGATTCATCCACCTTACATTCGATAGATACTCCTGAGATTGCGATCAGTTTCTCCACTACGGTTCTAATGCTTGTTTCCTCTCCCGAACATATATTGTAAATTTGCCCGGACTCGCCTTTTTCCATCAAAAGAAGATACCCTTCTACGATATCTTTCACATTGGAAAAATCACGAGTGGGATTCAAATCTCCCACTTGAATGTTTGTTAGATGTTTTCTCTTAGCTTCTATGATTTGATTGCAAAAATTAGGAATTACGAATTCGGGTCTTTGCCCGATGCCTATATGGTTGAAAGGTCTTGCGATGATGACTGATAATGTTTTGCTGAATGCGGAATACTGTCTGCAGTAAGATTCCGCCGCCAACTTGCTGCCCGAATAGGGATTGATCGGATTTGCGATCAATTCTTCATGCAAAGGAAGAGATGTTTGATTTTGTCTTCCGTACACATCTGCCGAAGATACATACAACATTCTGACTTCACTCTGCAATCGATGCAAAGACTCCAAAAGATTGAGAGTTCCTCCCACATTGATCGCTTCTGTTTCCCAAGGATCTTCTATGGCTCTGGGGACAAAAGGCTGTGCCGCCAAATGGTAAACAAGAGAAGGTTTTGTAGTTTGAATCAGCTTTGCGGTTTCTTCCCGATCACGAATGTCGCAGGGAAAAGGAATAATTTCATACCTTTCTGCCTCTTCCAATGCGGAAACAAGGTATTTGCCCACAAACCCGTTGCTTCCGGTGACCAAAGTAGTTATTTTTTTCATAGATGGGGGAATTTTCCGCTTTCAGCCTAAGATTTAGTTGCCATTCTCCCAAAATTTCAAATCCTCTCAACAAAGAAAGAATTCTGTGGAGCAAGAACCCCTTTTCACACCTTCCCCGTTTCTGGAAATCAGAGATCCGCAATTGAACGTAAAAGAAATTATGCGAGACCTCGAATCCAAGATCCCTCTATCTCCTTCCAACGAAATAGATTGGGAAAGGGTGTCCCAAATGCAATTCCAACCGGAATCTCCGGAAGGATTCCGCAAATTTGATCCCGCAGGAACAGCACATCTTTTCGAAAAAGGGATCGCCCCTCCCAAGTTCACCAATCCGAAACTTTGGTTCATAAAGGGTCCTCTTAAATTCTTATTCAATCGATTCATCGAATTTTATTCCCTCGTGGATAAAAAACTTTCCGAAAACAGAATTCGCGCCTTCTTCTCCGTATTACACGAGTTAATTCGAATCGGCAAAAGAGTCCAAAGACTGGAAACCAGATTCGAAGGGTTTTACAAGGACTACCTTCTTCACTCCGACCGAAACAGACAGGCAAATCTGAATTTCGGATGGGCCACCAATCAATACTTTGACGATTCAGGACTCACGCAGGATTGGAATCTAGTTTTAGATGATTTGAAGGCTTCCGGCAAAACCTTGGTTTTGTTTCCGGAGTGGGGAGAAATTTTGAAACAGCTTACGTTTCAAACGATTCCTTTCCTATCGATCACGAATCAGCCGAGTGAACACGATTTTATTCTCAAGAAAATATCGTCTAACATCCAACTGGTGGAATCTCTATTTCCTTTGGAGAAAAACGTTTCTCAAAAAATGAATGTGATTTTATTTCTCCCTCTGAATCGTTTTCCTTCCCATCATCTGGAAACTATTTTTGCAGAACTCTCCCGGTGGATGCAGCAGAACCATCATCTCTATTTTTCAGTGCAGTCGGAGCCGGATGCAAAGAACAGACCTTTTGCGGACGTTCATGTTTCTAAAATCGATTTAAAACTATTAAGCGGTTATCTTTCCGGTTTCGGTTTTTCCAAGGAAAGAGATCTTTCCGTATCCGATAATTTAAAAGTCATCAAATATACAAAAATCTCCTAATGAATGTTTTCCAACATTTGGACGAACTGAAAGATTCCGACGGAGTAGGAAATGATGCTCTTGGTCTGGCAGCCGCATTTCAAACATTAGGCTGGAAATCGAATTTCATCACCCGCATTCCTAGAAAAGGAAAACATGTTCCAGATACGAATTTTTATCTGACTTCGCAGCAAAAATTTCCTTTGACTCCCAAGGATGTTCACATCCTGCAGTATGGAGGGCAAGGTTATCCTTTTGATTTTTTCCAGAACCTTCCCGGAAAAAAAATACTTCGTTTCCACAATATAACTCCTGCTAATTTTTATAAGACCAGTACCACTCCCGAAATTTATCAATCCATGCTTCGTTTCGAATCGCTTTCTTATTTGGAACTGGCAACTCTTTCCATCTTCTGCGATTCGGTATGGTGTGATTCTCCTTTCAATGCGGAAACCATCGCCGATTTGAATTTTAAAAATGTATCCGTTCTACCCATCTGTAAGTCCTATCGAATTCATCCACATACGGAAAAAGAATTTAACAACGGTTCCATTTGTTTCGTGGGAAGATACTCTCCTCAGAAAAAATGGGAAGATCTAATCGAGTTTTTCTTTCATTGGAAAAAAAAACACCCTCACTCCAAACTCTATTGTATCGGTTCCGTGATCGGAGCTTTCGACGGTTATTTCGATCTTCTTAAAAACAAAGTGAACGAACTTCGACTGGAAGCGGATGTGGAATTTATGACAGGGCTTTCCGACGAAGAAGTTTTATCCGTTTTGAAACGTTCTTCCGCATTCGTATCCATGAGCGAACATGAAGGATTCTGTCTGCCGATCTTGGAAGCTTTCGGAATGAACTTGCCCGTATTCGCTTTCGAACAAGGAGCCATCCGTTCTACGATGAGAGAAGGCGGTTATCTCTTTCGAAATAAAAACTACACGGCTCTGGCGAATGAAATCGAATCCGTTTTTAAGGATGCCAAAAAAATAGATCAAATTTTAAACTCTCAAAGAAGCGCATTATCTTACTATAATGAGTTTCCTTGGGTAGAAACACTGCCCAAATTGGTGAGTCTACTTTGAATCTTAATTTTTCTGTACATCAATTCTCTGCGGGATTCCAATTGGGAGATGCTATCTCTCAAGAGATGATGGAGATCAAAAAACTCCTCCAATCCAACGGCTGGAAAGGAAAATTATTTTCGGGAAACGTTTATAAGGCGGAAGGAAACTACGCTGAAAAATTCACTAAAGCAAAAATCTCGGACAAAGATGTTCTTATCTATCATCATTCCATTCATACGGAAGTGCTTCCTTATCTTTTAAAACTTCCCAATCGAAAAATACTCATCTATCATAATGTGACTCCTCACGGTTTTTTTGAGCCTTACGATCTCAAATTCACATATTTATTGAGAGAAGGCAGAAACGATCTTTCCATAATCAAAGAAAAATTTAATGAATATTTTGCGGTATCCAACTTCAATAGAAACGAACTAGTGGATTTAGGTTTCGAAAACCCTAAACTTCTTCCTCTTCATATCAATTTCAAGAAGTGGAAAGATATCTCTCATGAAAAACATAAAAAAGACCCAATCCAATTCCTTTTTGTAGGAAGAATTGCACCTAACAAAAGGCAAGACGATCTCATTCGATTCGCAAAAATCTGGAAATCTTTTTCGGAAAAACCTTTTTCGATGAAAATCGTAGGTTTCTGCAACCCGAACCAACAAACATATCTGGATGAATTGGAAATGATGATTCGAACTTACGAATTGAAAGAAGAAGTTCAAATCGTTCCTTATGTGAACGAAGCGATCCTTTCCAAGTTTTATCAAGAGAGCAGTTATTTTCTTTCCATGAGTGAACACGAAGGTTTTTGTGTTCCTCTTCTCGAAGCCATGTTGTTCCAACTTCCTGTCATCGCATTCGATGCAGGTGCCGTTGCAGAAACAATGGATGGAGCAGGAGTATTGTTTCGAACGAAAAATTTCAAAGAAATCATAAACATGATTCTGGAACTGGAATCGAATCCTGATAAAAAAAAATCCGTGCTTTTGAAACAATCGCAAAGACTTGAATCTTATTCCTCTCGCACCGACATAAAACTTTTGTTAAATAGTTTGGAAGAACATGCCCGCTCCCTCTGAGAAAAAAAAGATAGCGATCGTTATTCCCAGATTCCATCCCGATGTTGCGGGCGGCGCGGAAAAACTGGCAAAAGATTACGCAGAAATCCTGAAAGAACATTACGATATTACCATTTTCACTTCTTGTGCGAAAGACTATACGACTTGGAAAACGGAACTCAAACCAGGTACGGAAGAATGGGAAGGTCTCCGAATCAGAAGATTTCCCGTTTTACAGACCAGGTCTATGAACAATATGAACCAGATTCTGGAACTTTGCCTAAAACAAGGGAAAGATGTTCCTATAGGACTGGAAGATTATTTTCTGCAAGAACAAGGTCCCTATCTTCCGGATCTCGTCAATACAGTGTTAGAGGAAGAAAACAAATTCGATCTCTTCCTTTTAGTAGGGTATTTGTATTATCCCATCGTAAAATTGCTCCCCAAACTGAAAAAACCGGTTCTGATCATTCCTACGTTTCACGATGAACCTCCTCTCAGACTTCCCGTTTACGAAAGGACTTTTTTACCGAAATATTCCTATTCCTTTAATGCTCCCGAAGAAGCGGAAGTTTACAAAAACAGAATGGGAACTTTACCGACAAACTATGCTTATATTGGAACCTATGTTCCTATGCCGGATCTCGCAAAAACAGAAACCGAAGAAGATTCGGAATCCGTTTCTCTACTCACCTTGGGGAGAATCGAACCTGCAAAGGGATTCGGAGAACTTTTTCGTCAGTACGATGAATGGAGGAAATTTTATCCTTCCGAAAATATCTTTTTATCGTGCATAGGAAACAAACATCTGCCCGATTCTCTCATTCCTTCTTCCGTTCACCTCAAAGGTTTTGTGGAACAAAAAGAAAAAGAAAAGCTACTAAACGATTGTTATTTGGTATTAAACCCTTCGCCTTTGGAAAGTTTTTCCATTGCGATGATGGAAGCTTGGTCGTATGGAAAACCTGTTTTAGTGAACGGTAAATCGGATGTAATGCGGGGCCACTGCGAAAGAAGTCAGGGAGGTCTGTATTATTCGGATGAAATTTCTTTCCGCCGCTCCCTGGAGTATCTTTTGGAACACAAAGAAGTGGGCCAAAGACTGGGAAACAACGGAAAAAATTACGTTAAGGCCAATTTTACGAAAGAAATCGTTACGAACAAACTTCTTGGAGTCGTTAGTAAACTACTCGATTGATATGGCCTTCGAATTCATTGAGTAAAAACTCGTGAAGAAGTCCGTTCGTCGCCAATATGCTGGGTGTATAAACATTAAAGTCGTTCCCATCCATAGTGGTGACCATTCCGCCTGCTTCTTGTACGATGAGTCCCGCCGCTGCCATATCCCAAGGTTTAAGACCCAATTCGTAATAACCGTCAAACTTACCATCGGCGATCCAACATAAATCCAAAGTAGCGGCTCCGGTTCTACGAATGCCTCTCGATTTTTGAAGTATGGATTTATAATACACCATCAAAACATCCAAAGATTTGTTTCTATCGTAAGGAAAGCCGGTAACGAATAAGGCTTCTTTCATACTTTTGCGAGTAGATACATGG
>VFQU01000464.1_pt1 | contig 36490 bp, 27 predicted proteins | sample 3512311 | NCBI WGS metagenome assembly VFQU01 (sample SAMN10412377, study PRJNA504923) | tailings metagenome | isolation source: Relicate 3 Philex TSF3 active mining site | place: Philippines: Tuba, Benguet | collected 2017-08-29
GCGACCGCATCACCATCCGCCACCTCCTCACCCACACCAGCGGCCTCCCCGACATGCTCCCCGAGAACACCGCCCTCCGCCGCCGCCAGGCCCCCCTCGCCGAATACGTCCGCCTCGCCTTCACCACCCCTCTTCTCTTCCCGGCCGGCGCCAGGTGGTCCTACTCCTCCACCGGCATCCTCCTCGCCGCCACCATCGCCGAACGCGTCGACGGCCGCCCCCTCCCCCAACTCCTCGCCCGTGAAATCTTCCGCCCCCTCGGCATGAAACGCACTGTCCTCGGCCTCGGCAAGCTTCGCCTCTCCGAAGTCGTCCGCTCCCAAACCGAATTCGCCCCCGCCGATCTCGGCGCCACACCCGACGCCGCCCAGTGGGATTGGAACAGCCCCTACTGGCGCGGCCTCGCCTCCCCCTGGGGCGGCGCTCACTCCACCGCCGCCGATATCGCCAACTTCCTCGAAGCCTTCCTGCACCCTCGCTCCGGCCTGCCCCTCCGCCCGGAAACCCTCACCGAGATGACCCGCAACCAGAACCCCGCCTCCCTCCTCCCCTTCGGTCTCGGCTTCTCCCTCGGCGCCCGCCTCGGCAAAACCCTCCCCGAAAACACCTTTGGCCACGGTGGCTCAACAGGTACGCTCTGCTGGGCCGATCCGGCGAAAAACCGCCTCTTCGTCCTGCTCACTTCCCTGCCCGCCAACGTGGCCAACCGGAAAATCATCCACCCCGTCTCCGAGGCAGTCGCCGCTCTTTAGTGGAACATCAGGTCAATCACGGCTCGCGTCGTGTCCCACTCCATCACCAGATCAAAGTGGTTCTCGCCCTTCGGGTTCAGCTTGATCGTGAACTGCTCCACGGCCGGAATCTTGGTCACCTTCATCGGCGCCCGGCCAAACTCCTCACCCTTGATCTTGGTTTCATAATCCCAATCCGCGCCCCAACCCTTGGCCTGCTTGTTCACTACCAGCGTCCATTCCTTCTCGCCCGGCACCGTCCACAGACTGTACTGCCCCGCCGGCACGTGCAAATGGCCCAGCATCACATCCGTCGGCAGCGTGATCAGCGTGCGCTCATCCGCACCCGTCCGCCAAACCTTTCCATAAGGCACCAGGCCGCCAAAGATCTCACGACCTTTCTTCGACGGACGCCCATACTCAATCGTCAGCGTCTTCCCTTCATAAGTGGCTTCCGCCTTCTCATGCGGGCTCTTCCGGTTCTGCGCGGCGCTCTCGCTCACGCCCACCATCATCAGGCTGGCCAAAGCCAGTAAAGAAACTGCGGTTCTCATACTTCCGAGTCTAGCTTCATTCCGGCATACAATGGGGCACACAAAGGAGCAACACCCCATGACCCCTTCCCGCCGTAACTTCATCGCGGGCGCCGCCGCCCTCCCGCTCGCCGCCCAATCCTCTTCCACCGGCATTCCCACCCGCCCCCTCGGCAAAACCGGCGTGCAGGTTTCCATCCTCGGTCTCGGCGGCCACCACCAGGCCCGCCCCAAAGACGAAAAGGACTCCTTCCGCCTCGTCCATACCGCCATCGACAACGGCATCACCTTTCTCGACAACGCCTGGGACTACCACGACGGCCGCGCTGAAGAAGTCATGGGCAAGGCCCTCGCCATGGACGGCTACCGCAAGAAAGCCTTCCTCATGACCAAGGTCTGCGACCGCGACTACGCCGGCGCCATGAAGCATCTCGAAGACTCCCTCCGCCGCCTCCGCACCGACGTCATTGACCTCTGGCAGTTCCACGAGTGCAACTACTACAACGACCCCGAATTCCTCGAAGAGAAAGGCGGCCTCCGCGCCGCCCTCGAAGCCAAGAAGCAGGGCAAGGTCCGCTTCATCGGCTTCACCGGCCACAAGCATCCCCGCATCCACCGCAAAATGCTCGCCCTCAAGTTCAACTGGGATGCCTGCCAGATGCCCAACAACGTCATGGACTACAGCTTTGAAAGCTTCCGCCACGAGGTCATGCCCGAATGCGCCCGTAAAGGCGTCGGCGTCATCGGCATGAAGGGCTGCGGCGGCGATGGCCGCATGCTCGCCGACGGCCACGTCACCGTCGAGGAATGCTACCGCTACGCCCTATCCCAACCCATCGCCACCCAGGTGGTCGGCCTTGCCAATATGGCCGACCTCGAACGCGCCATCAAGATTGCCCGCGAATTCAAACCCCTCGCCGCACCCGAACTCCAGACCCTCTCCTCCCGCCTGAAGTCCGTCGCCGGCGATGGCCGCTACGAGCACTTCAAAACCACCCAGCGCTACGACGCCGCCCACCACCGCCGCCAGCACGGCTTCAGCGAGTAGGCCCGGCATGCGTTACCTCCTTCCCTTTGTGTTGCTGCTGGCCGCCTGCCAGCAGCAACCACCCGCTTCGTCCGCGCCAGCCGCCGAACTCCTCGGCTCAGACGCCTCCTGGGGCAACACCGAAGGCCCCGCCATCGACTCGAAAAACACCCTCTACTTCACCTCCCGCGGCACCTTCAAGGGCATCATCTCCTGGAACGAAAAAGACGGCTTCCAGCAATACCTCGCCGTCGCCACCAAAGAAGGCCCCGGCGGCCTCTACTTCGATGACCAGGACAACCTCTACGTCACCGCCACCGGCGAACAGCAGATCCTCAAGATCACCCCCGCCAAACAGGTCTCCGTCTACGCCGAAAACTTCGACGCCATGCCCGGCATCAGTAAAGGCCCCAACGATCTCGTCGTCCTCCGCGACGGCACCGTCTACTTCACCGAACCCAATGGCTACGATGGCTCCGCCCCCAAAGGCACCATCTACCGCATTCCCCCCGGCGGCAAGGCCGAAGTCTTCTCGCAGGAGATCACCGGCCCCAACGGCATCATCCTGAGCAAAGACCAGACCACCCTCTACGTCAGCCATAACGTCGCCGAAAACACCTCCCACATCGTCCGCTGGCAACTCCCCAATGGCAACATGGAACGCGTCGCCGTCGTCGAACCCTGCCAGGCCGACGGCATGGACGTCGATCAGGAGGGCATGCTCTGGCTCACCTGCTACTCCCACGGCATCGCCCACCGCATCAATCCCTCGAACGGCCAATCGATCGCCACACTGACTACGGCCCAGAAGGCGCTCACCAACGCCAAGTTTGGCCGCGGCCCCAAGGCCAACACCCTCTACCTCACCAGTTCCGACATGGCCCGCGTCACCGGCTACGTCTATCGCGCCGTCCTTCCCGTCGGCGGCCTCCGCTAAAAATAATTAGCCCCTGCTGAATCCTTTCGCCCGTCCCGCACTCCTTACGGGCGAAAGGAATTCAATCTCATGTCTGCTCTCTTTCCTACCAACGAACACTTTGTCGAGCGCTTCTTCCGCATCGTCATTGGCCTCATTCTCACGGTCAGCGCCGTAGTCGGCGCGATCCCGCTCTGGGGCCTCATCGGCATCGTCCCGCTCTTCACCGGCATCGTGGGCTTTTGCCCCTTGTATACTCTCTTCGGAGTATCCACTTGTCCGTTGACTCGCAAGAGCTAACCCGAACTGACGACGAACTGATTGCGCTCACCGCGGCGGGCGATACCGAGGCCTTCACCTCCTTCGTCGCCCGCCATCGCGAAGCCATCCACCGTTATCTTTACGCCCTCCTCCACTCGGCCGCCGACGCCGAAGACCTTCTGCAGGAAACCTTCCTCGCCGCCTGGCGCAATGCCGCAAGTTTCCGCCACGAGTCCAGCCCCCGCAACTGGCTCTACGCCATTGCCCGCCACGCCGCCTTTCATCATCGCCAGCACCTCGCCCACTACCCCGACTGCGGTCGCCCCATTGAAGAACTAGGCCTGGCCGCCGGCTGGGGCACACTCTCCCCCGAACAGTTCACGCTCAACCATGAACGCTCCGCCGCACTGGCCCGCGCCATGGCTTCCCTCTCCCCGGCCGACCGCGAAATACTCCACCTGCGCGACGTCGTCGGCCTTGATGGCGACGCCGCCGCCCGTCTCCTGCAACTCCCGCTCCCCACCATGAAAACCCGGCTCCATCGCGCCCGCCTCCGCCTGATGGCCGCCCTCAAGGACCTCATCTCATGACCCCGGAACCCCTCCAGTGCGCCGAAGTCCTCGCCCTGCTTCCTCACTACCTCGACGGCGAACTCACCCCCGAGCTACGCGCCCGCGTCGAAGCTCACGCCGCCACCTGCCCCTCCTGTGCCAATTTTGCCCAGGCATACTCAGACCTCATCGCCCAACTGCAGGGCGGTTTGCCCCCCGCGCCGCCCGCTTCCGATACTTTCCTGGACCGTTTACGGGACTCCATTCCGCTAAAGTGATAGAGAGTCACACCCCATGCCCCGGCTGCTTCTGCTATTTGCCGCCAGCTTGCTTGCGGCCCAAACCTGGCCCGGCACCTACACCGGCACCGATATTCAAATCAAACTGCAGCCTGACCTTTCCGGCACCCTCACCTTCGAAGGCCAGACCTTTCCTCTCTCGGCCCGCGCCACCGGCGCTAATCTCAGCGGCTCTTTCAGCGCCAACGGCAATGCCTTTCCCTTCACGGCCTCACTCAATGGCGACTCGCTCACGCTCGTGAGCGGCGGCGTCACCTATCAGCTCCGCCGCCAGTCCCTCGCCCCGTCCAGGGTCTTCACCCACTCCTCGGGTTACAGCTTGCCCCTTCCCGCTGGCTGGACCGCGCAGGAACAACCCGACGGCGCACTCCTGCTTCCCCCCGGCGCTACCTTCAATCCCAACTCCCAGAACAACCCCGAGGCCTACATCATCACGGCTCGCGAAGGCTATGACCCTCAGGAAGAAGCCTCCGTCGTCGCCCAGTTGAGCAACGCTGTCGCCCAATCGGGCGGCAGCGGCGGCCAGCGCCAAACGGCCCGCTTTGGGAACCGCTCCGGTTCCATCTACCGCTGGGATATGCGCAATCCCTCCACCGGCCAGCCGGTCGGCTTTGACATCTATCTGGCCAGTGAAGCTTCAGCCGCTTATATCCTGATCGCTGTCGGGGAACCCGCCCGCATACGCACCCACGAGGCCACCCTTCGCTCCGTTCTCAGCGGCGCCGCTCCGCCCAAAGCTCCGCCGGCCGGTATTCTCTCTGACAATACGCCGCTCGCGCAACGCTGGCTCGCCAAGCTTCGCGGCAAACGTGTCCGCCAGTTCTGGGCCAGCCAGGGCATGAGTTCCGATAAGTCGCACTACCTCAATGCCGATGGCACTTACCGCTTTCAGTCCAGTTCCATGGTGGCGGTCGACGTGCCCGGCGCCAGCGCTTCCTCGATTGGCCGTGGCAACGAAACCGGCCGCTGGTACATACGTGACGTTGGTGGCCGCGTTGTCCTCGAAGTCCGCTACACCAATGGCACCAGCACTCAGATGCGCATTCACGAAGAAGCGCCCAACTGGTTCCTCAATGGCGAAAAGGCCTTCGCCGTAGACCCGCAATAAGCCATGCTGCCCCTGCTCCTCTTCACTCTCTTCGCTCAGGCGCCGCGCGATCTCGCCATTACCCCAGCCCACACCCGGCACGCTCTGGTCATCGGCAATGCCGCCTATCCCAAGTGGCCGCTCAAGAATCCCCTCAACGATGCCCGCGCCGTCTCCACCGCCCTCAACGGCGCCGGCTTTCTCACCACCACCGCGACCGACCTTTCCTTACGCGCCCTCGAGCAATCCGTCAACGGCCTCATCGGCAAGGTGAAGGAAGGCGATCTCGTCCTCTTCTACTATGCGGGCCACGGCCTCCAGATTGATGGCGATAACTATCTCGTTACCGTCGACTTTGACGCGAAGGACGAGGTGGACGCCAAATACGCTTCCTACTCGGCCACCCGCATTCAGGAACGTCTGGAACGCGCTGGCGCCCGCGTTGTCATTCTCGTGCTGGACGCCTGCCGCAACAACCCCTTTCAGGCCACCCGCTCCCTCGGCAATGGCCTCGCCGCCATGGGCACTGGCAAGGGTTCCTTCATTGCCTTTGCCACCGCACCCGGCAAGACGGCCGATGACAACCCCCGCGGCGCCAATGGCCTCTTCACCTCCCATCTCGTAGAAGCCCTGGGCCAACCGGGACTGACGCTCGATCAGGTCTTCAACCGCGTTCGCGAGCGTGTCTATCAGGAATCGCAAGGCCGTCAGGTCCCCTGGTCTGTTTCGAGCGTCATTGGGGACGTTTACCTCCGTCCCGGCACCGGCGCTGCAGCGCCCGCCCCCGTAAACCCATTGTCGCGACCCCGCGCCCAGGCCACTCCCGAAGTGATACCGCCCGCGCCTTCCACCCCGCCGTTGGAGTTGGCTTCCGCGGCATTCAAGGAGCAGCGTTGGGACGACTTCCTCGTCGCAGCCCGTCAGGCGCTGGCCGCGGGCTCTTCGATTCCCTTTGCTGTGGGCCATCACCATACGCTGGTTCCGACGCATGCCTCCGTATTGACCCTCACCCGCGACACGATTGCCTATCAGTCACTCACCTCAGGCTGTAACCAGCCCAACTTTACTTACCCGTTAAAGAATCTGGTTTCCGCGCAGGTGGTAACAAACAACCGTGGCGAGGTGTTCCTGAACGTGAAGGTGCTGGACGAGAAGGGCAAGCAGCGCAACCTCAACCTGGCGGACCCGGACTCGCAAATCTCTCAGGACGCCAACGGCTTGCCGCAGGTGATCAGCCCCCCCAAGGCCACCTCGCAACTCAACGCCATCGCCCAACTACTTTCCGGCCTGCGATGATTTGACAAACGGTACTACTAGTTCATAATCTGAACTAGTATGCCGAAAGAGAATGATCTCTCCCCGCTGGCCTTCCACATATTGCTCTCACTGCTTGAGGGCGAACGCCACGGCTACGCCCTCAAGCGGGAAATTCTGGCACGCACCAATAACGCCCTGAAGCCCGGCCCGAGCCTGCTCTATGGCACCATCCATCGCCTGCTGGAGCAGGGCCTGATTGCGGAATCAGACGAGCGGCCCGACCCCCACCTCGACGACCAGCGCCGCCGTTACTACCGCATACTGCCCGCTGGCCTCGCCGCCGTGCAGGACGAAGCCCGCCGCATGCAGGACCTTCTCAACCTCGCCAAATCCTATGTGGCTCTTTAATCTCCTCCTTCGTCTGTACCCCGCGGGCTTCCGCGCCGAGTACGAAGACTCACTCCGCCAGGCCGCGCGCGAAGCCCAGCAGGATCATCACCCTTTGGTCTTCCCCTTTCTCGTCCTCCATGACTTCCTATGGGCTTGGCCTGCCCTACGGCTCGGCGAACTGCAGCAGGACGCCTTGACCGCCGTGCGCAACTGGCAACGCCAGAAACTCAGCACCACTCTCGCGGTTTTCTCAATGGCTCTTGCCATCGGCGTTTCCACCGGTGTCTTTAGCGCTGTAAACACACTGCTCTTCCAGACCCTGCCCTTTGCCAAGCCCCACGAACTGGTTCGCCTCAAGAACCACTACGCCCCGTTTCACCTGGGGCGCGATGGCGTGGCCAAGTGGGTGCGCCAAAGTCACTACCTCGCCGATTCGGTCAGCTATGCCACCGGCCGCTTCCAAGTGGGTGCCACTGTCCATCCCCTGCATGTTCAGGGCGCCGAGACAACCGCTAACTTCTTCCGCACCCTTGGCACTACGATCCCCCTCGGGCGGGACTTCCTCCCGACCGAGGACATTCCGGGCCAGACCGATGTCGTCATCCTCTCCCATGCCCTCTTTGAACAGGGCTTCGGCGGCGACCGCCGCCTCATTGGTCAACCGATCACCATTCAACACCGCAAACTCACCGTGGTCGGCATTGCCCCGCCGGCCTTCGATTTTCCTGCCGGGGTGAGCTTCTGGACGCCCAAGGTCTTTGATTGGGAGAGCCTTCCCAAGTCAGGCGTTACCTTCCTCACCACCCTCGGCCGACTCAAGCCAGACCTCACCTTGCCTGCGGCGCAACAAGCTTTCAGCGCCGAAGCCGCGCCCACCGCCTATGGCAAATCCTCCACGCCCGAAATGCGGCCGCAACTTATCTCGCTCCGGGCCGAAATCGCTGGGCCGGCCCTCAAATCGTCCCTGGCACTGCTGCTCGCCGTGAGCGCACTGGTGATGATTGCCAGCGCCAATCTTGCGGGCTACCTTTTGGGCCGTTACGCGCAACGCTTCCCGGAATTCCGCACCCGCCTGTTTCTGGGCGCGCAGCCGGGCCGGCTGCGCCAGCAGATTCTCACCGAATGCTCACTGCTGGCCGCAGTGGCCGCCGCGCTGGGTGTCGGTATGGCACTGCTCACCATACGCTGGCTTGAGACCACGCAGACGCCAACTGTTGCTTTCCAAACCTTCACCCTCCTGGACGGCCGCGTGCTTGCCTTTGCTTCCCTGACCGCTCTGCTTTGCGGTCTGCTGTGCGGCTGGCTGGCGTGGCGCGGCATACAGTCGCCCCACCCCGCCCGCACCTGGCTGTGGCGGCAAGGCCTGGTGTTCGCCCAGGTCTCCCTCACCGTGGTGCTGCTCGGCGCCGCTGCGCTATTGAGTGATACCGTGCTGCAGTGGCGCCGCGCAGACCTTGGCTTTTCGCCCCAAGCCGTTCTTTCCGCCAGCGTCTCTCTGGCTGGCAGCGCACACGAAGAACCCTCCGCCAGTACGCTGTACCTGACCAAGGCCCTCGAAGCAGCTCGCCGGCTGCCCGGTGTACAGCAGGTGGCCGCCGTCAATTTTCTTCCTCTGGGGGTCAAGGGCTTCGCGGCGCATCGGTTCCGCTTACCCACGCAGACAGAGCCGCTCATGGCCCTCACCGTAACGGCCAGCCCGGGCTTTTTTAGCACCCTCGAAACTCCCTTGCTGGCTGGCCGCGATTTCTCTGTGCACGATCACGCGGGCCGCCCGCCCGTGGCCATCGTGAACGAAGCGTTTGCCCGTCAGCACGGGGGCATCGACGCCATCCTCGGCCGGCCACTGCAGAATGACCCACCCGACGAAAGGGCGCCCACGGTGATCGGCGTCGCGCGGACCATGCGTTTTCTGAGTCCGGAAGAGGACCCCACGCCCATGGTGTTTTACTCCGTCTACCAGCGCGCTCCGGTCTTCTTCACCCTTGTCGCCCGCGGCACGCCCAACCCAGTAGCCTGGCGCGAAACCCTGCAGGCCATTGACCCCCAGTTGCCCATCTACGACATCGCCACGCTGGCCAGCCGCCTCGATCAGGCCGTGGGCCGCCCGCAGTCCCTCGCCACCACCATGGGCTTCTTTGCCGCTTTTTCGCTGGGCCTCACCCTGCTGCACCTCTTTGGCCTGTGTTGCCTGCAAATTGAGCAGCGCCGGAAGGAACTTGGCATCCGCCTTGCGCTGGGGGCCACAGCGCGGCAACTGCGCCGCTTGGTGCTGGTGCGCGCTTGCCCACCGCTGCTGGCAGGGCTGGCTGCCGGCGCTGCGCTGCAGGCACCGGTCCGCAACCTGCTCTGGCAGTGGTTCGACTTCAAGGCCTTGCTGACCAGTCAGATCGATGCATGGGCCGCACTCCTGCTGGGACTCGCCATGCTGGTAACCCTGCTGGTGGCCACCACCCGGATCGCATACCTCAACGCCACCGATTCGCTAAAGATGGACTAAGGTCGGCCTGCCCGAAAACCTGTTATGCTTTGCAGCAATGTCCGCCCGTCTGGCCACCATCCAACTCGCCCGCTTTGACCGCATCACGCCCGCGCCGGCACCGCCGGCTCAGCTTCCGGACGGCGTTCTCTTTGCCACCATCGGCGCCGACATACGCGCCGCAGGCACTGAGCCCACCTCAGCCCAGGGCTTTGTCCTCCTGCAGTTGGCCCTGCATGCTACACCTGAGGCCGCGCGACAATTTCTCACTGAGTCGCCCTGGTCCACCAAGCCCATGGAACAGTTTCAGGCCCTTCTGAGCCCTTATCACCACAAGGGCGAAGCGAACTTTCTCGGCCCGGTGGCGCCGCTGTTTGCAGAACTCGAACCCGCGCCGGCGGCTCCCTGCCCAGTTTGCGTTCTCACCTCGGTCGGCTGGAATACGGAAAACTTCGACATACGCCGCGCACAGGAGTTCGGCGCGGGTGTCAACGCGATACGCAACTCCATGACCGGCCTGCCCCACCTGCACTCCCAGCAGAGCTTCTTCCTGCAGGGTGGCCTGCGCTATGACCCCGTTACTCTGACCTTCTGGCGCAATGAACAGGCGCTGACGCAGTTCGCCTACGCACGGGGCCCGCATCGCCACCAGATGGACAAGCAGGAACAGCTCGCCACGTGGGACCGTGGATCGTTCAGCCGCCTGCTGATGACGGAAACCGCTGGTACGTGGTACGGGTCAGACCCCGCAACATTCTAGTGCCGGAAGTGGCGGAAGCCGGTAAAGACCATCGCCACACCCAGACGGTCAGCGGCCGCGATTACCTCAGCATCCTTCACGCTGCCGCCGGGCTGAATGAAAGCGAGGGCGCCGTGGCTGGCCGCCGCTTCGAGCCCGTCCGGGAAGGGGAAGAAGGCGTCGCTCGCCACCACGCAACCCTCCAGCGGCAACACCGCCTTGGCGGCCCCGAACTTGACGCTGTCCACACGGCTCATCTGGCCTGCCCCGGCGGCAATCAACTGCCCGTCCCGCGCATACACGATGGCGTTCGATTTGACATGCTTCACCACGCGCCAGGCAAACTCGAGCGCCAACCACTGGTCATCGTTGGGAGCGACGGCGGTGACCACTTTGGCTTCCTCACGGCTGAGCCGCCGCGTGTCGGCACTCTGCACCAGATAGCCGCCGGTGATAGCCTTGACCACCGGCGCATCGAGGCCGCCCGGGGCCACGGCAAGCAGGCGCAAATTCTTCTTGGCGGCCAGGACTTCCCTCGCTTCCGCGGTGTAGCCAGGTGCGGCAATGGCCTCAATGAAGGTTTTGGCAATCTCGGTGGCCGTCTCTCCATCCACCTCGCGATTGAAGGCCAGCACGCCGCCGAAGGCACTGACGGGGTCGGCGGCGAAGGCCCGCCGGTAGCTCTCGGCCAGCGTTTCGGCAACAGCGCAGCCGCAGGGGTTGGTGTGTTTGATGATGGCGCTCGCTGGCTGATCAAACTCGCAAATCAACTGCCAGGCCGCATCGAGATCCACCAGGTTGTTGTAGGAGAGTTCCTTGCCCTGCAACTGCGTTGCGTTGGCAATGCCGGCGCCGCCGGCGGCATAGAGCGCGGCGGCCTGGTGGGGGTTTTCGCCATAGCGTAGGATGGCCTGCCGCGGCACGTTGATCACCAGCCGCGACGGCATCGGGACGGGAGTGGGAATCTGCTCGAGGGTCTGCGTGATCGCCGCATCATAGGCGGCGGTAGCGGCAAAGGCGCGCTGGGCGAGCTTCCAATGGGTCTCGGGGGAGAGGGTGGCCTTATTGGTTTGCAACTCCAGCAGTAACGCGTCATAGTCGGCCGTGTTCGTCACGACAGCGACGTCCTGGTAGTTTTTCGCCGCGGCGCGAATCATCGTAGGGCCGCCGATGTCGATGTTCTCGATCATCTCCGCCAAGGTTACGCCGGGCCGGGCCGCGGTGGCTTCGAAGGCGTAGAGGTTGACCACGACCATGTCGATCAGCGGGATGTCGTGCTGCGCCAGCGCCGCCATGTGTTCGGCTTCGGAACGGATCGCCAGGATGCCGCCGGCAATGCGCGGGTGGATCGTCTTCACGCGCCCATCGAGCATCTCGGGAAAGCCCGTCACCTCACTGACGTCGGTCACGGTCAGCCCCGCTTCGCGCAGGGCGCGCGCGGTTCCTCCCGTGGATATCAGATCAATGCCGAGGGAGGAAAGGCCCCGGGCGAATTCCACCAGGCCGGTCTTGTCTGTCACGCTCAGAAGCGCTCGCTGGATCTGTGCCATTTTCCTAACAGTATGTCGCAGCGGGGACGCTAAACTGATGTTTCGGCCTAAAAATCAATGCTGCACGAACTCATCAAGATCTGGTTTGAATGGACACGAGACGCCGGTTACTGGGGCATCTTTTTCATGATGGCGCTGGAGAGCACGATTGTGCCGGTGCCATCGGAAATCATCATGCCGCCCGCCGGCTATTGGGCGGAACAGGGGCAGATGTCGTTGTGGGGAGTGATCCTGGCGGGTGGGGTGGGGTCGACGTTTGGGTCCAGTGTCTGCTACTGGTTTTCGTATACGCTGGGCCGCGCCTTTCTGCTGCGTTATGGCAAATGGCTGCTGCTGCCGGCGGAACGGCTGGAACTGGCGGAGCGCTGGCTGGCGGAGTTTGCCCTGGGGGGCATCTTTCTGTCGCGCCTGTTGCCAGTGGTGCGCCACCTGATTGGCTTTCCCGCGGGGCTGATTCGCGTTCCCTTCTGGAAGTTCGCCGCTGTCACCTTCGTAGGCAGCACGCTGTGGTGCGGCATTCTGGCCGTCTTTGGGGCGCGGACGATCGGTCAAACGCCGGGGTTGCTGGACGACCCGGAAGCGCTGATGCGCACGGTGAAGGGCAACCTGCTCTGGTTTGTCCTGCTGGTGGTGGGCCTGGGGGCCGGCTGGCTCTTCGTGCAATGGTTTGGCAAGCGCGGGCAGATGAAGAGCGGGACGGCCTAAGGTAACCCGCTAGGCTTTGCCGAAGGGGCTACGGGCCAAGGCGTAGTCCATGGCTTCCTTCGGCACTTCGTACTTCGACAGCGCTTTGTTGCCGAGATAGCCGAGATCTTTGATGCCGATGGGGCTGGTGTAGAAGGCATCCACGGTCATCTTCCGCGCCCAATCAAAGAAGCGGGCGCCGGCGGCCAGGGGATGTTCGCGCTTGACGGTGTAGCTCGAAAACTCGCGGTAGACGGCAGCCTTCTGGTAGACCAGTTCCTCGCTGCGCCGCTCGTCCTCATAGCGCTCGGCTGCCACGAGGGCATCGAGCATTTCTTTCTGCTGGGCGGCGGTGGCCGCCGTAAAGCCCTTGCCGTAGCGCTGGCGCATTTCGGCATCGAGCCAGCCCAGGCCACCGTGGAAGATGGTGGCCAGAGTTTCGTTCTGGCTGGCCAGCGTGTCGATGAACTCGGGGGCGCCGGCGTCCTTGGCACTACCGCTGACGCTGTCGGCCGGGACGATGATCTCGGCCAGGCGTCCCAGGGTGGTGAACTCAGCGGCCGTGAATTCCTTGGGCTTGTAAGTGCCTGTTTTGGCTTTCTCGGCGCCGGTTTCGCTGTGGACGTGCTGGGCGGCTTCCACTTCGAGCGTGCCCGTGGCGGTGACTGCCAGCGCAATGCCGCGCAGCAGCTCGCGCCGGTCTATGGTTTCAATGGGGATCAGCTTAGACATTGCCCTTCTTCATCTCCTCTGCCAGATAGTCACAGCCGCGCCAGGCCAGGGCGTTGATGGTGAGCGTCGGGTTCTTGTCCGGGTTGGAGACAAAACTCGCGCCGTCCATCACAAAGAGATTCTTCATCTCGTGCGCCTGGCAGTAGCCATTCAGAACCGAATTCTTCGCCGAGTCGCCCATGCGCGCACCGCCCACCTCATGGATGATCGTGCCCGGCACGGAGATGCCCTGGGACTCGCGTTGCGCGGCGCTCAGGCCGGAAACACGGCCGCCCATGGCGGTGATGATTTCGGCAAAGGTCTTTTCCATATGCCGCGCCTGCTTCCACTCGTAGTCGGTCCATTTGAAGTGGAAGCGCAAGACGGGGATGCCCCATTTGTCGACGACGTTGGGGTCCAGTTCACAGTAAGAGTGAATGTTGGGAATCATCTCGCCGCGGCCCGCAAAGCCGATGGAGGCGCCATAGCCTTCGCGAATCTTGGACTTCATGTCCGCGCCATACCCGAGCCGGCGTGCGGCGCCATGATAGGAGCCGACGCCAGGCAGGCTGTAGCCGCCGCCAATCTCGATGTGATAGCCGCGCGGGAAGTCGAGTTTGTTGTGTTTGTCCCAGAGCCACCAGGGCATAAAGAGGTGGGCGCCGCCGTTGCCGTCGGTGTTGTAGTGCGGCATGCCTTCGAGGGCGGGCACATAACCGGAGAGGCCGAAGCCGACCGTGTCCATCAGGTAGCGGCCGAGCAGCCCGGAGCCATTCGCCAGGCCGTTGGGGAATTCTTTCGTTTTCGAATTGAGCAGGATGCGGGTGGATTCGCAGGCGCTGGCGGCGAGCACCACGGCCTTGGCGCGAATGGTGCGCTCGGTGCGGGTGCGCTTGTCGATATAGAGGACGCCGGTGGCCTTGCCGTTGCCATCGGTGAGGACCTCGCGGGCCATGGCCATGTCGAAGACTTTCAGCCGGCCGGTCTTCATGGCTGGGAAGACCTGAACCTGGGCTGAGCTGTAGGCCGAAGCCGTCTGGCAGCCGCGGCCACACTGCCCGCAATAGTGGCAGGCGGGGCGGCCGTTGAGGGGCTTATGGATGACAGCGCGACGGTTGGGAATGCAGGTGATGTTGAGCTGGTCGCAGGCTTTCTTGACGAGCACTTCGTGCACGCGGGGGGCGGGCGCGGGGTGGAACTTGCCGTCGGGGCAGGAGGGCACGTTTTCGACCGTGCCGCAGACGCCGATGAACTCTTCGGCCTTGTCGTAATAGGGTGCGATGTCCTGGTAGGAAACGGGCCAGTTGAAACCGAGGCCGTCCTTGTCATAGGGCTTGAAATCGTACTCGGCGAAGCGGAAGGACATGCGGCCGTAATGGTTGGTGCGGCCACCGACGATGCGCGAGCGGAACCACTTGAACTGGCTGCCTTCGCCCACGGTGTAGGGCTCGCCTTCGAGTTCCCAACCGCCGCTGGTGGTGGAGAAGAAGCCGAAGGGCTTGCCCTTGCCGAAGTAGGACTTGCCACCTTCTTCCGCGCCACGGTGGTCATACTCGTAGGGCATCTTGTGCTCGAGGAATTCCTTGTAGGGGTCCAGCATGGGCCCGGCTTCGAGCAAAGCCACTTTCAAACCCTTGGCTGTGAGGACATGAACGGCAGTGCCGCCGCCTGCTCCTGAGCCCACCACAACCACGTCATAAACTTCCTGGCTCCGCGCGTTCTGCTGCATGGTCTTTTTATTCCATCACAAAGAGCAGCGAGTCAGGGCGCCACACAGCGGAAATTCGCGGCGTCGTCAATGGAACCCGTGCCGGTGTATTTCGAGCGTTGCGGATAGGGGCAGATGGGGCGAGTGCGGAGCACCTTGCCCTGTTCGACGCGAGCGGTGGTGAGAGCCTCTGGCGCCTTGCCTTCCTCCACCCAGCGGATGACGGCCGCGAGCGGATCAAAGCTGCCGCAGCCCACGCCGCCGCCGCAATGGAAGATGCCGGGGAGCGTGTAGAAGCGGAAGAAATCCGCCGTGCCTGGCCCCATCACTTTTTGCACCTCCTCGTAGTACTCGACGGCCCGCTGGGCGTTGAGCGCCGCGTCGGCCCAGCCAAAATACATGAGCAGTTTGCCCTGGCGGTTGCGGAAGGGCGAGAGGTCGGGGTTGGTGGCGTCAATCAGTTGGTGGATGCCCTCCATGCGCGGCAGGTCGCGCTCGGGGTCGATTTGCGCCAGGGTCAACTGGGGGTCCTGTTTGTCGAAGGCGAGATAGCGGAAGAAGGTGGTGGCAAAGAGGTTGCCGATGGTGGGGGAGCCGTCTTCGTTGACGAGCCAGCGGTCCCAACCGCTGCGTCCGTTGGGACCGGCGATTTCCGCACTCAAGGGCCAGCCCGGGTAGCGCTGCTTGCCCTGCACCATGACGGGCGAATAGATGGTGGTGAGGGTGGCAATCTCGCCTGCGGTGAAGCAGTCTGCCCCGTTGCCGTTCGAGCACTTCGGCAAGTGCCGGGCTGGCTGGAAGTCGCAGTGCCAGGGGTCGTCAATGAGGCCGTCCACCAAGCCGTCGACGCCGTCGCATTTGGCGTAGACCTTCGTGGCCAGCAGCCCCAGCTTGGCAAAGGGAATTGGGGTTTTGCGGAAGGCGGCGTCCATGACGGCGTATTGCGTGACAGTGCCGGTGAAATCAAGGACGGGGGCCCCGGCGACGATGCCGTCAAAGTCGTCGGGAAAGCGCTGGGCGAGCATGAGGCCCTGGCGGCCGCCGGTGGAGCAGCCCATGTAGTAGGACCGCACCGGCGCGGAGCCGTAGTACACCTTGGCCAGGCGCTTGGCCGTTTCGGCCGTTACATGTAATGAACGGAAGGCGTAGTCATAGAGCTTCTGCGGGTTCACCGCAAAGGTGCCGAGCGGTTCGCGACGGGCGTCATGGCCGGTGTTGGAGCGGGTGTGCACAAAGCCCTTTTCCATCGCCACATGGCGCATGGCAGTCCATTGGGGCGCGTCGAGATCTTCCCCGGCAAAGCCGCCATTGCCGGTCATCAGCAGGCGGGTGTTCCAGGCCTTGGGCAGATTGACCTCAAAGCGGATTTCGGGCTGGATGAGGCCCACGACGCGGCAGTAGGCGGCGCCACCTGGGCCGGCGGTGAGTTCGGTGGCGGTGAGGATGGTGAACTCGAAGCCGGTCTGCTGGCGCAGAGCGGCGCAAGCCCCGAGCGGGGCGAGGCGCGTCTCGCCGGCGGGCGGCGTCCAGTCGTTCATGTGCGGGGCATTTCCCTGCCCCGCGAGAATGGCGGTGAAGATCAGCAACAAGGCCCAATGACGCATAGGGCGACAGCATATCAATTCCGCAGAGAACTGGGATAACCTGATGGGCAAGTGCTTGCCTTCTTTGTCACGCTGTTTCTGACGCCCGCCACGCACGAAATACCCACGCCCGGCCCGGTGCGCATTGAGATGCCCGGCGCCAAGCACTGGCACCTGCGGTGGAAGAGTCTGCGGGGAGACGGCAACTGGACGCCTCCCAACGTGCAACTGCCCTTTGCGGGCACACACTGGGTGAGCGCGGCGACGCGGAGCGTAGTGCGCACCTATGGCGCTGGTGAGTTCAACCAGTTAGTGGCTAGCCGGGGGCTCACTGTGGTGGAGGAGTATCGCAAGAAGTATAAGCAGACCGACAAGCCCGGCCGCGTGGTAACCAGCGAATACGGCAAGACCATGATCACGGTGGGCCCGCCGGAACCCATACAACCGGTGGAGATGAACCTGCCGCTGGAGTTCATTCTGCGGTATCCGCAACTGGTGCAGTTGAACTTTCGGGGCCAGCCCATTCCCGATGTACTGGTGCTGCTGAATGGCAAGCCGCTGGGGCGCACCAATGGGGCGGGACAGTTGCCGCTGCCCGTATTGAATACAACAGCCCGGCTGGCGGCCACGGTGGCCCGCGTGTATCCGGATACGTCGACGGCGCCGTGGGAATTCTTTCACACCACGCTGACGCTGCCGCCGTTAAGTCAGCGTCAGGCCGCCATCCACCACCGTCAACTGGCCGGTGACGAAACGGGTGGCCGTGAGGTAAAAGACCACCGCGTCGGCGATTTCGTCGCCGGTGCCGAAGCGGCCGGCGGGAGTACGGGCCTTGAAGGCCTGAAGGGCCGGCGTGTCGGCTTCCTCAAACGGGATGGCGCCGGGAGCCACGCTGTTGACGCTGATGTGAGGCGCCCAGGCGCGCGCCATGGCCCGCGTCATGTGGATGACACCAGCCTTCGAGGCGCAGTAATGCACGAAGTCCGGCCAGGCTTCGATGCCGCCGATTGACGCCAGATTCACGATGCGTCCGCCGTTGCCCGCGAGCATGCGCCGCGCGGCCTGCTGGGCGCAGAAGAAGTAGGCCTTGAGGTTGGTGGAGTGGATGAAGTCCCAGTCGGCTTCGGTGACCAGTAAAGGGTCAATCTTGGTGAAGCGGGCGGCGTTGTTGACCAGGGCATCGACATCGCCCACTGCGGCAAATAGCCGCTCAATCTCGCTGACCTGTGAGAGATCGGCCTGAAAGAGGGGAGCGCCGCCGCAGAGTTGACTGACCTCTTCGGCCTCGGCCCGCGAGTTGCCGTAATGGATGCGCACCTGAGCGCCTTCGGCATGGAGCCGCAGGGCAATGGCCCGCCCGATGCGCTTTGCTGCCCCGGTGACCAGGACCTTCTTGCCGACGAGGGATTCAAAAGCCATTCCCAATGGTAAGGCTAGAGGAGCAGGAGTTGGGTTTGGAGCTCGCCGGTTACCGCCGCGCTGCCGGTGCGGGCGAGCACGTTGCACTCCGAGCGGATGCCGAAGGTGGGCAGGTAGATGCCGGGTTCGACGGAGAAGAGCGTGTCGGGCAGTATACGCCGTGTGTCGTGCGTTTCGAGGTTATCCATGTTGGCGCCGGTGCCGTGGATGTCGGTGGTGATGCTGTGGCCCGTGCGGTGGACGAAGGCATCGCCGTAGCCCGCCGCGACAATGTGCCCGCGGGCGGCGTCGTCGACTTCAAAGCCGTGAATGGGCTGTCCCGCCGTGAAGGCCTTCTGGACACGGCTAATGGCCGCATCGCGCGCGTCGCGCACGATGGTGAAGACGTTTTCAATCTCCGATGGCGCGGCAGTGCCGCAGTAGCCGGTCCAGGTGATGTCGTAGTAGACGGCGCCGGGGGTCTTGAGCTTGGCCCACATGTCGATGAGGAGGGGGTCGCCCGGGCGGATGGGCTGCGAAGTTTCCGGCGAAGGCTCGTAGTGGGGGTCAGCCGCATGGGCATTCACGCCGACAATGGGGCCATGATCGGTAGTGAGCCCTTCGCGTTCGAAGGCTTCGCGGAGCCAGAGGTATAGGGCCCACTCGTTGGTCTGCATGGTGGCGGCTTCGGCAAAGGCGGCGCGGCGGATGGCGTCCATCTTCGCGGCGGCGGCAAAATGGCTTTCGATTTGCGCGGGCGAGAGGGTGGCATGGAAGATCTGGATGAGGTCGGCTGAAGAGACGGCCTCGACGCCGGTGGCGCGGATGAGTTCGAGCGTGCCGCCGTCCACCAAAGAGACGTAGGGGATGGCGCAGTTGGGGGAGTATTGCAGAGCGACGCGGCGGAGGCCGTGGAGCAGCTTTTCCACACCGGAAGCGTGGCTTTGCCAACTGGAGTAGAAGTGGCGCTCGGCCGGGAGCGAGTCGAGCAGTTTGGGCTCAATGCGGTGGAGCAGGGCTTGCGGTTCGCCGGTGCGGGGGATGAGGTAGTACCAGCGGCGGGAGACGGTGGCGGTGGTGGGCAGCCCGAGGATTTCGTAGGCGAGAGGGTCGCGGTAGTGGTGGTCAAAGAAGAGCCAGCCGTCGAGGTCAAAGGCGTTGAGAATTTCCTGGATGCGGGAGATGAGCGGGTGCGGCATTAGAGCGGGTTCCATTCAAAAGTACCACCGAGGATGAGGTTGCCGGCGTAGTCGCGGCGGTCGAGGACTTTGAATTCGAGCAGGTCGTCGCGCCAATCGTAGCGCTGGCCGTCGGGGCCCTGGGTGGCGAGGGTGAGGGTGTAGTCGCCGGCGGTCAACTGGCAGGGGAAGCGGTAGTGGACTGCGAGCTGGCCGGGCTGGTCAAAACGCAGGGGGACATCCTCGATGCGGGTGTTGGTGCCAGCGAGTTCGATGCCCTGACGGTTGCGGAGCAGGATGCCGAACTGGAAAACCTGCGGGGAATCGGCAGCGAGTTCGGCCGTGAGGTGAACGATATCGCCGGGATGGAAATGAGGGGCCGGGGGATGCAGGCGAGCGCTGACGATGCGCACCGGGCTGACGGTTTCCAGGAGGGCGGTTTCGGACTGGACGCGGCTTGAGTATTCGCGGGCGACAGCAACGGGATCGGCGAGCAGAGCCACCTGGCCTTCCCAGAGGAGGGCCGCGCGGTTGCAGAGGCGCTTGACGAGGCCGAGGTCGTGGGAGACGAAGAGGATGGTGGCGCCGGCGGCCTTCATCGCTTCGAGGCGGCGGACGCACTTGTTGGCGAAGCGGGCATCGCCGACGGCGAGGGCCTCATCGACGATGAGGGTTTCCGGACGCTGGTGGATGGCGGCCGAGAAGGCGAGGCGGACGTACATGCCGGTGGAGTATTCGCGGACGGGGCGGTCAAAGAACTGGCCGAGTTCGGCGAAGTCTTCGATGGCGGGGAGGGCGGTTTCGATTTCGCGGGGGGAGAGGCCCATGAGCTCGGCGGTGAGGCGGACGTTTTCGCGACCGGTGAACTGGAGGTTGAAGCCGGCGCCGAGTTCGAGGATGGCACTGACGCGGCCTCGGTTGAGGACGCGGCCGAGGGTGGGTTGGGTAATGCCGGCGAGGATCTGCAAGAGCGTGGACTTACCCGCGCCATTGGGCCCGACCAGGCCGAAGACCTCGCCGGGCGAGACGTCGAAGGACACATCGCGCAGGGCCCAGAACTCATGTGAGCGGCCGGTATAGAAGCGTTTGGAAACGTTCTGGACGGAAAGCACTAACTACCAGTATTGGCTACAGCGGCCTTGTTGTTGTCCCAGTCGATGATCTTGAGTTCGGGAATGATGAAGGCGTAGCTGAGAGCGCCCATGACGGCCATGGCGGCGACGGCGAGGAAGGCGAGGTCGAAGTTGCCGGTCTTCTCGACGATGACGCCGGTGACCCAGCCAGCGGCCACGCCGGCGAAGTTGCCGAAGCAGTTCTGGAAACCGGTCCATTTGGAGGCGGCATTGGGACCAGCCATGGATTGGGTGACGGCCCAGTGGTTGGAGGAAGCAAAGCCGAAGGCGAAACAGGCGGCGAGGAAGAGGCCCATGGAGACGTCGTCGCTCGAGGCAATGCCGGCGGGGTAGAGAGTAGTGGCGGCGAGGAGGCCGGAGATGACGAAGCTCTTGCGGACGACGGTGGTGGACTTGCCCTCGCTGATGAGCTTGTCGGAAAGCCAGCCACCGATGGTGGCCGAGACGGCGATCATGGCGAAGGGGAGTGAGCCGAGGATGGCCATTTTCTCGGTGGAGAAGCCGCGCTGTTTTTCGAGATAGAAGGGGAACCAGTTGACCATGAAGTACCAGGCGTAGTTGATGGCGAAGAGGCCGAAGAAGGTGCCCCAGACGGCGCGGCTGGAGAGGAGCTGGAGGGCGGTGGGTTCGGGGAGCATGGCGGCCTTGGGCTCGTCGGTGGCGTGTTTCTTGGGGGCGGAGCGCAGCCAGAAGGGCAGCCAGATGAGGGCGCCGAAGCCGAGGATGAGGAAGAGGCTGCGCCAGCCGAGTTTGGCGACGATGAGGCCCCCGATGAGGGTGCCGAGGGCGGGGCCGAGCTTGGAGCCGGCGTCGATGAAGCCGTTGGCCTTGCCGCGCTGGTTTTCGGGGAAGTCCTTGGCGATGATGCGGGAGAAGGCCGGGTAGGCGACGGATTCGCCAACACCGAGGATGAGGCGGAAGGCGAAGAGGGTGACGAAGGAATTGGTGAGGCCGGTGAAGGCGGTGGCGAGGGACCAGAGGAGGAAGCCGATGGCGAAGACACGGTGGACGTCGTAGCGCTGGACGAGCCAGCCGGCGGGGACCTGGAAGAGAGCGTAGGTCCAGAAGAAGGCGGAAGACAACTGGCCCATCATGGCGGGGGTGAGCTTCAACTCGTCGGTGATGGTGGCGGCGGAGACGCTGAGATTGCCGCGGTCAATGTAGTTGACGAAGACGGCGATGATGAGCAGGATGAGCAAACGCCACTGCATGGGCTGTTGCGCGGCCAGGGTTGACATGGAACGCTATTCTTTCATGAAATTTGGACCAAAGGCATAAGAATTGACGCTGACCGGAACAGGAGACAAATCATGGCCTATCCGTTCATTCGACAGGGAGACAAGTATCCAGCGGTTGGAGTACTGCAAAAACTGTTGAACCGGGCTGGGGCGCGGCTGGACCCCGACGGCGATTTTGGGTCGAAGACGAAGCAGGCAGTGTGGACTTTTCAGAACCAGCGCCGCATGATGGCCGATGGCGTGGTGGGCCAGCAGACCTGGCCGCGGATTTCGGTGAATGCCAATCTGCCGATTGTGGATTGTGTGGATGTATTTGACCCCAGCCTGCAGGAACTGGAAGTGGATGACATACGGCGGGCCGGGGGCAACCCGATTGTGATCGGGGGCATGTCAAACGGAATTGAACAGATGATCAACACGATTGTGCGGCAGGCACGGGACGTGTTTATCCTGCGCTTTCATGGCCATGGAGCGCCGGGCGGGGCGGCGTTTTCAAGCGGTGACTGGGAACTGGATCCGCGAGGGGATAACCGGGCCACGCTGACGCTGCGGAATCTGGCCACCATGCGGCCAGTGATCCGCCGTTTGCGGAGTGTCTTTGGACCGTATGGGTGCATACAGTTCATGCACTGTTCGACGGGACGCGGCCAGCGCGGGCGGCAGTTGCTGCAAGCGATTGCCGATGAGACGGGTGTGCCGGTGACGGCGGCCATTTATGACCAGTTGGGCGGCGGGGTGACGACCTTCCGGTATGAGGGGCCGACGTTTACCGCATTCCCGAGCGGGACATTGAAGGAGTGGTGCCGGAGCCGGCCGGACTTTGCGCCGTTCATGCCGTCGTAGGCCTGTTATAAACTCGAAGCCAAATGAAGGTTTGGCAATATTCAGGGCTGTTGCTGGCGGGAAGTCTGTTTGGGGCAACGGAAGCGGAGTTGGCCCGGCAGTTTGAGACAACCGTGAAGCCCTTTGTGGCCAAGCATTGCGCGGGTTGTCATAGCGGGGCGAAGCCAGCGGCGGAACTGGACCTGAAGAAGTACAGCGACCTGAAGGCGGTGGTGCGGGACCATGCGCACTGGGCCACGGTGGCCGAGCGGCTGAAGGCGGGCGATATGCCGCCGAAGCCCCTGCCCGCGCCGCCGGCGGTGAGCGCCAAGGCAGTGGTGGAGTGGGTGGAAGCGATGCGGTGGAGCGAGGCGCGGAAACGGGCGGGGGAACCGGGGGTGGTGCTGGCGCGGCGATTGAGCAACGCCGAGTACGATAACGCGATCGCGGACCTGACGGGGGTGGACATACGGCCGTCGAAGGAGTTTCCGGTGGACCCGGCCAACCCCGAGGGGTTTGACAACACGGGGGAATCGCTGGCGATGTCGCCGACGCTGTTGAACAAGTATCTGCAGGCGGCAAGGATGGTGGCCAATCAGATGGTGCTGACGCCGGACTCGATCGAGTTCGCACCGCACCCGATGCTGGTGGAAACGGACCGCGAGAAGTATGCGATTCAGCGGATTGTGCGGTTTTACGAAAGCCAGCCGACGGACTACGCGGATTACTTTGAAGCGGCATGGCGGCGGAAGCACCGGGCGGTGCTGGGCGTCATGAAGGAGAAGGTGAGCCCGAAGTATCTGGCGACGGTGATGGCCGCGTTGACGGCGAGGCCAGAGACCGTGGGGCCGCTGGCGGAATTACAGAAGCGATTCAACGCGCTGCCGGTGCCGAAGAAGGGCGAGTTTGGGTTGGTGCGGCAGGAGGCCGTAGCCATGCGGGATTATGCGCTGAAGGTGCGCGCGCTGATTGCGAGGCATTATGAGAGCCCCTTCGTGAAGGGGTTGAGCACGACCTCGCAGCCGCTGATGAACTGGAAGCTGAACCAGTTTGCGACGCGGCGTTGGGACTATGACCGGGAGGCGTTGCTGGAAGAAGGGGACCCGCTGCCGGTGCCGCCGGAGGGGCCGAAGCGGGGGACGTTCTTTGTGCGGTTCCAGGGAGACGTGGTGGCGGTGCAGGCCAAGGCGAAGCTGGTGAAGGAAAGGCTGGCGGCAGTGGATCTGCTGCGCATTCCGAAGGGGAAGCGGGCCGAATATGAGGCCGCGTATGAGCGGTTTGCGAAGGTGTTTCCGGATGCGTTTTATGTGAGTGAGCGGGGGCGTTTCTATCCGGATATGACGCAGGATACGGGGCGGTTGCTGAGCGCGGGATTTCACAATGTGATGGGTTACTTCCGCGATGATCTGCCGCTGCGGGAGATGATACTGGATGCGAAGCAGACGGCGCAGTTGAACCGGTTGTGGCAGGAGTTTGACTTCATTGCGGACCATACGGTGCGGACCTATGTGCAGTACTACTTCAACCAGAGCGGCGAGATATTGGGCAACGGGCGCGAGTCTGGATCTGAGCGGCCCTTGAACAATGCGGTGACGGATGAGGTGATCATCTATGGGTTGCGCGATGCGTATCTGGCCAAGGCCAAGGCGGACCCGGGGAACAACCCGGTGGCGGTGGAGGCCATCGAGCAGCACTATGCGCGGGTGAACGCGGCGATCCGGGAAGTGTTCCGGGTGCGGGCGGCGAGCGAGCCGCTGCATCTGGCGGCGCTGGAACGGTTTGCGGCGAAGGCCTGGCGGAGGGAGTTGAGCGAAGCCGAAAAGAAGGACCTGCTGGCCTATTACCGGCAAATGCGGGAGACGTCCGGGATGACGCATGAGGAAGCAGTGCGGGACTCGGTGGTGAGCGTACTGATGGCGCCGGACTTTACGTATCGCATTGACCTGCTGCCCGGACGCAGCGCAGTGGAGCCGTTGACGGATTTGCAACTGGCGAGCCGGTTGAGCTTCTTTCTGTGGGCGAGTCCGCCGGATGAGGAATTGCGGCAGGCGAAGTTGCGGCAGCCGGGAGTGTTGCTGGCGCAGACGCGGCGGATGCTGAAGGATGAGCGGGCGCGGCGGTTTGTGAAGGAGTTCGCGGGGAACTGGCTGGACTTCCGGCGCTTTGAGGAACACAACGCGGTGGACCGGGAACGCTTTCCGATGTTTACGAATGAGCTGCGCGAGGCGATGTTTGAGGAGCCGGTGCGGCTGATGGAGTATGTGATTCGCGAAGGCAAGCCGGTAACGGATTTGCTGTATGGCAACTACACGATGGTGAACCCGGTGCTGGCTAAGCATTACGGGATTCCCGTGGAGGGCGAGGGCTGGCGGCGGGTGGACAATGCGCACCAGTATGGCCGGGGCGGGTTGCCGGCGATGAGCGTGTTTCTGACGAAGAACGCACCCGGGTTGCGGACGAGCCCGGTGAAGCGGGGCTACTGGGTGGTGAAGCGGCTGCTTGGGGAGAACATACCGCCACCGCCGGCGGTGGTGCCGGAGTTGCCTGTGGATGAAGCCAAGGCTGAGAAGCCGTTGCGGGAAATGCTGGCGGCGCACCGGGACAATGTGGCGTGCGCGGGGTGTCACGCACGGTTTGACGGGCTGGGGCTGGCGCTGGAAGCCTACGGGCCGGTGGGCGAAAGGCGGGAGCGCGACCTGGCGGGGCGGCCGGTGGATACGCGGGCCTCGTTGCCGGGTGGGGGCGAGGCGGAGGGTCTGGAAGGTTTGCGTGAGTACATACGCGGCAAACGGCAAGATGACTTTGAGAAGCAACTGTGCCGGAAGTTGCTGGCCTATGGGTTGGGACGGTCGCTTTTGCTGAGCGACGAAATTACAATTGAACAGATGCGTGCGCGCCTGAAGGCGAATGGCTACCGGTTTGCGGCGCTGGTGGAAACGGTAGTGAGCAGTCCCCAATTCTTGAACAAACGAGGAAGTGGTCATGAAAGCGACTAGGGCAATTTCACGGCGAGCCGTACTGCGCGGGGCGGGGGTGGCGATGGCGCTGCCGTGGATGGAGAGCCTGCACGGGGCCACGCCGTTTCCGAAGCGTTTCGCGGTGCTGTTCATGGGCAACGGCATCAATGACAAGCGTTGGGAGGCGAGCGGTGAGGGAAGTGCGCTGACGTTGAAGGGGAGCCTGGAAGTGCTGGAGCCGATCCAAGCGAAAGTGAACGTCATTGACGGGCTCTTTCTGAAGATGGCGACGGGGCAAGGCATACACCCGGCGCAGACGGGGAGCCTGCTATCGGGCGCGAATATCGCCAAGGGGCCGATCATCCAGGCGGGGACGACGATTGACCAGGTGATTGCGAATGCCATCGGGCAGGAGACGGCGCAGCAGAGTCTGGTGCTGGCCTGTGAGCAGCCGATGACGGGCTACCACGAGACGAACTTCTCCATGGCCTACAGCTCGCATATCTCGTGGCAGACTTCGGATTCGCCGGTGCCGAATGAGGTGTATCCGTCGCTGGCGTGGGACAGTCTGTTTGAGAACCGGGGCAGTCTGCGGAACCTGAGCATACTGGACCGGGTGAAGGAGCGGGCGAGTGAGTTGGGGCGGCGGGTGTCGGCGACGGATAAGGCGAAGCTGGATGAATATCTGACGTCGGTGCGCGAGGTGGAGCGGCGGATTGAGCGGACACGGACGACCAAGGATGCGGCCGAGGACAAGGCCAAGGGCTTGAACAAGCCGGCCTGGATGATGGAGCGGCCGGAGAACGGGTTGCCTGAGGACCTGCGGGAGCACGCGCGGCTGATGTGCGACATCATCGCGATTGCCTTCCAGACGGACAAGACGCGGGTGGCGACGCTGTTGCTGGCGCGCGATCTGTCGGCGCTTTACTACCCGTGGCTGAATGTGAAGGAAGGCCATCACGCGGCCTCGCATGACAACCTGACGGATGGCTATGACCGCATCACGCGGTTCCACCTGGGACAGTTGACCTACCTGGCGCAGAAGCTGGATGCGATGCCGGAGGGTGAAGGGACGGTGCTAGACCATTCATGCCTGATGTGGCTCAATAACCTGTGGTCAGGCAGCAAGCATGACAATAGCCGGTTGCCAGTGGTGCTGGCGGGAGGCATGAGCGGTGAATTACGGACCGGGCGGGCGTTGAATTATCTGGGCGCGGGCAATGAGAAACGAAAGCTGTGCAGCCTGTATCTGTCGCTGATGGACAAGATGGGAGTGAAGCTACCGCGGTTTGGAGACGCGGAGGAGCGGCTTCACGGAATCTAAACAGTAATTGCTTAGAATGAGAGGCCATGATCAGGGCTCTCTACCTACTCTTTCTGACTACTGCCTTTGGGCTGGCGCAGGCGCCAATCGGATCGATTGCTGGACTGGTGACAGATGATTCGGGCGCCGCGGTGAGTGGCGCGGCAGTTACGGTGACCAATGTGGAAACCGGGCTGAAGCGCGAGTTGCAGAGTAATGGCGAAGGGCAGTACAGCGTGCCCGCTTTGCCGGCGGGGCGCTACGAAGTACGGGCGCAGATGAGTGGCTTCCGGCAACTGGTGCGGGCGGCGACGGTGGTGGTGGGCAGCACGACGACCGTGGACCTGAAGCTGCAAGTGGGGGCGGTGACAGAGACGATCAGCGTGGATGCGGCGAGCGCGCAGATTGCCTACGATGCGCACAAGATTGACGGGGTAGTGAACCGGCAGCAGATTGAGAATCTGCCCTTGAACGGGCGGAGCTTTTTGCAATTGGCGTTTCTCGAACCGGGAGTGGGCGTGGGGACGCAGAGCCTGGCGCAGTACAACTCGCAGTTTGGCGTGTCGGTGATGGGAGCGAGTTCCGGGAAGACGGCAATCACGGTGGACGGGGGAAATGTGCGCAACGCACTCGAAGGGAGCTCGGCGCAGAACTTTTCGCAGGAGATCGTGGAGGAGTTTCAGATCTCAACGGCGAACTTTGATCTTTCGACGGGGATTGCGGGCAGTGGGGCGGTGAACATTGTGTCGCGGTCCGGCGGGAATGACTTCCATGGCGGGGCGTATTTCTTCTTCCGCGACAACAATCTGTCGGCCTACCCGGCCTTGCGGCGGGACCCATTCAACCCGGACCCGTTCTTTGCGCGGCGGCAGAGCGGGGCGTTGCTCTCTGGGCCGATCAAGAAAGACAAGCTGTTCTTCTTTTTCAACATTGAAAACAACAATCAGGATGCGGTGGTGACGGTGCAGCCGGACTCGCCATTTTTTTCGACGCTGGCGCAGAATGCGACCAACCCGTATGACGGGCGGCAGTTGTCGGCCAAGTTTGACTACCGCATCAACACAAACCACAACCTGTTTGTGCGCTATTCGCACGATGGCAACAAGGGCTTCGGGCCGCGGAGCGGGTCGCCACTGCCGTCGAACTGGCTGGTGAACCGGAACTGGGCCGACCAGAGCGTGCTGGGGTTGACAAGCACGTTTTCGGCGTCGTTGGTGAATGACTTCCGCTTTGCGTATCACTACTGGAATAACCGCAACCTGCACCCGACAGAGCGGGAATGCCCGGGGTGTCTGGGATTGGGCTTGCCGGAGATGTCGGTGGTGGGGACCAACGTGCGGTTTGGCAACACGGCGAACGCGCCGCAGGGGCGCGACATACGGCGCTACAACCTGGTGAACAACATGACGTGGCAGCGGGGGGCGCACCGGCTGCGGTTTGGGGGATCGCTGGAGTTTCAGCCCTTCAATGGGTTCTGGGCCTTTGGCGACCCGGCAGCGGGTAATGTGTGGGGCCCGGACATCATGGCGGCGAACCGGATACCGCTGGCGGCATTTGGGCTGCCGAACCAGTTTCTGACGAATGACGACGTTTTGAAGCTGCCGTTGGCGGCGTTTCAGATGGGTATCGGCGACCCATCGCAGCCGCCGCCATTCAATGCCGCTGAGGCGCGGAAGAACAACCGGTATCACGCCTACATACAGGACACGTGGCGAGTGAACGCGAAGCTGACGCTGAACTATGGCCTGGCGTGGGGGTTTGAATCGACGCTATTCAACCACGACCTGTCGAAGCCGGCGCTGCTGGCGCCGCTGATGGAGAGCCTGGAGCCGACGCGGCCGGTGTATGCGAACTGGAGCCCATCGCTGGGCTTTGCCTGGAACCCGTTCCAGGACGGCAAGACGGTGATCCGCGGGGGTGGTGGATTCTACTACGACACGACGGAGCTTTCGCAGCGGCTGGGCGAGCGCGCGGCGCTGGGCCCGGTGGGCAATGGGCGGGTGGCAATTGGCGGGCAGTCAGTGCCAAACCCGCTGGCGGGGATTGTGAACCCGATTCCGGGGGTGTTGCCGAATGTGAATGTGGGGACGCCGCTGGACTTTCGCACGCTGCCGACGGGCTTCCGGCTGGGGGATCTGATGCGGGTGCTGCCGCAGATACGGGCGCAGGCTGAGGCGGCCGTGGCCAACCCGAACCCGAATGACCTGTCGGTGCGGAACATCAATGTGACCAAGCAGGGCACGGACATCTACCCGTACCGCTATGGGCCGGGCTATTCGCGGCACCTGACGCTGGGCGTGCAGCGGGAGGTAAAGAAGGACCTGGTGGTGAACGCGGACTTCGTTTACCGGCACGGATTCCGGGAAGACATCGGGGCGCTGGATTACAACCGCTTCTTCCGCGTGGCGGGCCCGGTGATACCGCGCTGTGTGGGAGCCCAGGCGCGGGATCCGCAGGCAAACTGCTCGACGGGCTCGATTGGGATCCGGACATCGGCGGGGCGGAGCGTGTACCGGGCGCTGCTGGTGAAGGTGGACAAGCGGTTCTCGAAGCGGTATCAGTTTCTGGCCTCCTACTCGCTGGCGGGGGCGCGGGGGATGAATAGCATCACCAACCTGGACAACTGGTTTGAGAACTGGGGCCCGACGGGGGGACGGCATGGGTTGAATGTGTCGGGTATTGTGGACCTGCCGGCGAAGTTTCAGGTGTCGTTCATTTCGTCGATCGGAACCCGTGGGCCGTACCGGCCGCAAGTGAACAGTGTGGACCTGGATGGGGATGGCCTCGATGTAGCGTTTCTGCCGGGCTGGAATGTGCCGGACCGTAAGCCGACCCAGGAAAGACTGGAACAGGCGGTGGCGGCGTGGAACGCGGCGTATCCGGACCTGCCGAACGGGCAGCGTCCGCGGACGGCACGCGGGCAGACGATTCCGCGGCTGGTGTTGCCGGCCAACTATTCGTTCGGGGAGAACTTCTCATCGCAGGACATACGCGTGACGAAGGTGTTCCAGTTCCGCGAGCGTTACAAGCTGAATGTATTCGCGGAAGCGTTCAACATTTTCAATGTGGCGAATCTGGGGGGCATCAGCAGCGTATTGAACTCGGCCAACTTTGGGGTGCCGACGAGCCGGGCGGGACAGATCTTCGGATCGGGTGGGCCACGGGCGGTGCAATTGGGGGCCCGATTCGCATTCTAACGGGCATTAAATGTGATTCATGAATGTTGTGTGTCCGATCTCCCTTTGATAGGGTTTGAGCCAGCTTCGTTGCGGAAGCAACAAGCAATTTCAAAATCGGGGATCGAGAATGAAAGTACAGTCATGGATCTGCCTGGTGGCAATGTTGCTGCTAGGAGGGATGGCCGGGTTCAGCCAGAACTATGGTGAAATCACCGGGGCGGTAACAGACAGCACTGGCGCAGCGGTGGCGAATGCGGAAGTAACGATTACCAATCTGGCGACCAATCAAGTCCGCACCATCAATACGACAGCTGCGGGAACGTACACGGTACCGTTTCTGACGCCGGGCCAATACAAAGTGGAAGTGAAGGCAGCTGGCTTCAAAACCGGTATCGCCAACAACCGGACGCTGCAGGTGGGCGATACACAACGTATCGACTTCGCGCTGGACGTCGGGCAGGTGAGCGAGAGTGTGGAAGTGGCAGCATCGGCGGAGATGTTGCAGACGTCGTCGACATCGACCGGTACCGTCATTGAGCAGAAGCGAATTGTGGAATTGCCGCTGAACGGACGGAACTATCTGCAGTTGGTGAGGCTGGCGCCCAACGTGTCGGCGGAAATGCCGGCAGGCGGACAGGCGAATGGCCGGCAGGGTGGTGAGCGGTCTAACCAGGCGCTGTCGATTGCGGGGATGCGGCAGCAGTTCAACCGCTTCACGCTGGACGGGGTGGAGAACACCGACATCAACTTCAACACGTTTGTGGTGCGGCCGTCGATTGATGCGCTGCAGGAATTCAAGGTGCAGTCGGGTGTGTACTCGGCGGAGTTTGGCCGGGCGCCTTCGCAGATCAACGTGAACACGAAGCCGGGTACGAACGATTACCATGGCGTGCTATTCCACTTTTTGCGGAACGACGTGATACAGGCGCGGCAATGGCTGCAATCGGGACCGAAGAACCCGTTCCGGCGGAACCAGTTTGGCTTTACGCTCGATGGGCCGCTGTCGATACCGAAAGTGCTGGATGCGAAGAACAAGCTGTTCTTCATGGTGAACTACGAGGGTCTGCGCGAACGCAAAGCCGGGGTACGGCGGGCAACGGTGGCCGACCAGGCGATGATTGGCGGTGACTTTTCGGGTCCGGCGCATTTGCCGATTTTCGACCCGGCGACGATCCGCGCAACGGCCGGTGGCGGGACGGCAGACCCCTTTCCGAACCGGCGCATTCCAGCTTCGCGCATTCACCCGACCTTCCAGAAGCTGTTGCAGTTTTACGAGTTGCCGAACGTGCCGGGTGCGGTGACGGGGGTTTCGCCCTTTAATTTCGAGCGCAATGCGCCGAACCCGGTGGACTGGGATCAATTGACGACGCGCATTGACTGGAATGAATCGGTGACCAGCCAGTGGTTTGGACGCTACAGCTGGGGGAGTGAATTCGTAAGTGATGGGCAGACCTTCCCGCAGCAGGACTTGCGGGTAGACACGAAGAACTGGCAGGCGATGGTGGGCAACATTCGCACGTTTTCGCCGACGCTGGTAAACGAACTGCGACTGGGAGCCACGATCTTTGATAACGACCGGGCCTCGTTTTACAACTTCCGGCGTGACGTGACGACGGAACTCGCGATTCCCGGTCTGGTGCCGCCGATACAGGCCGCGTGGGGCTCGCCGCAGGTGAGCTTCAGCGGGAACAATGTGGTGGCGGGCTGGGGGGAAACGACGGAGGCGCCGTTTGTGCTGCGCAACCGCACCTATCAGTTGCTGGACAACCTGAGCTGGATCAAGGGGAAGCACACCTTCAAGATGGGGCTCGAGATTGCCAGCCGGCGCTTTAATCAGATCGGGAACCAGTTTCCGCGCGGGTTCTTCGACTTCCCGAGCCGCTATACGGCAGACCCGGCGCGGCTGGGCACCACGGGATCGGCATTCGCCACGGGCATGCTGGGCTTCACACAGGAAGCCACGCGCGCACTGGGGATTGCCAATACGCAGTTCCGGCAGTGGTCGCAATCGTACTACTTCGAGGACAGCTGGAAGATCCGGCCGAATCTGACTTTGAACCTAGGCATACGCTACGAGTACACGCCGCCGTTTGCGGACCGCTACCGGGGCATCTTCAACGTGCAGATGTTCTGCCCGGGCGTCAATGCCCAAGGCATCGACACCAACTGCCCGGTGCCGGTGCTGGTACGGCCGGGCCCGGGGGATTTCCACGAAGGACTGGAGATTCGGATGGCGGACCGGATACCGAAAGCAACCGGAGACAGCGTGCTGTTCAACCGGGCGACGATTCTGCCGGACCGCAACGACTGGGCGCCGCGCATTGGCGTGGCGTGGCAGCCGATGTCGAAGATGACGGTCCGCACGGGCTATGGCCTGTTCTATGCGCAGGACACGGGCAACCCGATCTGGGACATGGCGCGCAACTTCGGGTTCCGGGAATCGGCACGCAGTCTGGATCTGTTCCCCGAGAACAGCCTGACCAGCCCGTGGGCGGTATCGGCGTCAAATGTGGGGGGGTTGTGTGGCAGCTGGACAGGGCTGTGCCTGTCGGGGTTGTACACCTTCGCCAACGACACCAACCGGCGGACGGCCTATGTGCACCAATACCTGGCGAACATACAGTACCAGCTGACGGACAGCCTGCTGCTGGAAGTGGGTTATCAGGGCAGCGGTGGACACAAGCTGATGCGCATGTATGGCTGGAACGACCCGATCTACCGGACGGGACCGACGGATAACCGGAATGCCGTGCAGCGGCGTCCGTGGGGCCTGGACTACTACGGCCGAATTCAGACCATTGGGAGCCGGGCGAACTCGAACTACAACTCGGGGATCGTGAAGGTGCAGCAGCGCTTGAGCAAAGGGTTCACCTATCTGGTTTCGTATACGTGGGCCCGGTCGATTGATGACAGCTCGGCGATTCGCACCAATGACGGAGATAACCTTTTCCCAGCGGCGAACTATGACTTCACGCTGGAAAAGGGCCTGAGCCAGTTCCACCAACTGCACCGGTTTGCGACCTCGCTGTTGTATGAGGTGCCGATCGGGCGGGGTAAGCGAGTGGACCTGGGACGGGCGGGGAATCTGGTGGCCGGTGGCTGGAGCGTAGGCTCCATCATCACGATGGCCACGGGATCACCGTTCAATGGCGGCGGTTGCGGCGACATTGCAGGGGTAACGCAGGGCAGCCGTGGCGACGCGACGGGAGTCAGCCCGTATCTGGATAACCCGACGCCGCAGGAGTATTACCGGCGCGCGGCTTCGGGACGCGGAGCGGCGGCGGTGACCTGCACAGTGCCCGGAGTGGGGGGGCAAAACGAACTGCTCTTCCGGCCTGGGAACATTGCGCGCAACCAGTACATTGGGCCTGGCTTCTTTGGCTGGGACATGAGTCTGCTGAAGCGCTTTGACCTGACGGAGAAGATGAACCTCGAATTCCGTTTCGAGTCGTTCAACTTCCCGAACCGGCCGAACTGGGGGACGCCGAATACGAACCTGACGTCACCGCAGTACGGGCAGATCACGGGGGCGCGCGAGATGCGAACCAACCAGTTTGCCTTGAAGCTGGCTTTCTAAAGCAGTAACCCGCAAGAGAAACGAGAGGCCCTCCGAAAGGAGGGCCTTTTGCATTCAGGGAAGCTGGCGGAGAGCCTGGGCGGCGAGTTGGCGGATCTGGGGGTCAGTGTCCTGTGCAGCAGCCTGGAGGTGAGGGCGGGCCTGGGGGAAGCGGCCGAGTTCGGCGAAGGCCAGGCCAAGATTGAGGCGGGCCTGGCCGAGGGTGGGCCGGAGTTTGAGCGCCTGTTCGAAGTGGGGCAAGGATTGGGCGATGCGGCCATTGGTGAGGTAGAGATTGCCGAGATTGAGGAAGGCTTCGGCCATTTGGGGATCGAGGCGGATGGCGTCGCGGAGATGGGTTTCAGCCGGGGAGAATTCGCCGCGCGCGGCGAGAGCGGTGCCGTAATTGAAGCGGGCGACGGCATAGTTGGCATCGCGGAGAGCTTCGCGGAAATGGACCTGGGCGGCCGGCCAGTCGCCCGCGGCGGCCAGGGCGTTGGCGAGATTGTTGTGGGCCAGAGCATAGGCGGGGCGGGAGCGGATGGCGTCGCGCCAAGCCTGGATGGCGTCACTAGATTTGCCCTGGCGGCTGAGGGCGGTGGCGAGATTGTTGTAGGCCTCGGGAGAATCGGGGTTGCGGGCGAGGGCCTGGCGGAGGGCAGCTTCGGCAGCGGAGTATTCGCGCTGGGCCAGCAGGGCTTCGCCGAGGTTGATGAGGGCGGCGGCATCGTTGGCGGCGGGTTTGAGAACTTCGGCGGCCGCGGATGGATTGCCGAGGCGGGTGAGGGTGGCGCCGAGGTTGCGACGGCCCGGGAGGTATTGGGGATCGCGAGCGAGAGCCTCGCGGTACCACTTTTCGGCGGCGGCGGAATTGCCAGCGCGGTAGTGGGCTTCGGCGAGCTGGTGGTAGAACTCGGGCTGGGGCGGCTGGTGTTGCTGGATGGCCTGTTCGAGGGCGGTGATACCGGCGGAGAGGTTGGCAGCCTGATAGACCTGAGCGGTGGCGAGGTAGAGGTCGCGGGCGGGGCCGGAAAGGCTGGCGGAGACGGGGCTGAGAGCGACGGGGCCTTTGTAGGCATTGGCGGCGGTCTCGAGGATTTCCTGGCGGGGAGCGAGGAGGTTGGGGGCGGGGCGGCGCTGGATTTTGTGGTCGGTCATGGCGACGTGGACGACATCGTCGGTGCGGCGCTGGGGCATGTGGCAAGCGGCGCAATCGCCATTGGCCTCGGGCTTGCCGGCGTGGGTCTGGATGGATTGGTGGCAGGAGGCGCAAGCGGAATTGAAGGCGCGGGGGCCGCGCTGGACGGCGTGGGGGTTGTGGCAGGTGGTGCAGGTCATGGTCTCCTGACTGGCGAGGAAACAGCGGGACTGCATGAGGCGGTAGCCGTGGTGGGCGATTTCGAAGTGATCCTGGGGGCCACGACCGGCGGGGAAATCAAAGTGGACGATGAAATCGGTGAGGGGCTGGTGGGGCTGGTAGCTGAAGGGGGCGCGTTCAAAGCGGCGGATGGCGTAAGGGAGAGCGCGGCTGGTGGATTCGAGGTGGCACTGGAGGCAGAGTTCCAACTGACGCTGGGGAGGCGCGTGTTTGGGGTTGTAGATGGCCTGGCGGATGGTGGCGGCATCTTTTTGCGAGGAAGCAGCGGTGACGTGGGCCTGGCCGGGACCGTGGCAGCGCTGGCAGTCGATGCCAGTGGCGAGCTCGCCGGTTTTGGGGTTGGGGTAGCCGTTGTGGCAGAAGAGGCAGTCGGTGGAGATGGGGCGGCGGAAGCCGGGATGGTCACGATGGTCGTAGCCGGGGCTCATGGCGTGAGTTCCCTGCCCTTCGGCGTACCAGCCGACGGGAAGTTCGACGAGTTCGCCATCGGGGCGGCGGTGGAGGTAGGTGCGGGCATGATTGCCCGAACCCAGGACGTAGTGAATTTCGCGCTCGAGGACGTTGATGGGCTGGCCGGAGGGGTCCGATTGGTGGCGGCGCAGGAACCACTGGCCGTTGCGTTCGGAGATCTGGTAGTGCTCAGCGGAAGCCTGGTGAGTGAAGCTGGTGAGGGGCTGAACGAGGGCCGGGGAGGCTTTGCCGAAAGCGCGGGCCATGCCGGTTTGCCGGTAGGAGGCGGCGATTTCGGCGTGGCAGCCCTGGCAGGAGTTGGCGGGTGCGTAGGCGGTGGCGGTTTCGACGGTGGGGGGCGCGGCGCAGTTGGTGAAGAGCAGGGGAACCAGCAGAATGAGCCACGGTAGACGCATGATGAAAACCAGATTATGCGATAAGCTTTACGGCATGAAGCTGAGACTGTTTGTGGTGAGCCTGGCGGCGGTGGCAATGGCCATGGGCGCCACGCCGGAAGAAGAACTGAAGAGCACGATTGAGAAGTGGAAGGCGGCGGTGGTGGCCAAGGACCGGGCGACGATTGAACGGTATACGGCGCCGAACGTGACGTACTCGCATTCCAATGCTTTGATGGAAAATCGCGAGCAGATGCTGGCGGCGTTTCTGAGCCCCGATATGAAGTACGAGGGGATGGACATGTCGGAGACGACCTACCGGTTTGTGGGCGCGAACGTGGGCATTGTGCAAACCAAGATGCTGGTGCGCAACGTACAGAAGGGTGAGCCCAAGAAGACGCCCTTGAGCGTGCTGATGGTATGGGCCAAGGAAAAAGGCGACTGGCGGTTGCTGGCACGGCAGACGACGCGGTTGCCATAGGAGGACGCATGACACGGCGAGGACTGGTAGCAAAACTGGCGGCGATGCCCCTGTGGGGTCAGAAGACGGAAGCGGAACTGATTGAGAGGATCCGCAAGGAACTGGTGATGCTGCCGTACTATGGCTGCTTCGACTTTCTGACCTTCAAGCTGGAAGGAACGGTGTTGACGCTGGGCGGCTATGCCATGCGGCCGACGCTGAAGGAAGACGCCGAGCGGGAAGTGAAGGACATTGAGCGGATCTCGAAGGTGGAGAACGAGATTGAAGTGTTGCCGCTGTCGCCGATGGATGACGACATACGGTGGGCGGTGTTCCGTTCGATCTACCGGGACCCGGTGCTGTCACGCTATGCGCCGGGCGGAGGGCTGGGGCCCTACAACCGGCGCCCCGGGGGGGCTTTCTTCGGGGGTCCGTTTGAGCGTTGGCGCTATCCGGCGGGGACGCTGGAACCGCTGGGGAACTTTCCGATCCACATCATTGTGAAGAACGGCAACGTGATTCTGGTGGGGGTGGTGGATA
>VFQU01000466.1_pt1 | contig 36346 bp, 30 predicted proteins | sample 3512311 | NCBI WGS metagenome assembly VFQU01 (sample SAMN10412377, study PRJNA504923) | tailings metagenome | isolation source: Relicate 3 Philex TSF3 active mining site | place: Philippines: Tuba, Benguet | collected 2017-08-29
CCGAAGCGACTACAAGATCGAGCAGTTTCCTGGCCTCGGCGTCGCTGGTATGCTTGTCACGGACGCGCTGGGCCAGATTGACCATGGGGTGAAGGAGATTGTTGACCTCGTGGGCCACCCCGCTTGCCAACTGCCCCAATGCCGATAGCGTGCCCTGCCGCGCTTCGCGTTCGCGCCGCTCCACCCGCTCGGTCACATCGGTAATGGTCCCGCGCAATCCGCTTGTCTTGCCATCCGATGTGGTCATGGGCACGAGATTGAACAGGAGCCAGCCAAGGTCACCGTCCCCGACCTTTGCCTGCACTTCGATATCGCTGATGCGTTCGCCGGTATTGAGTGCCCGACGAAACTGTCCGAGCACAGGCTCAGGATCGCCATTCACATAGTCTCGTAAGGCCGTTTCCAATGGCCTGCCTTCCACAAGACCAAGATCGCCTATGAGCCGGCCGGCCGATCGCGTCACCTCGCCATTGGCATTGGTCTCGAAATAGCTGTCGGATGCGATCTCGGCATAGGCGCGGAAGCGACGCTCATTGCTGATGGCCTCCTCCCGCAGCAGCGTTTCCCGCCTTTGCAGGTCGAGCACGACAACAACGGCAATCAGGAGAACCGTGACCACCATATCGGGATAAAGGTCGAGCAGTGCCACGACCGCGGGATCGGGCGACGGCGTGAGATAAAACGCCGTGCGGGCAATACTGCCCACGCCCAGAGGTACGAAAGCCAACAACAGACCGCGGGCGCGCCGGTCCCCCCTGACGGTAAAACCGATCACCAGCGCAAGGCCCAGGGCAATGCCGATCATGACGGGGGTCGCATTATCGGTGATGAAAGGCACGGGGTATCCCAGGGCCGTCAACAGCACGAGCACACCCTGGAACGGCAATAGCAAAGCAATTACTGTCGCTATCAGAGCCAGCCTTGGCGTTCGGCGCGGCAGATCGAGATAGGTCACAGTCAACAATGCCCACAACGCCGGCGGCCAGGGTTGCCCGGCATAGAGCACCACATCGGCCAGTTTGGGCCATGGCGCCAGCAGTTGGAAATGCACGAAACCGCCAACACCATAAACAAACAGACCGAGCGAAAAGGACAGGGCGGCAGCCACCATGAGGCTCGCTTCGCCCAACCGTAATCCGATCACCAGCAGATAGGCCGCCAGAACCCACATGACGCCGAGCAGCATGGAATAGATCGTCGCCTGCCTGATCTCGCTGGCATCGAAAGCGCGCGCCGTTTCAATGGCAATCGCGCCACGCATGGCGCCCAGCGAGTTGAAACCGACAAGGACTTGCGCACCCTCCAGCGCGGTACGATCAAATTCAAAGGCCGGAATGCGCGTACCGAGGCCACTGCGGCGCTCGGGGCTGTCATAGCTCCAATCAAGTTCGCTGATTGCACCGTCCCGTATCACGGCCAGCCGCGCCTCGCGAACGCGCGTATTGTTGAGCCGCACAACCCAGCGATCCGCCGATGCGTCAAGCTCAGGCACAGTAAAATGCAGCCAGAGCTTGCCGCCTTGATAATAGCGCAGACCGACGCCGGGCATCTTGCCATTCGACCTTGTCATAAGCGTGAGAATGCTGGGCAGGGTTTCGCCGTCTATGACATCAATCTCGCCAAAATCGAGCAGCCAGTCGGCCCGGTCGCCCATGAAATAACTAGGGTCGGGCTGGACCGGGACATAAGGCTGCGCATCGAGACGCCATCCCTGCCAGAGCAGGAAAAGCGATGCAGCCGCCAATGTCGTGATCATGGCAAGTGCGACCCTGCCAGTGAGGCGCGTTGTTCGCGGCATTCTTATGTCCCCTGGGCCCATGCCTCGCTCAGGCCCCCACACCACTATTTCCCTGGGCATGGGCGGTAGCAAGGGGAATCCAGCGAGCAGATCAGCCGCGCGCCCATCACTTCAAAACCTCCCGCATATCGGGCGCAACCTGCCGCAGGGCGGGCCAATCGACCTTGGCGCCATGCAGCGGCAGGACAAGCTCGCTCGCGCCATAGCGGAAACGGACGGAAGGCCAGGTCTTTGTTACGCGCCAGTCCGCCGCGTCACCGAGTGGAATCTGTAGCAAGCGGCCACGGCCAAAGGGGCTGAGCATTTCCGCATCCAGCACGGCGCCGCGCAGCGTCAGTTCGGCCACGTTGGTCCGACCCATGAACAAAATCGCGATCCCGGCCAGCATAATCGCAAAGAGTGCCAACCCTCCGCTGATAGACAGGGCAAGGATCCAGGATGCTCCCTCTGCAACCACCAGCGGCACTGCCAACGCAAAACCGAGGGCCATGAGCCCCCAATTGGTCAAACCCATCCGATTGCGAAACAGCAGAACAGGTTCCGTCATGATCCACCCAAAACAACTCACTGAGCAATAAATTAAGGTCGCGTTCTTGACAATGTGCTCAGTGAGCATTTATTTGACACATGGCCGGGCGGGGCCAAGAAGAGACCAGCATTTTTCAAGGAATGTTTCGATGTCCGACCTGACCAGGAAATCTCTCGCCGCCGGAATGATCGTGGCGCTGGCCGCTACCACACCGGTTCATGCGGGGCCAAACGAAGATGCCTTCAACAATGCCGGCTACACGATGTGCGATGCCGCTTTGCTGGGAGCAATCTACGAAGACCAGTTGATCAAGCGCGTCATCAGCGGCGCCGGCGAGAAAATCCTCAACGGCGACCAGGACATTATCGAAACCGATCTGGCTTCGGCCCGAGACCAGTTCGCCTATAGCTATGAGCTATGTCCCGCCGACGACTTCTATACCCCCGCCGATATCGAACTGTTCGCGCGCTACTGGGACATGGATTCGCGCTCCGAAGCCCGCGAGAAAATCTCCGAACTCCTGATCGCCGGCGCCAAGACCGACATTGACGAAGCCATTGAGATGGCCAAGTGAATGTTGGCCTAAACTCGAAAATTGGCATCGAAGTCGAAATTCTGGCGCCGCAGGGGCTAAGCCGCCGCGACCTGGCGCGGGAAGTGGCGACTGTTCAAGGCGGCGGCGTCACGCGGTTCTTCCACCATCAGGCCGAACCAAGTATAGCGCGGAACGTAACGGTCTTTGAGACGCTGATGCAGGGCTTTAACGCGCGGGATGCCTCAGGCATGGTCCTGGGGCAGTTTATCGACGACCTGACCTTGCAATCCGATCTCAAACGCGAAGCGCCGGCCCAGAAGGGCTGGTATCGCGTCGCTGCCGACGACATAAGGCTGTTGCGCCTCATCGAACGGCATATCGACAGCGACGCGCCGCTCGAAACCGTGCTCGAACCGCTTGTTGCGATTTTTGGCGGCACTCTGACAACCAAGCAGGGCGGCATACATATGCTGGCTGATGCCGATGGCGCACCCATCGCACTGGCCGCTCCGTTACCGGGCGAACGGGAACGCGCCTGTGAGATCGTGACACCACCCTTGACGGACAACCATTTTGCCCGGCTCGAAGCTCTACTCAAATCGGCGCGGGCTCTGGGCTTCACTCTGCCGCATGAAGGCGCGGTGCACCTCCATTTTGACGGCCGCCAATTTCAGAACGCCGCCATCTTGCAGCGCGTGATCGGCGCATTGGAGGAACAGCGCCCTACCCTGCGCGCAGCTTCGTCCACCAACCCCGCCTGCCGTCGACTGGGTCCGCAGCCGCAAGCGGTGCTCGACACCATCTTTGCTCCGGACTTTGCTGCGCTATCCTGGCCGGAGGCCTCCGCCCGCCTTGCCGAAGCTGGCCCGACGAAATACTGCGACTTCAACATTCTCAACCTGCTCGGTCGGCGCCCAGACAAAGTCACGCTCGAAATCCGCATTCTCGGCCCCAGCCTCGATAGCGGCTGGATATTGGACCGAGCCAGAGCCTTCGAGACACTCTTCGCTCACGCAATCGACGCTGCCGGGTCGGGGGCCTGACCTAACCCGACCGGGGTGTGGTTTGAGGACCACCCATTTTCTGCCTTGAGCCGGGACCGCAAGGTCGCATACCGTCAGGCCAGTTTCAGTCCGGTTCGCCACGCGGCTCGCTGGCACAAGGACAGACCCGGCGCCACCCATGCACAAGCCCAAATCAGGACATGCCCCCGCCAAAGGCTCCGTGACCATCAAGACGGTGGCCACCGCCCTCGACCTGTCGGTTTCCACCGTATCGCGGGCCCTGCGCGGTGAATCGACCGTGACCCCCGAAACCATGGAGCGTATTCGCCAGAAAGCCGCTGAACTGGGCTATCGGCGCGATCTGCGCGGCGTTAACCTGCGCACCGGCCGCACCAATACGATCTGCGCCGTGCTGACCGCCAAGCCGCGTGACGAATATGGCGACCCCGCTGCCATGATGCTGATCGAAGGCATGATCGCGGGCATTTCGGGCACCGACCGAACCGTGGTGATCCGCCCGGTTCATTCCATGGAAGAGCAGCTTTATGTCCTCCAGGAACTGGCCGGCAGCAACCGCTTTGACGGCTTCATCCTCGACCATACCCTGCCGCAGGACCCCCGGGCCAAATATCTGCTCGAAGCCGATGTGCCCTTCGTGACCTTCGGGCGAACCGAGCTGTTTACGCCCCACGCTTTTTTCGACGTCGATGACGCTGCCGCGGCCGAAATGGTGACAACCGAGCTCTTGCGTCGCGGCTTTGGCCGTATCGCTTTCATCGAGCCGCCATCCCATTATTTTTTCGCCCGTCAGAGACGCATTGGCTATCAGCGGGCGCTGGAAGCGGCAGGAGTGCCTTTTGATCGACGGCTGGTCATCGAAGCCGGCATGGAAACCCGCATAGTGGAAGTTGCTCTTGAGCAGCTCCTCAATTCGGGACTGGTCCCGGATGCCTTTATCGGCCCCAATGAAATGGGCACTATAGCGGCCATCCGCTATTGCCGTTCGGCCGGTCTCGACGTCGACAAGATCGGCTTTGCCAGCCGTGATAGCACGCGATTTTTTGACTATCTGCAGCCTGCCGTAATCAGCGCCTATTTCCCGGCCTTCCTCGCGGGCGAAGCCGTTGCCCGCCTAATGCTCCGCCGCCTCGATGGCGAACCCGCCGAGACTTTGCAGAGCGTCGTTCGCCCCAAGCTGATCCTGCGCTAACCCCCAAGATCGCCAGCATTTTCCGGCTGCAATGCCAAAATGAGAACGTTGTCATTTTTCGCTTGCGCTTTTGGGTCAATCGGAAATAGCTTTCATTCCGTAGGGCAGTTCCAAAAATTCGCCTGCCCCGGGAGGAAAAATGAAAACGTTATTTTTGACCGGCGCCAGCGCGCTGGCCCTGCTTGCTTTTGCCTCGAGCGTTCAGGCGCAGTCGGCGATCAACCCCGACGAGGTCAAGGGCTCCATCGTGTTCTACACGCACTGGACCAACTACATCACCTCGGGCGACATGGACCGCTGGGAAGCAGAGTTCAAGGCGCTCTATCCCAATGTCGAGGATATCGACATTCAGGGCATCGCCACCTATGCCGAAACCATGGCAACCCGCATGGCCACCGGCGAATATGGCGACGTGCTTGAAGTCGCAACCGCCCTCACCAATGAGGAACTGGGCGACTTCCTCCTGCCGCTCAACGATCTCGGCCTCGACGACGAATTCCACTTCGCCGACCGCTGGGCTTATGAAGGCAATACCTATGCCTATACATTCGGCGTCAATGCCGAAGGCGTGGTCTATAACAAGGACGCCTTTGCCAAGGCCGGCATTACCGAAGTACCGCAGACCCTCAGCGACTTCCTCGCTGCCGCCGAAAAGCTCAAGGCTGCTGGCATTATCCCGGTCGTGACCAATTTGGGTTCGGGCTGGCCGGTCACCGTGTTCGACGGTCTGGCCTCTGCCATTTCCGGTTCGCCCGACTTCTTCTCCGAAATGGTCGACGATCCCGCGCCGTTCGCAGCCGACAAGCCCTATGGCATTGCGCTGGGCATTCTGCGCAGCCTGATCGATGGCGGCCTGGTCGAACAGGACCTGACCGGCGACCACTGGCAGGAATCCAAGGGCTGGATGGCCTCGGGCCAGTCGGCCATGTGGATCCTGGGCAATTGGTCGATCAATCAGATCATCGACGAGGGCGCAGCTCTCGCCAATGTCGAAGGCTTTAGCGGCGACAAGCTTGGCTTCTTCCCGCTGCCATACGACGATAGCGGCGTCATCAACGCCAATTCCGGCCCCGATTGGGCCATGGCCGTCAGCAACAAGTCGACCAACCCGGTGCTTGCTAAGGCATGGGTCGATTTCCTGCTCACCAAGTCTGACCTGTCCCAGATCGCCGGCTTCATTCCTGGCTATAAGGGTATGGAACCGACCCTGGCGCAGCTGGCAGAGTTCAACTCCTATGAGCCCAACCTCATTGGCCAGAACCCCTCCAGCTCCGAATTCACCGAAGCCAAGAACCTGATCGGCTTCGAGAACGGCGCCGGCACACGCGACCTGATGAACCAGAAGGATTACGCAGCCGCCATCGACGCCCTCAACAACCGTTGGGAAAAGGCCGTCGAGCGCGTCAAGCGTTAGTCGAACCAAAGCCGGTCGGGTTCACCCGGCCGGTCTTTCTGCGGCGCGTCCGGCAAGGCAAATCAATCGTCCTTCGCTTTGAACGCGCCCAATCAGGGACTCACGACCGAACCCCGATATTCCGATCGGCCAGCCGGTCCAGCAGGAGCGCGCCATGTTGAGCGCAGCGGCGCAACGGCGCCTGACCATTTTTACTTTCCTGGTCGTACCGGTCACCGCCATGCTGGTGCTGGGCATCTGGCCGGTCATGCAGCTGTTCTATATCTCGCTGCTCGAATTCAACGGCATCAACTGGGCCCGCGCCGAGTTTGTCGGTCTGCAAAATTATTTCGACCTGTTCGACTGGGATATCGAGCTGCTCTATCCCATCAAGAACAGCCTCTACTACATGGCCGGCAGCGCGGTGCAGATCGTGCTGGCAACCTGGTTTGCGGTCATCCTCAACCAGAAACTGCCCGGATCGCGTCTGTTCAGGACCATCCTGTTCATCCCATTCGTGCTCAACACCGTCGCGGTGGCGCTGGTGTTCCGCAACCTCCTGTCCGTCAACGGCGCGCTCAATGACATGATGATGATGTTCTTCGGACCTGACAGCGCCTTTAAATGGCTCGACGCCTCCGAAGACTACACCAATTTCTCGCTCGCGGCCGCTTCGGTCTGGCGCTATCTCGGCTTCAACCTGGTCATCACCTTCGGCGCATTGCAGTCCATATCGCAGGACCAGTATGACGCTGCCCGGATCGAGGGCGCAAATGGCTGGCAGCAATTCTGGCGCATCACTTTCCCCTCCATACGGCTGGTGATCGTGCTTCAGGTCCTGCTCTCGCTGGTCGGTTCGCTCGAAGTCTTCGAAATCCCGCTGCTGATCACTGGCGGCGCCGGGCAAACCTCGACCTTCGCTATCGAGATGGTCCAGACCGGCTTCCAACTGCGCCGCGCCGGAACGGCCGCCGCCATGGCCTTCCTCATGCTGCTTATCGTGGTGACCCTGGTGGTGTTCTTCCGCCTGATGACCCGAACCGGCAGCCAGATTCTCAAGGGAGCGGACTGATGGCCCATCGCATCAAACTGCGTCTGTCGAGCCGGATCGCCATTGCGTTCCAGTATGTGAGCCTGGTCCTGGCGTCGATCTTCGTGCTGCTCCCGCTCTGGTCGGTCTTTGCCGGATCGTTCAAAAAGCCTGCCGAATATCTTGAGACGGCCCGCATCGCCCCGCCGCAGAGCTTCCTGCACTGGGACAATTACCGCGAAGTGCTGTTTCCCACCGCGGCCAACGGCATCGGCATAATCGGGGCCTTCGGCAATACGGTTCTGGTCCTGGTGGTCTCGCTGGTCTTTCTAATTCTCTTGGGCACCGCCGCCGGCTATGTCCTGGCACGCTTCCGGTTCCGGGGGCGACTAGTTATTCTCGCCGCCTATGCGGCGCTCATGGTCATTCCCGGCATTTTAACGCCAATCTCCACCTTTCAGGTTCTGAGCTTTCTGGGCGTCGCCAATTCGAAATGGGCGCTGGTCGTGCTCTATTCGGGCGCAGACATCGTCTCGCTGATGATCCTGATCCAGTTCGTGCGCTCAATCCCCGAAGAGATCGACGAAAGCGCGCGCATCGAAGGGGCGGGCTATTTCACCATTTTCCGCCGCCTTATCCTGCCCATGATGGTTCCGGCCATCGCTACGGTTATTATTCTGCGCTCGGTAGGCATCTATAACGACTTCGTGGCGCCATTCCTCTATGCCGCCAATCCGGCCGACCAGACCGTCTCGATGATGCTCTATTCCTTCGCCGGCTATAATTCGGGCAAGACCGAAGCGGTGCTTCTTGCCGCCGTGGTTCTGGTCATTCTGCCCACCCTCATCGCCTTCTTCTTCCTGCAACGCTTCATCTATGCGGGCATCACGCAGGGAGCCGTAAAAGGGTAATCCATGTCCTATCTCGTGCTCGAAAACATCAACAAGCATTTCGGCGCCTATCACGCCCTGCGCGACGTCAATCTCAGCGCCGAAGCGGGAGATTTCGTGGTGCTGCTCGGGCCATCCGGTTGCGGAAAATCCACACTCCTGCGCCTGATCACCGGCCTCATCGACGATTTCGATGGCGAAATTTTCTTGAAGGACAAAAATGTCAGCGCCATGGACCCCAAGGACCGCAAGGTCGCCATGGTGTTTCAGTCCTATGCGCTCTATCCGCACTTGACGGTGGAACGGAACATTTCCTTTGGCATGGAGGTCAACCGCGTCGCCAAGGCCACCCGCGCCGCCCGCGTAGCCGAAGCCGCCCGCGCTTTGCAGCTCGAACCGCTGCTCAAGCGGTTTCCATCACAGCTCTCGGGCGGCCAGCGCCAGCGTGTTGCAATCGCCCGCTGCCTTGTGCGTGAACCGGACCTCTTCCTGTTTGACGAACCCCTGTCCAATCTCGACGCCAAGCTGCGCCACGAAACGCGCGTGGAACTCAAGCAATTGCATCAGCGGCTTGGCACCACGACAGTTTACGTCACCCATGACCAGCATGAAGCCATGACGCTGGGCACCAAGGTCGTGTTGATGAAGGACGGAGAAATTGTTCAATCCGGCGCCCCCATGGACCTCTACAACCAGCCCGCTAACCTGTTCGCAGCGACCTTCATCGGTTCGCCACAGATCAACCTGCTGCCGGGCGAAGTCGAGGCGACCGCAGATGGTGCACGGTTCACTTCGGGAAGTCTGGTGCTCGATCTGCCGCAGACCATTTTGCGCAGCGCGTTTACCGGACGCCGCCCGGCTCAATTCGGCATCCGCGCCGAGAGCGTTCTAGCCGGCGATACAAATGCCCATCTCCATTTACCGGTGACCTATGTCGAGGCGACGGGCGCCGACCTCTTCGTCAATGGCCGTCTGGGCGAGACCGATCTGGTCTTCCGTCTGCCCAAACTGCATGCCGCTCGCAGCGGCGAGACCCTGCCGCTGTCGCTCGATCTGTCGCAGGGCTTCCTCTTCGATAGCGCGACCGGAGAAAGGCTCTAGGCATGATCCGCCGCGTTCTTTGCTATGGCGACAGCAATACCTGGGGCCCCGACATGGACAATGGCGGCAGGCTCGATGAGCATACCCGCTGGACCGGCCTCCTGGTTCATCTTCTGGGGGTGGACTATACCATTATCGAGGAAGGTCTCGGCGGCCGCACCACGGTTCTGGACGATCCCTATGAGCCGCACCGCAATGGCCGAACCTATCTCACGCCCTGCCTGATTTCCCATCAACCGCTGGACGCCGTGGTGCTGATGCTGGGCACCAATGACTGCAAAAGCCGGTTCAATGTCACCCCGCAGGATATTGGAGGCGGGCTTGCCATGCTCTGCGACGACATTTCCTATATCATGGGGCCAGACCTGCCCATCGTCATCGTTGCCCCGGCCGCTCTGGGCGATAAGGTCGATCCCGACGACATGTTCGGCCCCGGCATTCCCACCTCCCGCGCGCTGGCCGGCATTTATCGCCAATTGGCCAAGGAACGGGGGCTCGCCTTTTTCGACGCATCCAGCGTCATCACCCTTGATCATCACGACGGTATCCACCTGTCCGCCGACGACCATGCGGCGCTGGCCGCAGGACTGGCCCCAGTCATCCGCGCCATTTTTTGAGATTTTCCAATGACCATTTCCCACGAATTGCTCCTGGCCCAGGGCTGGACCCTGACGTCCCCTGCGCTGGAAGGAGAAATCGCTTTTGCCACGCCCGGCGACGTCCACTCCGCTCTCCTCGCTGCCGGTCGCATTCCCGATCCCTATTGGCGCGACAATGAGCCCAAGCTGGACTGGGTGCATGAAAGCGAATGGCATCTGGCCACCCATTTCGAGCACAGGGGAGAAGCAGGCCGATACACGCTGACCTTTGACAGCATCGATTGCGTTGCCGAAATCCGCCTCAACGGGGCAATTCTCGGCCACACAGAGAGCCAGTTCCTGCGCTACGATTTCGACGTAACCGACCATCTGGTCGCCGACACGAACAGGCTGGAGGTCATTTTCGCGTCCGCCACGGCGCGCGCCGCAGCCCTGGCCGGGTCCTCGGTGATCCCGACCCCCTATCTCGAATTCAACTGCCGCATTCCCCATCTCAATCACCTGCGCAAGGCGCAATGCCATGGCGGCTGGGACTGGAACATCGCGCTCAGCCCTGTCGGGATTTACGGGCCTGTACGGCTGCGCCGCAGCGGCGATCTGAGGCTCGACGACATCATCGTGCGCCAGACTCACAGCAACGGCGGTGTCGATCTCGATATCGAGCTTGTCGCCACTGCCTTCGCCACCGCCAGCGAGCAAGCCAGCATCGAAATCAACGGCCAGCGCGTCGTGGGCCGTATTGATGCACTCCCCGGCGAGGCACGGACCCGGCTTGGCGTCCATATCGACAATCCGCGCCTGTGGTGGCCTGCCGGCCAGGGCGAACAGCATCGCTACGAACTGGTCGTGACCTTGGGAGACCAGCGCCGGGTCATGCAGCTTGGCCTGCGCGACGTCCGCCTTCTGACCGATGCCGACGACACCGGCCGGCGTTTCGCCTTCGAGGTCAATGGCCGGGAAGTGTTCATGATGGGCGCGAACTGGATTCCGGGCGATGCCCTGCCCGCCCGCGCCGATCCGGCGCAGATACGCGACCTGCTGCAATCGGCGGTCGACGCCAATATGAACATGATCCGCGTCTGGGGCGGCGGCCAGTACGAAGCCGACTGGTTCTATGAACTCTGCGACGAACTGGGACTGACGGTCTGGCAGGATTTCATGTTTGCCTGCAATCTCTACCCCGCCCATGACCGCGACTGGCTCGATCTGGTGCGCAAAGAAGCCCGCCAGCAATTGCGGCGCCTATCGCGCTTCGCCTCGATTGCCCTCTGGTGCGGCGACAATGAACTTGTCGGCGCCCTTAATTGGTACGATGTCAGCCGCAAGAACCGCGACCGCTATCTGGCCATTTATGGCCGCCTCAATCAGGCGCTCGAAGAGGCCGTCGAGGACGAGCGCGTGGGCATCGCCTTCTGGCCGTCTTCCCCTTCGGTCGGTCGGCTGGATTTCGGCGATGGCTGGCACAGCGACACCAGCGGCGACATGCATTTCTGGGACGTCTGGCACTCGGCCAAGGATTTCGAGCACTATCGCACCGTACGGCCGCGCTTCTGCTCGGAATTCGGCTTCCAGTCCTTTCCCTCCATGCGCGTCATCGAGAGCTTCACCGAGCCCGAGGACCGCAATGTGTCCTCCGCCGTCATGGATGTGCATCAGCGCAATATTGGCGGCAATAGCCGGATCGTGGAAACCATCGCCCGCTATTTCCGCTTCCCCGATGGGTTTGAAGACATGGTGTATCTGTCCCAACTCGGGCAGGGTCTGGCCATGAAAACCGCCATCGAATTCTGGCGCTCCAACAAGCCGCGCACCATGGGCACGCTCTATTGGCAGCTTAACGACACCTGGCCGGTTGCAAGCTGGTCGAGCCTCGAATATGGCGGCGGCTGGAAGGCGACGCATTATCTTGCCCGCCGCTTTCACAATCCCGTTCTGGTCACCGCCCAGCCTGACGCTGAAACCGGCGACATCGTGCTCTGGGGCATCAACGATACCGGCGCGGCCACCACCATATCCTGCCAGTGGCAGAGTGCGGACTTCGACAGTCAGGCCATAAATCCAATCGGCTCGACCAACCTCACCCTGCCCCCCGACCGTGCCGTCGAAATTGCCCGAGTCTCGCCCGGAACGCTGGCGTCCTCGGCTTTCCTCTATTTCTCATGGTCCGACACGGACGGAAAAGTTCTGGGCAGCAATGACTATCTGCCCCTGCGGCCGAAGAACTATCGCATGGGCACACCTTCGATCACCCTCGAACATGGCAAGTGCGCAACGGGCGAGGAAATGGTGACTCTCTCAAGCGACCGCATCGCGCTCTTCGTCACCTATGATCACGACGACATTTACGACGACAATTGCTTCACCCTGCTGCCCGGTCAGCCAAAAGTGCTGACCGTCATTCGCAACCGGCGCTCGGCCATGCCGCAACAGCAGGCGGCGATCCAGTTCCTGCACGGTTAGGATTGGATGGCAACGCCTGATGGTTTCGGTCTCACTGCAGACCGGAACCATCATCGTTCGACAATCGACACCAATCCGTTGCGATTGGCTTTCTTTGCATCCCTGCATACCGTTCATACATTGTCCCTCGAACACGGCGCATCTGGCGTCGCATGAGGAGACATGAAAATGACACTCGAACTTGGCGGCATCCATCATCTGACTGCCGTGACCGCCGACGCCCCGCGCAACCTCAAATTCTACACCCAGACCTTGGGCATGCGCCTGATCAAGAAGACGGTGAACCAGGACGACACCTCGGTCTATCACCTGTTCTATGGCGATGGCGTCGCCTCGCCCGGCGCCGACCTGACATTCTTCGACTTCAACACCCTTCGCGAAACGCGCGGCAACCACACTGTTGGCCGCACCGGCCTGCGCGTGGGCAGCGAAGAAACGCTCAAATGGTGGAAGGAGCATTTGGAAGCCAATCAGGTCTCCACTTCAGGCATCAAGGACCGTTTCGGCCACCTGTCACTCGATTTCGAAGATTTCGAGGGGCAGCGGTTCCGTCTCGTGGTCGACGACAAGAACACGGTCGTGCCGTGGGAGCGTTCGCCTGTGCCTGCCGACAAGCAGATCATCGGTCTGGGTCCCATCACCCTGTCGGTGCCCAAGCTCGAGCAGACAGACGCCATCCTGACCCGCGTGATGAATATGCGGCAGGTCCGCAATTATGCGGCCCGTGAACGCAATGCGGAGACCTTTGTCTATGAAATGGGTCCGGGCGGTCCGGCGGCCGAACTGCATGTCTCGGTCGACCCGTCCCTGCCCCGTGCCCGGCCCGGTGCCGGCGGCGTCCACCACGTCGCTTTTCGCACCCCGGATCAGGATAGTCTGCGCGAATGGGTCGAACGGGTGAACAGCTTCGGCATTCGCTCTTCGGGCGAAGTCGAGCGGTTCTACTTCACCTCGCTCTATTTCCGCGAACCCAATGGCGTCCTGTTCGAAATCGCCACCGACGTTCCCGGCTTTGCCGCCGACGAACCGATGGAAACGCTGGGGGAAAGCCTGGCCCTGCCGCCCTTCCTCGAACCCCGCCGGGCGCAGATCGAAGCCGGGTTGAAGCCTCTGGTCTAGGGAACATGAGCCTCCCTCTCCCGATGGGGAGAGGGAGGCTCATTCCCATTTTAGCGGTCCGTCCTGGCGTCCGGCTTGAGCAATGCCGCCATATCCACCAGCCGGATGAATTCCGCCCGATAGCCACCCTCGTCGGCGCCCCGTCCGGCGCGGGCCAGAGCCTTGATCTCGTCCCACCCAATGGAAGACCCATAGGCGCTGCCCTTGAGCTTCTGCCCGAAAGCCGCCACGGCCGCCGCAAATTCGGCATCCGTCCCAGCATCGGCAATATCGCCATAGACGACTTCTGCGGTAACAGGCGTTTCGATCAGCTGACTGACATCGCTGTCCGGCAGCTTGTAGCGCATCTTGAGGAAGGCGATTTCCGCGCTTGCCGCGCTGGCGGGCGTGCCGCCATAGCGCAGCGGATCGACCTGCGCTCCGCCCGAGCCGACAGGCGTGATCTCGTAAAGCGCCGTAACGGTCGTACCGGCCCCTACATCGCCGGCATCCACCGCATCATTGTTGAAATCCTCGCGGTTGAGGGCGCGGGTTTCGTAACCGATGAGACGATATTCGGCGACAACCGCCGGGTTAAACTCCACCTGCACCTTCACATCCTTGGCAATCGTGTGCAGCGTGCCGCCGATTTCCTCGACAAGAACCTTCTTGGCTTCGGCAAAGCTCGCAATATAGCTGGCATTGCCATTCCCGTTCTGGGCCAGCGCCTGCATAGTCGCATCGTCGAGATTGCCCCGCCCGAAACCGAGAACCGAGAGGCTGATGCCGCTGCTCCGCTTGTCGGCGATAAAGTCCTTGAGCGCATCGGGATCATCGATACCGACATTGAAATCGCCATCGGTGGCCAGGATCACCCGATTGGTGCCGCCGGCAATCCTGGCCTGTTCGGCCAGCCGATAAGCCAGTTCGATCCCCTGCGCCCCGGCCGTACCACCGCCTGCCCAAAGTTGGTCGATAGCAGCCATGATGGCCGCCTTGTTGTCGGCACTGGTCGGCTCGAGCGCCACCCCGGCCGAACCGGCATAGGTCACGATGGACACCGTATCATTGGCCGAAAGCTGGTCCAGCAGCAGACCGAAGGCGCGTTTCAAGAGCGGCAGCTTGTCCGGCGCGTCCATTGAACCGGACGTGTCGATCAGAAACACCAGATTGCTCTTGGTATCAGCAATCTCCGGCTCAAAACCCTTAATCCCGATCTGCAGGATCTGCGTCTTGTCGTTCCAGGGCGTTGGATAGATCGAAACGCTCGGTTGGAACGGCACATCGGCGCTGGGCGCTGCCGGATAGGTGTAGGGGAAGTAGTTGATGAGTTCTTCGATGCGCACCGCGTCGCGCTCGGGCAGATAGCCATCCTCCAGCATGCGGCGCGTATAGGCATAGCTCGCCGTGTCAACATCGAGCGAGAAGGTGGACACCGGCTCTTCAGCAGCGACCTTGAGGCGCTGTTCCTCGAAGGACGAAAAGCTGTCCCCGCTTTCTTCGACAGCATAGGGAACCGCGACACTTTTTTGCTGGATCATGGCGCCACCAATCGGCGCAGCCATGTTCTGCGATTGCTGGGAGAGCGGTGCACCGCTCACAGAACGCTGGGTCACCGAGGGGGCCGGAGCCGGCATGGGTTCGGCCATCACCATATCGGTGGCCGGGGCCGCGTCCATTTCGGCGCGCGGCAGTGTCACCGCGCTCATGCCATCAGGGGCAGCAACAACGACCGTTTCTGCCTCGACAGGTTCTTCCGCCGGCACGACAATCTGCGGGCGCGTGGCCAATTGCGTGGGGGTCAGCGCGGTCGAGGTATAAAGCTGCACGCCGAGCGGCAGGATCAGCAGGGCAAGGGCGGCGGTGCCAAGGGGAATGCGGGCGTCCATGATCGAAATCCTTCTCCAGGATGTGATGATGGACATGAGACGCTGGCCCCAGCCGGTTCCTTTGGTCGTATCTTCAGTTTTTTTTGTTTCTTCCGCCTGAGCGGCATCGAAAGCCGTGCGCGCCGCGGCGAGCGCCTTTGCCCGCGCTTCGGCGCGCGGCGCTGGCGGCATGCCGGACTTCAGATTTTCAAACGGATCGCGGTCGTCAGGAAAGCTCATAGCAGCCCCCTCAATGTCTTGCGGGCTTCATGCACATGGAAGGACACAGTCGCCTCCTTGATGCCCATAATGTCGGCGGCTTCGGCATGGCTCAGTTCTTCGGCATAGACCAGCAGCACCGCATCGCGCTGTTTTTCCGGCAAGCGCCGCACGGCGGCCCAAAGCTGGCGGCTGGTGGCCGCCGCTTCCTGATCGGCGGCATGATCGGACGGGCTGATTTCGGCATAGGCATCGACATGACGCCCCCGCCTTTTGCCCGCCCGCTGCCAGTCGCGCACCGCGTTGAGCGTGATGCGATAGACCCAGCTGGCAAAGGCGCTGCGCCCATCGAACCTCCCCAGCGCCTGCCCGATCTTGACGCAGACCTCCTGGGCAATGTCCTCGGCATCGTCCCGATGCCCGCACCACCGCCAAGCAGTGCGATAGATGCGCTCGTAATGATCCTCGATCAGTTCGGCAAAGGCCTCGCCATCGCCATTGCGCGCACGCACCACCAGCGCCTCGGTCAGGGCGACGGCAGGGTCCGGCGGGGGTGCGGCGGTCAGTCCCATTATCTCAGCATGCACAGTCTGCCTCTCCGGGCTATTCTAGAGGCTAAGACGACAGGGATGCGCACTTGCTTTGGTTCGTACCCGGATTTTTTTGTTTCCCGAGGATTCCACTGATGAGCAAAGACAAACCCGGCCCCTTCGGCCTCAACCGCACCCGCATCATGATCCTGCTCATGGGCGCCATTGTGCTGGTGATTTCGGTGTCCATCATTCTGGGCGGCCCCGGTTCCTACCAGGCCCTTCGCGAAGCCTCGAACGCGGCCAACGAGCCGACAGCGGACCAGCTAAGCGGGGAGTGACGGCGCTGGACTGTTCCTCTCCTCGAGGGGAGAGAAACAGGAAAACTAAGCCACCAGTGCCTGCGGTACCGCCTCGGCGATAAAGCCGCCGCCCAGCACCTGCGCCGTCTGGCTGTCATCGGCATAGAAGACGCAGGCCTGGCCCGGCGAAATACCGTATTCGCCAGATACGAGCGTCACATAGACATCACCATCCCGCATTTGGATCACCGCCGGCTGCGGACCGCGCGTCGAACGCACCTTAACCTCGACCGGAGCACCATTGCCCGCACTTGCATCGGCCAGCGGCAGATCGCCGAGCCAGTTGACGTTGCGCAGGCGCACCGTATGGGTCTTGAGCGCCTCGCGCGGACCGACAATGACCCGCCCGGTGCGATGGTCGAGCTTAACCACATAGAGCGGCTCGCCCGCTGCCACGCCAAGCCCTTTGCGCTGACCGATCGTGTAGTGGACGATGCCCTCATGGGTGCCGAGCACCCTTCCGTCCATATGCACGATCTCGCCCTGGCTCAGCGCCTCAGGATGCATCCGCGCGATAATGTCGGCATATTTGCCCTGCGGCACGAAGCAGATGTCCTGGCTGTCATGCTTCTCGGCGATTTCGAGGCCGAATTCGCGCGCTAAGTCGCGCACCTGCGGCTTGCTCATGCCGCCCAAGGGGAAGCGCAGGAAATCGAGCTGGTCCTGTGTGGTGGCAAACAGGAAGTAGGACTGGTCGCGGTCATTATCGACCGGGCGGAACAGTTCGCGTCGCCCATCCAAGCCCAACCGCGTCTGCACATAATGGCCGGTCGCCAGCACATCTGCGCCAAGCTCGCGTGCCACTGTCATCAGGTCGACGAATTTGACCGACTGATTGCAGGCAATGCACGGTACCGGCGTTTCCCCCTGCTGATAGGCATTGGCGAAAGGCTCGATCACCGACGCCTTGAACCGCTCTTCATAGTCGAGCACGTAATGGGGAATGCCCAGCTTGGCAGCAACGCGGCGCGCATCGTGAATATCCTGCCCGGCGCAGCAGGCACCCTTACGATGGGTCGCCTCGCCATGATCGTAAAGCTGGAGGGTAACGCCGACAACTTCATACCCCTGACGGGCGAGCAGGCCGGCAACAACCGAGGAATCCACGCCTCCGGACATGGCGACGACGACGCGCGTGTCCTCCGGGCGCTTGGCAATATCAAGCGAGTTCAACATTCCTGTCCGTATCCGGTTGGGTTCAAGGGCCAGCGGAAACTGTAGGCCGCCTTCTACGCCCAAGCGCCAATCCTGTCCATTCACACCCGGCAGCTTTTGCCGCCTGCCCGGCAGGCTTGACCATGATAGCGACGGATTTCGCACGGCACCGGCCAGACAGGGCATTGATTTTATTCGATATTTCTTTTGGCCACGACTTGGCAGGAGATTTGCACCGGACCAATCCGATAGTGTTTTTGTTCGGGGCCCGCCGTGGCATCACATCTGACCGTTATCAGTTCAACCCAAGCTGCCGGCGCATCGGCGCGCGCCTTTGCCGGCGTTCAGGCCGGATCGTCAGCGTCCGAGAGTACGGGCGGACTGCTCGGCCTGTTCTCGTCCCTGCTGAGCGGTGCCGCATCGGGCTCGGCCAATACCAGCCAGAAAAGCGAGATGACGCTCGACCTCAATCTGTCTGGTCTTGCCGGTCTTTCCATCGAGGCGGGTACGGATGAGGACCGCGCAAGCGGAGAGGATGCCATTGCGGCAGCACTGGATCTCAATCTTGGCCTTGGCGTCACGACGACACCCGAGCCGCTGGTCAAGGTCATCGACGCCCTTGCCGCGATCAAGGTCAATCTGACCAATGGCGGTTCGGTCGACCCGCAACTGCTCGACACGCTCAACACCGCGATGCAGACGCTTGCAGAAACGCTGGGCATCGACCTGGACGCCGTTTCGGCGGATGTCGACTTCGCCACCCTGCTCGGCACCGAAGTCTCCGCAAGCCCAGCTTTGTCGCCGCTTCTCGACGCACTCGATCTCAATATTGGCGTGGAAGCCCGCGGCGAAGCGACCGCCACTGTCAAGAACGAGCGCCTACAAGCCCTGACCGATAAGCTCAATGCACTGGTCAATCGACTTGCCAGTGGCGAAGTTGCCGCCGAAAAACTGGCCGCGCTTGGTATCGTGAATGGCCAGTCTGTGGATGCCGATCTGGACGCCGCACTAGCGCGCCTATCCGCCGGCATCGTGCTCGATCCGGCGCAGGTGCCGCAAGAACCCGATCTGGCCACCCCCGCCCTACGCCTGACCGAACCGGTCCTTGCTGGCAAGAGCGCGGCAGAGACGGTGGAAGCAGACTTGCGGCTTAACGCAACCGTCGCCGGCAGTGCCGAGGGTAAATCCGAAACCGACACCAATGCCGACACCTCCGGCAAGGATCGCGGACAGACATCGTCAGCCGGCGCGAACCGGAGCACGGACACCCCTGTCGCCGACGCAAAATCGCCGGATGCGGCCAAACCCGTCGAACGCTCTGCAGCGGACCCGATCCAGCGCGACGTTCGAGCGATTGCCAATGCCCCGGTTGCCGAAGCGCCCGCCGATCCCGTCGCCTCGCAGACATCATCGCAACAGGCTCTGCGCGTGGATGCATCCGCTAGCCCGCGTGTCATTCAGGCGGGCTACCAGACCAGCCAGCAGCAGCTCAACCTGCCCCAGATCGCCTTTGAGCTGGGCCGGCAGATCACCGACGGCAATACCCGTTTCCAAATCCGCCTCGACCCGCCCGAACTGGGCAAGATCGATGTGCGGCTTGAGATCGACAAGGGCGGTCAGGTTAATGCCCGGCTGACGGTGGAAAAGGCCGAAACGCTCGATCTGATGCAGCGCGACCAGCGCGGTCTTGAACGCGCTTTGCAGCAGGCTGGCATCGATAGCGGCAAGACTAATCTCGAATTCTCGCTGAAGCAGAATCCCTTTGCCGGGCAGAATGCCCAGCAGGATCAGCGCGGCGATGGCCAGCAGGGTCGTTCATCGGGCGAGGGCCAGGAGGCCGAAGTGGTCGATGAGCCCGCCCCCACCGTCAATCTTTATCGCGGCACCCTTCAGGCCCGCGGCGTCAACATTATTGCGTAAGGAGCCGCGATCATGGCTGTGAATGGCGTTTCGGGATCAAGCGGCACAAGCGCCAGTGCAGGCGGCCGCACCACCATTGCGCAGAATTTTGATACATTCCTCAACATTCTGACCACGCAATTGCGCAACCAGAACCCGCTCGATCCGCTGGACACCAATCAGTTCACCCAGCAGCTCGTGCAGTTCACCGGCGTCGAACAGCAGCTCAAGACCAATGAATTCCTCCAGGCCCTGCTGACCAATACCCAGCACGCCTATCGCGCCGATGCCGTGTCCTACATCGGCAAACAGGTCACGGCCTCCGGCCAGACGGGGGAACTCAAGGACGGCTCGGCACTCTGGGCCTATAATGCCTCAACCAATGTCGCCAACGCGTCGGTGACCATCAAGAATGCCGCCGGCAGCGTCGTCTATACCGAAACCGGCTCACTCAATGCTGGCCCGGGTCAGTTCATGTGGGACGGCATGGGCTCTGACGGCAACAAGCAGCCCGATGGCGTCTATACGATCGAGATCAAGGGCACCAACATTTCCGGCAATACCGTGGCGGTGTCCACATCCTCGGTCGGCGTGGTCACAGCGGTCGACTTCTCCGGTAGCGAACCGATGCTGACAGTTGGCCGCAACAAGGTTGCCCTGTCCGACATCACCGATGTGCGTGTCGTCGAAACGCAGACCCAAACGGGCAGCTAAACGTCGCTCAGAAAATCCTGCGCCACAGCTAACAGCCCGTCGCCAACGGCGGGCCTTTGCCTTTGCGCTCAATTCCTTGAAATCCAGCTGCCTTCTTAACCGGTTGTAAGTTTCCCCTTAGGGGTATTTTAAGTTCACTGCCCTACTCTCCTAACTCATATGGTCAGGTTGAGTAGAGAGTAAAATGACCGTACAGATGCGCCCACGCGTTAAGTACGTTATCGGCCCGGATGGTAGTCCGCTTACGATAGCCGATCTTCCTCCGGCAAATACCCGTCGCTGGGTTATTCGCCGGAAGGCCGAAGTTGTCGCCGCTGTTCGCGGTGGGCTGCTCAGCCTTGAAGAGGCATGCGAGCGTTATACGCTCAGTGTCGACGAATTCCTCAATTGGCAGGCCGCCATCGACAAACACGGCCTCGCTGGTCTTCGGACCACCTGGATTCAGCATTACCGGGAAGGGTGATGTGCAACCGTTCTTTGGACGGTAAAGTCTGTCCAATGGACGGATTTGAGCAGATCACGCCCGGAGCCGTGCTAAGGTCCGGACCCAATTATCGGAATACACAATCCAAAACCCGCCGGATCGCTCCGGCGGGTTTTCTGTTTTCCGCGGCAATTGCCGCCCAAATTCACCTTCCATTAATGCAGCCCGGCACTTTTTGCCCAAATTTGCAAACCGCAACAGGTAGTTAATAAGTTGTTTACCATCCGCTAGGTAATTTTTGCCGATCGGTCTTGGGGGCTCCAGCGACCGCATTGAGTCGAAGACCAGAGTGGCGGCGTGGATAGTCTGACCAACCTCATCAACCGGATCGGCCTGCCGCGTATCGCGGCCATGGCCACTGTTGCCGTGCTGATGCTGGGCTTTTTTGCCTTTCTGATCATGCGGGCGCAGACGCCCAACATGGCTCCGCTCTATTCCAGCCTCAGCCTCGAAGACTCCTCGGCGATCCTGACCGAATTGCAGACACTCAACGTTCCCTACGAACTGCGCGGCGAAGGCGACACGATTCTGGTGCCACGCGACCAGATCACCACTTTGCGCATGACACTGGCCGGACAGGGCCTGCCCACCAGCGGCCAGGTCGGCTACGAAATCTTCGACCAGCAGTCGACGCTGGGCGCCACCAGCTTCGTGCAGAACATCAACAATGTTCGCGCCCTCGAGGGCGAACTTGCCCGGACCATCTCCTCGCTGACCCGCATCAAATCGGCCCGCGTCCATCTGGTCCTGCCCGAACGTGAGCTTTTCCGCCGCGAACGCCGCGATCCGTCCGCTTCCATCGTGCTGTCGGTGCGCGGCCAGCTCTCAAATGGCGAAATCCGCGCTATCCAGCATCTGGTGGCCTCGGCCATTGACGGGCTAGCGCCCAGCCGCGTGTCCATAGTCGATGATCAGGGCACCCTTCTGGCGTCAGGAACTGGCGACGATGCCGCCGGCGCCATGGCCGGACAGAATGACGAGCGTATTCTCGGCGTCGAAAACCGCCTGCGCACCCGCGTTGAAGACATGCTGGCCAATGTGGTCGGTGCTGGCCGGGCGCGCGTAGAGGTTTCAGCTGAACTCGACTTCAATCGCTCGACCACCACCCAGGAAACCTTCGATCCCGACGGGCAGGTCGTCCGCTCGACCCAGACGCGGGAAAGCGAAAACCTCTCCAATGGCGCCAATGGCCAGGTCACCGTGGCCAATGAGCTGCCCGGCGCCAGCCAGAATAACGGCGCGGCCGGAGCAACCGAGCAGGGCACGTCAAACGAGGAAATCGTCAATTACGAAATTTCCAAGACCACGCTCACAAACGTTGTCGAGGCCGGCGCGCTCAAGCGTCTCTCCGTCGCGGTCGTGGTCGATGGCACCTATGCCGATGATGGCGCCGGCAATGTGACCTACACGGCCCGCACGCCCGACGAGATCACCCAGATCCTGACGCTGGTGCGCTCCGCAGTGGGCTATTCGGCCGAGCGCGGCGATAGCGTCGAAGTGGTCAACATGCGCTTTGCCGAGCGTCCGGATCTGGCCGCCGCCGGGACCGATGCCGAAGCCGGCCTGCTCGACTTTACCCGCGACGACATCATGAATGGCGCCGAAATGGCGGTAACGTTGCTGATCGCCCTCGCGCTCGTTTTCTTCGTCATGCGCCCGCTGCTCAAGAAGGTGCTGACGCCGGAAACCCAACCGCTCGCCCTCCCGGTCGCCGCAGAACTGGGTCATCACGGCGTGGTCGGCGCCAATGGGCAGCTGATTTCCGAGCCCGATGAATCCCCTCGCGATAAGACACCGGCATGGGTCGCGAACGCCAAGTCCATGGGCGAAACCCAGCTGCAGACACTCAAGACCGTCGGCACGCTGGTCGAGGAAAACCCCAAGCAGGCCGCGCTCATCGTGCGCGACTGGCTCGGTAGCGCGGCGTAGCAACCATGGCCCTTGTTTCCCAATCTCTCGACGAAACGCTGGCAAGCGCCCCCGTCACGCCCGGCACCCAGTTGCAGGTGGGCGGCGAGCATCGCCTGCTGCGTGGCGACGAAAAGGCAGCGGCTTTGCTGCTGGCGCTGGGGCCTGATTACGGCAAGCCCATTTTCGACGAGCTGGATGAGCTGGAGGTTAAGCAGCTTTCCCGCGCCATGGTTCGCCTCGGCCCAATCACCCAGGAAATGCTCGACGATCTGATGATCGAATTCGTCACCACCATTTCCTCCAATGGTTCGCTTTCGGGCAATACCGACTCCACCGAGCGCCTGCTTCTGTCCTTCCTGCCGCCGGACAAGGTCGATGCCATCATGGAGGAAATCCGCGGACCGGCCGGTCGCAACATGTGGGAGAAGCTCTCCAACGTGCAGGCCGACGTTCTGGCCGCCTATCTCAAGAACGAATATCCCCAGACCATCGCCGTTGTGCTCTCCAAGATCGCTACCGAGCATGCCTCGCGGGTTCTGGCCGTCCTGCCCGAAGAACTGGCAATGGACGTGGTCCAGCGCATGCTCGGGCTTGACCCCGTGCAGAAGGAAATTCTCGAAAAGATCGAGATGACCCTCAGAACCGAATTCATGTCGACGCTCAACCATACCAAGCGCCGCGACAGCCACGAACAGATGGCCGAAATCTTCAACGCCTTCGACCGCCAGACCGAGGCTCGGTTCATCACCAGCCTCGAAGAGGTCAACCGCGACGATGCCGACCGCATCAAGCAGTTGATGTTCACATTCGAGGATCTGGCGCGGCTCGAAATGTCTGCCATCCAGACGCTGCTGTCACGGCTGGACAAGCGCGACCTGGCTCTGGCCCTAAAGGGTGCAAGCGACAGCCTCAAGGACAGCTTCTTCCAGAACATGTCCGGCCGCGCCGCCAAGCTGTTGCAGGACGATATGGCCGGCATGGGCCCGGTGCGCGTCAAGGATGTCGACGACGCCCAGACCCGCATGGTCTCGACCGCCAAGGATCTGGCCGCCAAGGGTGAAATCATCATCCTCAAGACCAAATCCGACGATCAGATGATTGCGTGACGCCATGGCAAGCCCCGCCCGTTTCACCTTCGATCTGAACCTGGAGCAACGCTCCCGTCGCCCCGCCGCGCCGGCGCCTGCCACCATTCCCGAGGATCTGGTGGCCCAGCTTCTTGCCGATGCGCGCCAGCAGGCCTTTGCCGAAGGCCGCGCAGCCGGCGAGCAAGACGCTGCGGCCATGGCGGCACAGACCATTGCCGCTGCTGCTGCGACGCTGGCCACACAGGTGGCGCAGCTGACCCAGGTTTTTGATGACGCCCGCGCCGATCAGCACGCCGCCGCTATAGAACTCGCAGCAAGTATTGGCCGCAAGCTGGCGCTGCATTTGATCGCGCGCCAGCCGACCGCCGAACTGGAAGCCCTCATCGCCGAATGCCTGCCCAGTCTCAACGGTGTGCCGCATCTGGTTATTCGCTGTCATCCCGACCTGGCCGATGCCATCCGCGACGCCGCAACCGGCATGGTTGCCAGTTCCGGCTTTGCCGGCAGGCTGGTGGTGATGGGCGACCCTGAAATTCGCATTGGCGACGGCAGGCTGGAATGGGTCGATGGCGGCCTCGTCCGCGACATCGCCGAAACATCCCGACAGATCGATCGGCAGATCGCCACCTATCTTGCTGCGCGCGGCCGCGCCGCAGAGAGCTGAGGAGCACGGCTCATGAACCCGACCAATCCCGAAGACGACATCACCGCTTCCGAAGGCTTCAGCCTCGACGAGATGGATGCCCCCAGTGCCGACCCGCGCAACCAGGGCTATGTCGAGCGCACCGCCGCCGATCTCGAAGCAGTTTTCGATGTGCCGGTGCGCGTATCGGTGGTCTTGGGCCGTACCAAAATGCCGGTCTCCAACCTGCTCAAACTCGATACCGGCACCGTCATCGAACTGGATCGCCAGGTCGGTGAAGCCGTTGAAATCTTCATCAATGATCGTCTCGTCGCCCGTGGAGAAATCGTACTGGTCGAAGACCGGCTCGGCGTCACCATGACCGAAATCATCAAGCCGCAATAAGGGAGCAGAGCCATGCGCCTCCTCATCATCGGAGCTCTCGAAGGCCAGCTTTCCACCGCCACTAAAATGGCCATGGATGGCGGTGCCAAAGTGGCCCACGCTCCCAGCCCAGAAATCGCGCTGGCCGCCCTGCGCGCCGGACGCGGCGCCGACCTCCTGCTGGTCGATGTGATGATGGACATTGCCGGGCTCATCGCCGGGCTCGAAGCCGAGCGCATTGCAATTCCCGTGGTCGCCTGCGGCGTCGAAACCAATGCCGCCGCCGCAGTCAACGCTATTCGCGCCGGCGCCAAGGAATATATCCCCCTGCCCCCCGATGCCGAGCTGATTGCCGCCGTCATCGCCGCCGTGGCCCGGGAAACATCGGACTTCCTTTACCGCGACCCTTCGATGGAGCGCGTGGTAAAAATGGCCGAGCAGATCGCTGGTTCAGATGCTTCCATCCTCATCACCGGGGAGAGCGGCACCGGCAAGGAAGTCGTGGCCAAATATGTCCACGCCCGGTCCAAGCGGGCATCACGTCCCTTCATTTCGGTCAACTGCGCCGCCATACCCGAGGCACTGTTGGAATCGGAACTGTTCGGCCACGAAAAGGGCGCCTTTACCGGCGCCGTCGCCCGGCGCATCGGCAAGTTCGAGGAAGCCTCGGGCGGCACGCTGCTTCTGGACGAAATCTCGGAAATGGATGTGCGGCTGCAGGCCAAATTGCTCCGCGCCATCCAGGAACGTGTCATCGACCGCGTCGGTGGCACCAAGCCGGTGCCGGTGGATATCCGCATCCTCGCCACCTCTAACCGCAACCTCAACGAGGCGGTGCGCGAAGGCAGCTTCCGCGAGGACCTGCTGTTCCGCCTCAACGTCGTCAACCTCAAGCTCCCCGCGCTTCGCGACCGCCCCGGCGACATAAGGGCACTCTCCGAGCACTTCGTCACCAAATACTCCAAGGCCAATGGCCTTTCACCCCGTGTCCTGTCGGCGGAGGCCCATGAGGCACTGGTTCGCGCACCCTGGCCAGGGAATGTGCGCGAACTGGAAAATACCCTGCATCGTGCTGTGCTCCTGTCCTCGGGCGACACGATCACGCCCGACGCCATCGTACTGCCCGACGGCATGGGCCTCACCGAGGCCGCCCGCGCCACCTCGCCCGCCCAGATGGCCGCCCAGACCGCGGAGGCCATGAGCCGCGCTCTGGTCGGTCGTACCGTGGCCGATGTCGAACGCGATCTCATACTCGACACGCTGGATCACACTTTCGGCAACCGAACCCATGCCGCCAATATCCTGGGCATCTCCATCCGCACGTTGAGGAACAAGCTCAACCAGTATTCGGACGAGGGCGTACACGTTCCCGAGCCGGGCGAGAAGCGAGGCGCGGCGTGACAATCCTGCCCAACCACCGCTCCTCCCCAACCCTCCCCGCCAGGGGGAGGGTGCAGATCGGCTTGATTGGCAATATCCCGCCCCAAACGCGGTGCGGCACCTCCCCCCCGGCGGGGGAGGCTGGGAGGGGGATGCAGTGCATCCAGACTAGCGAACCATGACCGATATCCCATCATCACCGCGCAGCTCGTTCGCGCTCCCCTCAGTAGCGCAGATCATCAACATGCTGCGTTCGGGCGATATTGCGCTCGCTGCGGGCGTGATGGGCCTTATCGTCATCCTGATCGTGCCCATGCCGCCCCTGTTGGTGGACATGCTGCTGGCCATTTCCATCGTCTTCTCGGTCATGATCCTGATGACCGCGCTTTTTATTCAAAAGCCGCTGGAGTTTTCCGCCTTCCCTACGGTTCTGCTCATCGCCACCATGCTGCGACTGGGCCTGTCCATTGCCACGACCCGACTCATTCTGAGTGACGGCCATACCGGCACGGCCGCCGCCGGTCACGTTATCGAAGCATTCGGCAATTTCGTTACGCGCGGCAATTTCGTCATCGGGACGGTGATCTTCATCATCCTGATCATCGTCAACTTCATCGTCATCACCAAGGGTTCCGGCCGTATCGCGGAAGTCGCGGCACGCTTCAGCCTCGACGCCATGCCCGGCAAACAGATGGCCATCGACGCCGACCTTTCCGCCGGACTGATCGATGAGGATACCGCCAAGAAACGCCGCGCCGATCTCGAAGGCGAAAGCGCCTTTTTCGGTAATATGGACGGTGCGTCCAAATTCGTGCGCGGCGACGCCATTGCCGGCCTGATCATCACCTTCATCAACATCGCCGCTGGCATGCTGATCGGCATCATGCAGGAAGGTCTTTCCTTCCAGGAAGCCGGCAGCGTCTATACCCTGCTCACCATCGGTGACGGCCTGACCAGCCAGATTCCGGCGCTGATCGTGTCGACCGCCGCCGGTATCCTCGTTTCCAAATCCGGTGTGACGGGTGCAGCCGACAAGGCGTTGACGGCACAGTTCTCCGGCTATCCCCGTGCGCTGGGCATGTCCGCTGCCGTCATGGCGACGCTGGCCCTTCTGCCCGGCATGCCGCTCATTCCCTTCATGGCCCTCGCCGGTGGTGTCGGCTATGCCGCCTTCCGCGCCTCGCGCAGCAAGCAGGCCAAGGAGACCATCGCTGCCGCCGAGGCCCTGGCCAAGGCCGCCACATCCGGCCCTGCCGCGAGCACCCAGCCGTCGGAGCCACCAATCACCGACGCCCTCAAGATTGACGACCTCAAGCTCGAACTGGGCTATGGCCTGCTGAGCCTCGTCAAGGAAGACGAGACCGGATCGGACCGCCTGACCGAGCAGATCAAGGCCTTGCGCCGGCAACTGGCGCTGGAACTGGGCTTCGTCATGCCCCCGGTGCGAATTCTCGACAACATGCAGCTCGAGCCCAATGACTACAAAGTTCGTATCAAGGAAGTCGAAGCCGGCGCTGGCCAGATTTTTGCCAATCAGCTCATGGTCATGGACCCCTATGGCAACCAGATCGACCTGCCGGGCCACCACACCACCGAGCCGACATTCGGCCTGCCGGCAACCTGGATCGAGCCCGCGCTGCGCGACGAGGCCGAATTGCGTGGCCTCTCCATTATCGATCCCTCGACGGTCATTTCCACACACCTGACCGAAGTGCTAAAGGCCAATGTCGCGGATCTGTTAAGCTATGCCAATGTCCAGTCCTTGCTGTCGGGCCTGCCCAAGGACCAGCAAAAGCTGGTGGAGGATCTCGTCCCCGGCCAGATTTCCGTGTCCGGTCTCCAGCGTGTCCTGCAATCGCTCCTGACCGAGCGCATCTCTATCCGCGATCTGGCCACCATTCTCGAGGGCATTGCCGAAATTGCGGGTCCCGGTCGTTCGGTACAGACCATTACCGAGCACGTTCGCGCCCGCCTGAGCCGCCAGCTTTGTGCGTCCAATCTCGGACCCGACGGAAATCTGCCGCTATTGACCCTGTCTCCACAATGGGAGCGCGACTTTGCCGAAGCCATGGTGGGCGATGGCGAAAGCCGGCATCTGGCCATGGCGCCGAGCAAGTTGCAGCAATTCATTGGCTCGGTGCAGTCGGCCTTCGAACGGGCTGCCCAGCAAGGCGAACTGCCGGTTTTGATCACCTCACCTGGCATCCGGCCGCATGTCCGCTCCATTATAGAGCGGTTCCGGCCGCAGACAGTTGTTATGAGTCAAAACGAAGTACATCCACGCATCCGACTCAAGACTGTGGGTAGTGTATAATCGCGAGCCTAGTAATTAAGGTCGAGCTAACCCAATCCTGACCAATCCGATGCGTGCCCTATAACATCGTGTCATCCTGCATGCCGGAAATCTGGCTTGGGAGCAGGACGGGCAATGTCGGAGAAGACGCCAACGAGACCGCGCAGGCACGTTTCCCTGCGCACCTTCTTCAGCTTGATCATTCTAGCCGCCCTGATGCCGCCGATCTTTCTTCTGGCGCTGGTGATGGTGCGCACTGCAGAAACCGATCGCAAGGCGGCCGAAGCCAGCCTGATCGACAATGCCAATGTTATCGCTTCAATGGTCCACGGCTCGCTTCTCTCCGACATAGAGATGATCCGCACCATTGGCCGTCAGGCTCATGCCCGCAGCCGCGCCGGTGAGCACGCTTCCGAACTCAACATCATCAACCGGCACTTCATCGGTCGCGCGAGCATCGTCAGCACAGATGACATCGGTATTGGCGTCATGCCGCCATGGTCGGTGACCAATCTTGTCGACATCAAGCCCGGCGACAATGCCAAGCTCACCTTCAAGGTACCGCTTGATGTCGGGCCCACCGCCGTCTTGACCCTCACGGCCGATTCAACCGCCGTGTCCCACAAGATTTATTTCGGCGACATCGCCGCCAGCGGCATGCTGGTGGCCGTGGTCGATGGCAATGGCAACATCATCACCCGCTCCGTGGCCGCCAAGGAAAATCTCGGCAAGCCGGTTCCCACCTGGCAGGCCCTGCTCGATGTTGGGGCACCCAGCGGCGCCTTCAACGCCATCGCTTTTGACGGCACGCCGATAAGTTTCGGCTTTGCCACCATCGCGGGCACCCCGGGCTGGGTCGTCGTCGTTGGCATGCCCAAGGCTTTGCTCGATGCGCGCTGGCAAAACCCGCTCGTCGCCTTCGGTTTCGGCACCATTGTGGCGCTGATCATCGCCATAATACTGGCCCTTTTATTGTCACGACGGATTACCGACCCGATCGCAGCCATGGTTGAGCGGTCGCGGGCCATTGCCAGCGACAGCACCGCCCCGCTGCCCGAAGCCCCCGCCACCATCGTCAATGAATTGCGCACCCTCTATCGCGCACAGCTGAACTCCCACGCGCGCCTATCTGAACGGGCGGCAGAGCTTGCCCTGTCCAGCCAGCGTTACCTCGCAATTGCCAAGGTTGGCGCCATGGTCACATGGCGCACCGACCTCATGGGTAATGTGCTCGAAATGGAAGGCTGGGAGGATTTCACCGGCCAACCCGCCGAACAGGCACTGGGGCGCGGCTGGACCAGCAATGTCCATCCAGATGACATGCCAAGGCTCACCCAAACGCTGCGCCATGCCAATATGACGGCACAGAGCACGGTGACGGCCGAGGTACGCGTGCACACCCAGAGCGACGATTGGGTCTGGGTCAATTTCCGCGGTGCAATGATCATCGATGGCAGTGGCGCGCCAGTGGAATGGATCGGCACGCTGGAAAACATCAACGATCGCAAGCGCCTACAACTGCGGATCAGCCATCTCGCCTATCATGACGGCCTCACCGGCCTGCCCAACCGTATTCGGCTGGCCGAGCATTTCTCCGAGCTCTGGTCGCCGGCCCATGCAGGCCAGCAAGGTGCCCTACTCTATGTCGATCTGGATCTGTTCAAGCAGGCCAATGACACATTCGGTCACGCAGCCGGCGACGAACTGCTGCGACAGGTAGCGGGACGACTGGGGGCAATCTTGCGGGATAACGATCTAGCAGCTCGCCTCGGCGGCGACGAATTTGCCGTCGTGCTGGGCCAACTCGACAACGAGGATTATTCCATCCTCGCGGCCAACCGCATCATAAAGTCCATTGCCACACCGTTCGAAGTGGAAGGCCACCGCATTGAAATTGGCGCCAGCGTCGGCATTGCCAATTTCCGCGCCGGCGAGGTCTCCATCGAGCGTCTGCAATTCCAGGCTGATAGCGCGCTTTATCGCGCCAAGGCCGGCGGGCGCAATCGATGGTCGTTCAATCAGGACGACGAAGAGCAAGAGCAACAGCGCGCCTGAATATTCCTCGCTGGAACAGCAAGGCCATGCCCCGCATTATCATGGCGAAACGGACCGGGGCTCCTCATGAAACTCTTCACCTGCGACCACTGCGGCAACACCGTCTATTTCGAAAATGCGCGCTGCGAACGTTGTGGACACGCGCTGGGTTATGACCCGCGACATGCCGCGCTCCTCTCGCTGCAGTCGGATGGCAATGGTGGCTGGACGGGTCCTGCCCTACCGGGCCAAAGCTTTGTCTACTGCGCCAATGCCGTTCATGGCGCCTGCAACTGGTTGGTGCCTGCGACGCCCGGCGGCGACATCTATTGCGCTGCATGCCGCCATAACGAAACCATTCCTGCCATCGATGACCCGCTTCATCTGGGCTATTGGCAGACCATCGAACGCGCCAAAAAACGCCTATTCTATGCGCTGATCCGCCTGGGCCTGCCGCTCCAGACGCGCGCTGAAGACCCTGCCCATGGTCTCGCTTTCCGTTTTCTTGCCGATGACCAGTCAGCCCCCGAACGGGTGATGACCGGTCACGACAACGGCATCATCACCATTGCTCTGATCGAGGCCGACGATGCCGAACGCGAGCGGCGACGTACAACAATGGGCGAGCCCTACCGCACCCTGCTTGGACACTTCCGCCACGAAATCGGCCATCATTATTGGGATCTGCTGGTGGACAGACAGCCAGGACTAGAGCGGTTCCGCGCCCTTTTTGGCGACGAGCGCGCCGACTATAGCCAGGCGCTACAGGCCCACTATGCCAATGGGGCGCCGCCCAATTGGTATCTCTCCCATATCAGCAGCTATGCCACCGCCCATCCGTGGGAGGATTTTGCCGAAAGCTTCGCCCATTATCTGCATATCGTGGACACGGTGGAGACTGCGGCCGCCTTCGGCGTGCGTGCCCGCCCGCGGACACCCGATGCTGCGCTCTCCATCACGCCGGTTCAGTTCGACCCCTATATGGCTCCCGACATGGAGGCGATCATCGAGCACTGGATTCCGCTTTCAAGCCTGCTGAACAATCTGAACCGGGCAATGGGCCATCTCGATGCCTACCCGTTTGTGCTCACCCCGCCGATCATCGAGAAACTCGCCTTCATCAACGATCTGGTCCATCAGACCCCCACGCTGCATCTGCTGCGCGGCATGGCCAGCCAGCCCGGCGGCTAGGGCGTTTACGGCAAAAGTGGAAATGACTTTGCGGTTCTGACGCGCGACAAAGTAATAGCCTGTGTCATGTCCAGAGACTTGGCCGCCCACCAAAATCGCCCCTTTTCGAGGCCAAAGCGACGCAATAGAAAGGGCTCATGTCTGAGCCCGTCATCTTTCCCGTCCCTGCTTTTTCCACAATTTGCAACGCCGCCTTCGCGCTACGGCGCGAGGTCTTCGTCGTCGAGCAAAACGTCCCCGAAGAGGAGGAACATGACGCCTACGACCACACAGCGACCCATTTCGTTGCCGTTCTCGAAGGCGAAGTCGTGGGAACATTGCGGCTGATCGTGCTGGATGAGCATGTCAAGATCGGACGGGTTGCCGTGCGGGCAAGCTGCCGCGGTCGGGGCATTGCCCGAAAAATGATCGGCTTGGCCATGCAGCACGGCCGCTCGCTTGGCCATGACCGATTTTTTCTCACCGCCCAGTCCGACAAGCTCGGTTTCTACCAAAGCCTCGGCTTCGTTGCCTTTGGACCGGAATTTGTAGATGGGGGCATGCCCCACCGCGCCATGCGTGACTATGACAAAGACACGGCCTATCTCGTCGATTAAGGCGGCATTTACGCATTACCCCGAGACGGGCTCGCCTGCCATCAAAGCTGCGCTAATATCGCCTTGTTAGCCGGATTGTGTGCCAACGCCGCGTCCGGCGCGCCGCAAGATCGGGAAAAGTTGCAGACTTTTCCGGTTCGATCACGCGACACATCTGACTGTGGTGAGCGCAGATTGCGCCACCGACGAAATAACCGCTGACTGGGAGGCGGAGAGGGCCGGCGCTACGCAAGTGGCAGCCGGCCTTTTCAATTCGTTCCCGCCAAGGTTCAAAAATTCGTGCGGAACGGCAGCGCCAGTGTCGCGTTGACCTCACATCAATGGGCCGCACGGCGCGCGACCGGCAAGTTTTGCGCCGCACGGCCCTGTTCACCGCAACGATGAACCAGTGGAGCCTACAATGATCCGCACACTCCTGACCACCTCGACGATTGCCCTCATGCTGAGTGCTGGCGCCATGGCGCAGACCGACACCACAACGCCCGCCCCTGATGCGACGCAGACCGATCCGGCTGCACCGGCCGATAGCATGGCCCCTGCCGATCCGGCCGCACCCGCTGACACCACTGCACCGGCCGAAACCACCGCTCCCGCGGTAGCTCCGGCCCCGCTCGATACCACGGTCGACGCGACCGCTCGCACGCCTTGGGAAATGTCGGCGGGCTATGTGATCGGCGCCGATGACGTGATCGTCACCCAGATTCTGGGCGCACCGGTTTACTCCAGCACCGCTGACGATGCCGAACAGATCGGCACCGTCAACGATCTGGTGATCACCGCCGATGGCGATATCAATGCTGTTGTGATCGGCGTCGGTGGCTTCCTCGGCATTGGCGAAAAGAATGTCGCCGTGGACTTCCTGTCGCTTGAACACAGCCTTGCCGCTGACAATACTTGGCGCTGGGTGCTCGGCACCACGCGCGAGGCGCTTGAAGCGGCTCCGGAATTCATCTGGCAGGACCCCAACGCACCGGTCGTGGACCCAATGGCCGATCCGGCCATGGCCCCCGCTGAACCCGCCCCGGTGGTCAACCAGTAAGCCCAAGCTACAAATGCAAAAGGCCCGCTTCGGCGGGCCTTTTCGTATCAACTAATCCGGTCTGGCCTACTGGCGACGATAGCGCAGGCGCGCCACTTCGTCATATTCGGCCTGTTCGATCTTGTTCTGCTCGTCGCGCTCGCGCTGATGTTCGCGCTGGTCAAGCAATTCGACCTTCTTAAGGTCTTCGAGCGCCTCGGCCAGCGCATCCTGCGCGGCTTCCAGCTTACCCTTCATGTCACCGGCCGATGCAAGAAGATTGTCACGCCGGGTAAGCGCCGCCTTGGCAAAGGTGGAATAGGCAAAATGGGCGACGTCGGAAATGCCGGTCTTGGTATGCTCGATCTCGATCTGCTGGTCGAGTTCGGCGGCCATACGCTCGAAATCGGCAATCATCATCTCGATCTGCGCAACCTGACGGCGCTTCTCGTCCACCTGGAACTTCTTGAGCCGAATGAGGCTCTCGCTGCGCGATTTCAAGACCTGTACTCCTTACACATCAAGTCAGTCCGGAGCGGCCCAAACGCAGCCACCCCTCAGTTCCCCGCATCCGCCTCGGCCACAATCCCGGCGAGTTCGGCATAGCCCTCGCCAATCGTGGTCACCTCATCGCGCCGCTGGCCCAGAAAAGCCTCCAGCCGCGGATGAATGGCGATCGCGCGGTCCACAGTTGGATCTGACCCTTTCCGGTAAGCCCCCAGCCGGATCAGTTCCTCCATGTCCGAAAAGATGGACATGAGCTCCCGCGCCCGCGCCAGTGTCGGCCGGACCTCTTCCGGCACGCATCCTGGCATGGTCCGCGAGATGGACCGGAGCACATTGACTGCGGGGTAACGCCCCCGCTCGGCAATGCCGCGCTCCATCACGATGTGCCCATCGAGAATGCCGCGCACGGCATCGGCAATGGGCTCATTGTGATCATCACCTTCCACCAAAACGGTAAATAGACCGGTAATGGAGCCCGAATTGGGCATTCCTGGCCCGGCACGTTCCAACAATCGTGGCAATTCTGTGAAAACCGTGGGCGGGTAACCCTTGGCCGTGGGCGGTTCCCCGATAGCCAGGCCGATCTCGCGCTGCGCCATGGCAAAGCGTGTGAGACTATCCATCAAGCACAGAACACGCTTGCCCTGGTCGCGGAAATATTCACTCAGCGCCATGGAGATATAGGCCGCCTGCCGGCGCATCAGCGCCGCCTCATCCGAAGTGGCGACGACGACGACCGCGCGCGCCAATCCTTCTTCACCCAGATACTCCTGGATGAATTCATGCACTTCGCGACCCCGCTCGCCGATGAGCCCAATAATGGAGACATCCACATCGGTATTGCGCGCCAGCATCGACATCAGCACCGACTTGCCCACGCCCGAGCCGGCAAAAATGCCCATGCGCTGGCCTTCGCACATGGTCGTAAAAGTATTGAGGCAGCGCACACCCAACTCGATCGGGTCGCCCACCCGCGTGCGGTCATGCGCGGCCAGCGGCGACTGGCGCAGCGGATAGGACACTGCACCGCGCTGCAATGGCCCTTTGCCGTCTATCGGAAAACCGTTGGCATTGACCACGCGGCCCAGCCAGCCCTCGGACGGATTGACCGACCCGTCATGGCGCCGGAACACCGCCTTGCAGCCGAGGCGCACCCCACTCAACTCGCCGAATGGCAGACATAGCGCATGCCCGTCGCGGAAACCGATGATTTCGGCGGCCAGGTGCTTGCGCTCGGTGGTCTCGATCTGGACGCGCCCGCCGACGCGCAATTCCCGTACCGGACCGATAACTTCGATCAGCAGGCCCTGGACGGACTTCACACGCCCGAAAACTTCCACTTCCTCAATGGCGTCGATGGCAGAGATCAGGGCCTTCATAACCGTCCAGTGTTCCTTGCCTGCTTGGACCGGGCCCGGCTTGGCCCGATTTGCGCCACGATCATGGTTTCTGTTTTCGCTCGAATCGCTGCGCTGCGGCGAATCAGAGCGTAACCGATCGTTAACCGAAATGCGCTATTGCCGATGATGATCGGCGAAATGCGTCTTGCCTTTGCGACGCGCGCCCACTCCCCAGAAATCCTGCAATTGCTTGAGTCTCCAGAGTCTCTTGGTAGGCTTTCTTAATGTTGTGCTTTAAGAATTTTACAGCGCATTTATCTATAAACTTCAACGATTTAACATAAATTCACCTTACCGCTCTTTGCGTATTGCGGATCAGAATTAAACTTTGTTAACTAGTTGCGCTTAGGCTTCAGTCATATCCAGTAGGGTTGGAGCGGGAAAGGCAAACTGGCCTTGCCTTCCGCAGGTTCCAGCAGGAACGAATGACAAGGGGAATATAATGCGGGTACTCCTTATTGAGGACGACAGCGCGACAGCGCAGAGCATCGAACTGATGCTGAAGTCCGAGAGCTTTAACGTCTACACCACCGATCTGGGTGAGGAAGGCGTCGATCTCGGCAAACTCTACGATTACGACATCATCCTGCTCGATCTGAACCTGCCCGACATGAGCGGATATGAAGTGCTGCGCACTCTCCGCGTCGCCAAGGTTCAGACACCCATCCTGATCCTGTCCGGCCTCGCCGGTATTGAGGACAAGGTCCGCGGTCTGGGCTTTGGCGCCGACGACTACATGACCAAGCCCTTCCATAAGGACGAGCTCGTGGCCCGCATCCACGCCATCGTCCGCCGCTCCAAGGGCCATGCCCAGTCGGTCATCTCGACCGGCGATCTCATGGTCAACCTCGACACCAAGACCGTCGAAGTCCAGAGCCAGCGCGTGCACCTGACCGGCAAGGAATACCAGATGCTGGAGCTGCTCTCGCTCCGCAAGGGTACCACCCTCACCAAGGAAATGTTCCTCAACCACCTCTATGGTGGCATGGACGAGCCGGAACTGAAGATCATCGACGTCTTCATCTGCAAGCTGCGCAAGAAGCT
>VFQU01000467.1_pt1 | contig 36318 bp, 37 predicted proteins | sample 3512311 | NCBI WGS metagenome assembly VFQU01 (sample SAMN10412377, study PRJNA504923) | tailings metagenome | isolation source: Relicate 3 Philex TSF3 active mining site | place: Philippines: Tuba, Benguet | collected 2017-08-29
GAATTCGGATTACCGTGAATGCGCTGCATACTCGCGAGGAGATGGATCAACTCGTTGCGGGAATGGTGAAGGTGCGGGAACTGATGTATAAGCAGGAAGCTGCAACGATTAGCGCTTAGTTCAAAATTCTTGCAATGATTAAGCCCTCTAGTCTTAAAAACTAGGGGGCTTATTTGTTGGATGATTCGATCGATTCAGATCAAATTAATTGCTGGTTTGGGTTGTGAGTTTGAGCAGTTGGGAGATGGCTTGGCTTTCGGGTGCGAGGGTTTCGGGTGCGGGTGTGGCGGGGGTGCTGCGTTTGCGGCGAGGAATGTTGAGTTTGGAGTATTCGGGGCTGGATTTTCCGAATTTGGTGGCGACACCGCTCATCATGCGTTGGTCGAGTTCGATGATGGTTTTGTCGATTTCTCTCATGCGTTTGCAGGAGGCTTCAAAGTTTACTTTGAGGCGATTGTGGGCTTCGAGGGCTTGCCGAGAGGTTTCGATTTCTTGGCGGTAGGCGGAGATCGTGAGTCCATGTCCGAGGTCGAGGTTTTCGTCGATCGACATGAGTAAGGCGATGCGACGTTGAGCGAGGTCGATCGCGTTTGATCCTCTTGTTTGCACCATGATGATTTGTTCCTTTTTGTATTTAGGGATGTTTTCACGGTAGCGTTTTAGATTTTGGGATGAGATTCGTATTTTTCGGTGATTTGAATATGTGTTTTCAATGAGGTGTGATAGATTCACAGACATATTTATCTGACTATACGGATAAAGTTTGAGAAAACGTAGAGCGAAATTGCGATCGCGTCAGTATATTTCCAATTTTGGTGGATGATTTTTTGGATTCGGTCAGTATATTTTCAATTTTGGTGGACGATTCTGGCGATCGACTCGATGTGTTTCTAGTTTGAATGGATGATTTTTTTGATCGCGTCAGTATATTTCCAATTTTGATGGACAATTTTGGCGATCGAGCCAATTCATCTCTAATTTTGGTGCGGTGAAATCAGAAATTATTCCAGGGTGTTTGAGCGATCGTGGAGGTCTTCAGTTCCACCCCCCACTCCCTACTCCCCACTCCCCACTCCCTACCCTTCCATCACTCTCCTCACCAACTCCATCGCCCCCGCCTCATCTCCTGCCTCTAGCAATTGCTGAATTCGCTGCCCTTCTGGAGATTGCAAAACCTTCATCCAAATAACTTGAGAAAGCAATTGTTCAGCAGATTGAACTTCAGAAGCTGGAGCTTGAATATGTTGCAGGATCGCGATCGATTCTTGAAGATATTCAATCGCAGTTTCAAAATTGTTTTGAGTCGCATAGAAGTAAGCCAGAGCCATCAAGGTTGGCGGCAACCCTGGGACGTGATTGATCCTGCGCTCAATTTCTAGAGATTGTTCAAAGAGCGCGATCGCCTCGGAGACTTGTCCTTGTTGCGCGTAGATGCCCGCCATTTGGTGCAAGGTTGCGGCTTTGCCTTGCACATCCCCGATTTGTTCTTGCAATTCCAGCGACTGTTCATACAGTGCGATCGCCTCGGAGACTTGTCCTTGTTGCGCGTAGATGATTGCCATACAGTGCAACGTCGCCGCTTCAAGAATTTGATCTTCTGCTGAACAGTTCTCACGAGCTTTCTGATGAAGTTCTAATGCAATCTGAGTATTACCTAAGTTCTTTTCTGCGATAGCAAGCTCATGAAGAAATCGTGGATTATTGGAGACAGTCATTGTATCTTTGCTAAGCAATACAACTTCACGATAGCGGTTGCTCTTAACCCACTGATTAGCTAATGCCGCTGCAATCTCTCCAGCGATCTCTTTCTCCTTCCCAATCACCGCCAACCGATGAATCTCCACCACTTGCGCCTCCGTCGCACTCTCCGCCTCCTGCCACCAAACCCGATACACCACCCGCGCCGCCCGACTCGCCAAAGCTTCTCCATCCGGCAACTCCAGAGGCAAAATCCGAGGCACACGCAGATCACCATTCGGGAAAACCTCTAGTAACCCGATCGCGATCGCTCGATCGATCTCCGCAGATGATCCCCCCGTCACCTCACAAAAAACCGCCCGCGACACAGCCAACTCAAACACCAACCCCCGCGCCAACATTTTCCGCAACCCCTTCGACTGCTGCGCCAAAAGCTGTTCCGCCAAAATATCCGCCCGAAACTCCGTCGCCTTCCGCTCCATCGCCTCCAAAATGACTGACTGATCCGTTTTCTTATCCAACAACACCAGATCCAGCCACTCCAACAACCTCGGATTCCCATCCGCAATCCGAATCGCCTTCTGCCGCAACTCCTGCTTGATCGCTTCCCCTGCAAACGCCTCTAAGCGATCGCACTTCTTCCGCAACTCCCCACCCTGCAAACCCGCGATCGGCTCCCGATGCACTTTCCGATTCACCTTTGCAGGCAAGCCAAAATCATACCGACTCGTCAAAATCACCCGATGCGGCAACCCCGACAACTCAATCCCCTCCAAAAGCCCCCGCACCACCGGAACCACCTCCGGCTTCATCACCCATTCCCCATCCCGCTCCTCCAAATTCGCCTCAAAATCATCCAGCACAAACACCAATCGCTGTTTCGGATCATTCAATCCCAACTTGAAAAACTTACTCAACCGTTGCGCCAGCCCCAGTGTTGTGCCATTCAAAATCTCCGCACCCTGATCCGACTCACACCGCCGAGAAATCTCACTAATTAACCCCACCTCATCCAACTGCCGAAAAATCACGATCGGCGTATACCCCACCAACCGCTCCAGCAAGCGTTTCGCGATCGTACTCTTGCCAATCCCACCCATCCCATGCAGCATCACCCCCAACTGCGCCGACCGCAACGCCTTTAGCGATCGCTGCAAATTCCGCCGCCGCCCCACAAACTCCGCCGCACTCGCCACCCGAACGGTTTTCCCATCCGCATCCAAAAACAAATCCTCCATCGGCGCGATCGGAGCCACGATCATCTCACCCAATGGCGGAACCAACGCCCCCACAGCCCCCGACTTAGCAAACAACCGCAACAACTGCCACTGCGATCGCTCCCGCTCAGATAGCCCCTGATCTTTCGACACCGCCGTATAAGTTGCCGCCAGCGACTCCACCAACCCATACCCCGCCGCCAACTGCTCATACAGCTTCGCCGCTGCCACCGTCGCCACGCGATCGCCCACCGATCGCCCCCAACCCAACACCGCAGGCACACCCGCCCCCACCAACCGCTCACACAACGAAGCCGATCTTTCCCCCGTCCGACACCCCGACAAAAACACCAATCGCGGCACCCGAAACCGCAACACCTCCGCAATCTCCTCTGCCGTCGCCTGCTCTGGTTCCCCCGTCTCCGCCTCCACCACAAAATACGGCTCCCCATCCTCCGCAATATTCGCGTGTCCCGACAAATGCAGCAGATCAAACTCCGCCCCCTGCCGTTGCCAAACCTGCCTCAACCCATTCAGCGACCCACTTTCCTCGACCCGCAACGTCATTGCCAAATGCTGCGTCGATCGCAAAATATCCGCCTCTTCCCGCTCAAAATCCAGCTTCTGCTCCCCCGGCAACTCCGGATCAGTCCCCATAAACAAAGCTCTCAGCGATCGCTCCTGCATCGGGGGTAATTCCGCCTCGCCCTGCATCCACCGCACCGGAACCACCGGACGCGATCGCATCACCAAAAATCCCGCTTCATCGTGCAGCACCTCCCAAGGCAAATGCGCCAACCGCTCCACCGCCTCAATCTCCAGCACGATCCCCATTTGCGATTGTGCGATCGCCCCCGACAACCACCGCTCATCCCCATCCAACCACCGATAAAGCTGTTTCCCCGTCTTCACCGGATCAGGCAGCGGATTATAAAAATACGTCTTCGCATTCTCGACTAGCTCTCGAATCTCACTCAATGCGATCGTCTTTTCCGAAACGATAAGTTGTCGATCGAACTGAGCGCGCAGCTTTGCATGATCCGAACCTTGTAGCTTGAGGTCAATATGCAAAATTTTCATTGTTTTAAGCCGGGATAACTAATTCAAAGTCCCCCAGAATGGGAGATTTAGGGGGCGAAACCTCTCTGCAACCAACCAACTTCTACAACTCCTCTTCCTCCCCCTCCAAAAACTCCGCAATCTTCTCCTCCGGAGTCTTCTCATCCAGCACCAACCGCCGTTCCGCGATCACAATTACCACCGTCTCAACCTTATTCCCCTCCGACCCGTGATACTCCTCGTACCACTTCCGCAACTGCTCCGCCATACTCATCGCCCCACTCGCGATCGTGACGATCGTCGCAATCACCTCCAGCGCCCCATCTCGCTTAACCTCCTCTGAACTCTCCCAACGTCCTGTCACTCCAGGCAACTTCACCAAAGCATCCGCCGCCACATCTGCCTGACTTCCTTCGATCGCAATCAAAATCTCTTTCATCAACCTTCTCCTACTCAGATCACTAAGAGAAACGCCTAGCTCGTCCTACTTTCCGGACACGCTAAATGCTTTTTATCCTAGCGTCCCAAAATCAAAAAAGGGCACAGGTTCACCCCATGCCCTTTCACATCAGTTTTGGTCTTGATCGCCTAAGAATTCTTCTCTACTTTTTCCAACATCTTCTCTGCCATCTGCATCGCGGGACTTTCGCCATACTGCAATTTCAAATTCTGTAACGCAGTATTCGCTGCCTTCATCACACTACCCGACGGACTCCGCAACGCCTGTTCTAAATACGGCAGAACCTCCTGCGATCGAATCATTCCTAACGATTGAACCGCATACACCCGAACTTTCAAATCAGAATCATTCGTCAACTTACCAAGCACCGGAATCGATCGCTCAATCTCTCCCCGCATCGGATGAGCGCTAACAATCCGACCCAACGAAGTCGCAACATGACTCCGCACGATCGCATCCGAATGAGTCGCATACTGCATGAGTTTTGCCAGATGCTTCAGGTCTTTCGATTGCCCCCAAGCCAGGATCTCTTGCGTCAAATCTTCGAGCTTGCCATCATTCGGGCGTTTCGGGTCTTGAATCGTCGGCGGAATGATAATCTCCGCAATTGCAGCTCTGGGTTCGAGCAACTCCTGCCGAGCCGGATCTTGAATCACCGGAGGAAGAATGATGTCTTCAACTTCATCTCTTGGCTCGATCTGGGTGTCAACGTCGATCGCTGGCGCTACGGGTTCAGAAATTAGCTCACTCACGGATTCCTCAGCCACAGTCAATTCAGGCTCAGAAATTGGCTCATTCACGGATTCCTCAGCCACCTCAGCCACAGTTGATTCAGGCTGAGATTCCGTCACTTCTGGAACACTCGGTTCAGGAATCGATTCTTCAGGAGCTTCAGAGACGACAGATTCAGGCTCCACTGATTCTGAAATTACAGGTGTCGGCGGTTCTGGAGGACTGGGTTCACTCACAGTCGGTTGAGTGATCAATTCGATCTCATCCTCTTGCTTGTTCGACTTCTCAAATCGAGATACCCCAAAAATTACGCCGCTAATCACTGCCATGAACGTTGCGATCGCAATTAAACTCTGAACCATAACCCCAATCCTTGCAATTCAGCCTTAATATTTTGTCTTATATAGGCACAATTGCTGGATTTTTTAACATGTCTGAATGGTTAGAGCATACGGTTCAAGTCGAAGTCGAACAGCCGATTGACCGAGTTTGGCAGCTTTGGGCAGATGTAGAGCAGCTTCCCAATTGGATGAATTGGATTACCTCGGTGCAAGTTTTAGAGAATCAGCCCGAACTCTCACGCTGGACGCTCTCAACCGCAGGATTGCAATTTAGCTGGAAGTCGAAAATTACCAAACAAATTCCCAATCAAATTATTCAATGGGAATCGATCGATGGTTTGCCCAATCGCGGAGCCATTCGATTTTACGATCGCGCGACTAGTACGATCGTAAAAATGACTATTTCCTACGCAGTGCCTGAATTGCTGGCGCGAGTGATGAACACCCCCTTTGTCGGTCGTTTTGTAGAATCGACCATTCAGGCAGACCTCGATCGATTTCGAGACTATGCCATGCGTTAGCCGCGATTGCGTTCTAACAGAATCATCATCATCAAACTCAACAAAATTTGAGCCTGTTCGCGATCGCTGATTTGATCGACTTGATGAATGATAAATTTACGCGACCAGAACGTCGGGCGCTTAGATAATTTCATCACCGTTCCTGCACCCGGACGGTTCACAAGATAGGTCGGGTTGAACAAGTAACCCGTGAAAAAGTTGCCGAAAGGTAACTCAGACAACAATGAGTCGATCACCTTAATCCAAGGATTTTCTTCTTCGATCGTGAACACAATTTGATCACCATCAAACACATCAAAATGCGCCTTCCAAATCGATCGCAATCCCCGACGCTTGACGGCTCCAACGACCATGCCGCTGGGATCTGAGAAGTTATAGCGGGCTGAAAAATCGATAATTCGATCGGCTTTAATCGTGAAGAGTTCTTGCGATCGCTGGGTATCAGCGAAGACGTTGATCACTTCCTTGAGGCGGAAGAGTTGCTGACGCACATAGAAATAGGGGTTTCCTTGAGCGTCAGCGATCGTCATTTGAGGAGTCAGCGACCAGAATTTGAACGTTAGTTCTAAAGGGTATTGCATATTCAAAGATTGAGAAGACTGTGCCTAGTGTCCCCAAATTTCTCGATTCAAATCATTGAAAACCGTGCGGCTGAGATTTTCTCAAATCTAGAGAATAAATTACTAGGTCGTACCTTTGAACAATCCCTGCGGACGGAACAACAACACCAGCACCATAATAAACAAGGCAAATCCGAGTTTGTATTGAGCCGTAAAAATGCGCGTATTGACGATTACATCGACGATCGGATTTCCAGCCCAAGGCGTTAACAAATCCGAAATTCCCGCACCAACTTCTTGAGCAATCCCAATCACCAAACCGCCCGCGATCGCACCGTACGGATTGCCAATGCCCCCTAAAATCACCGACGCAAACAACGGCAAAATCAAGAACCATCCCATATTCGGACGCACCGCCTCAACCAGCCCCAACATACTTCCGCCCAATGCCGTCATACTGCCTGCAATCACCCAAGTCCAGATCACGACTTGATCAACATTGATTCCCGTCACTCGTGCTAAATCCAAATCATCCGCGACTGCCCGCATTGCCTTGCCGATTTTGGTGTTTTGCAACAGATAGTGCAATCCGGCGATAGCAACGATCGCTAATAGGATCACTAATATCCGGTTAAACGAGAGCGTAATTCCCAGAAACGATAAGGCTGGATTCACGGCAAGATTGTATCGTTGATTCCCACCGCCCCAAAACAAAATAATGCCGTTGCGAATAAATAACGCCAGCCCGATCGAAATAATAATCAATGTCGTGGCAGTGGCGCGTTTCTGTCGCATCGGTTCCCAGAGTAGCTTTTCGCAAATCAGGGTGACTCCAACAGTCGCGATCGACGACAGAATCATCGCAATCCAAATATTGATGCCGAACGCATTCAATAACAGCGTGAAGTAGGCTCCCATTGTCATGAAATCGCCATGTGCGAAATTCGATAAACGCAGAATTCCATACGTCAGCGTCAGACCGACCGCAGACAGGGCGATAATACTTCCAACCGAGATTCCGTTGACAATTAATTGAGCCAATTGAGCAAAAAACGCATCCATTCGCGGCACTGATAACGCAATAACGCTAGATTGTGCCTGAATTAGGTGGCTTTGGAAAGCGTTCTGAAAAATTGGCAATAAAAAAGCAGTCCCTACCCGGTTTGGACTGCCCTTGTGTTAGACGATGAGCTTCTCAATCTGTTCATATCATGCCGTCTCAAAACGGCATTCACATCATCCTTAAGACTGATGAGAATGGGCATCAGTGGGAGGCCTGTATCGCAGCGATCGCAATTGCAGCAGGATAGATTTGATGTTCCTGTGCATGAATGCGAGCCTGCAATGCTTCGACGGTATCGTCTTCGAGTACAGGAACAGCGGCTTGTATGATAATTTTGCCGCTATCGACTTCTGGAACCACCAAATGAACCGTGCAGCCTGTGATCTTAACTTCTGCCTCTAGGGCTTGATGAACCGCCCGATTTCCTTTAAAGCTCGGCAACAAACTCGGATGAATGTTCAAAATCCGATTCGGAAAAGCATTGATCAATACAGGCGTAACAATCCGCATCCAGCCTGCCATAATCACCCATTCGACTTGATGATCTTTCAACGTGTTGACGATCGCTTGATCGAGGTCTTCTCGACTGTCGAATTCTCGATGATTCAGCAAAACGGATGAAACGCTGAATCGGTTGGCACGTTCAGCAACTTTGGCATCGGGATTGTTATAAATCACGACTTGAATGTCTGCATTCAAGTGCCCATCTTGGATCGATTGTGCGATCGCTTCAAAATTACTCCCACTGCCTGAAGCCATCACGCCTAATTTCAGCCGTGGGTGCGGTGGGAATTCAGAATGGTCAGGAGAAATCAGCGTAGCCATGAGAGCCATCTCGGAAAGTAGCGTCTCAGTTTACCGTGGTTGTTGCGATCGTATCTAGAAACTCTTTGTTAAAACTTCACCGCTTCTGAACCAATGCCGCAGACCGCTCGACTATCATTTGGCGCAAAAGGAGACCCCAGACGTGGAAGGGGTGGAGCAAATAAGGATGGACGAATAGACTGACAAACCGTAGTCGTTGCAAAATCAATTTTACGCTCAGTGCCTGTGACGACCACACTGATATAGCTTTTGAGATTGGCTTTTTTAGGACGCGCAATGATCGTGATTTGCTTCGGCTGAGTTTGAAGCTGATAGCGGTAGTTTGCAGTATTGTTCGTCGGCAATCCCAATTCTTCTAATGTCGTTGGAAATTTGCCAGATTCGACAGTCGAGAACAATGCGGATTGAGCTAACGCCTGCATCACGATGCGTCCTTCTGCTTCAGAAGATTGTGCAGCTTGAGTAAATTTTGCAGCATCTAACGGCTCGATCGCTCGATCGCTGACTTTCTGCATTTTGGTCTGATCGGTGAACTTTGTCGGACGTGGTTTTCCTGGATTCGTATCGCTCATTTGAATCTGCAGCGTTTGCGGATCAGGCAAATCCGCGATCGTCAAAACGGGTTCTTTCGCATCCGGAATCGTGATATCCAGATGCATCGGCTTTGTCGTTGCATCGACTTTATAGTTTACGGTCGTGCCTGCAAGCACAGTCGGCTCAGCGCCATTCATTCCAAATACCATAACGAGCTTCCCTTCTGGGGAAAATAAAAAGCTCATCGGATATTTGTCGTTAAATGTGCCTTGCCAGCGTCCAGCGATCGACGAAGGTTGCACAGCTTCTGTGGTCGGCAGAGCCATTACACTTTGCGAGATCAAAACGACACCGATCAATCCACTCATCCAGCCTATTGTTTTCATCATTCTTTTTCCCTAAACCGTTGCCTGCCCCCATCTGCGGAGGTCTCGATATCGTTGCAGATTTTCCTCTGAACGGGCTTTGCCATCCAGATTGTACTTTCTGTAACCAACTCCGACCGGAAAATCCATCGCAACCCAAAGCTACAGAAGCAGTGTTTTAAAGGAATTGGATTGCGAAGTCAATCTAGAAGTTTTCGAGACTGTGATTTTTTCGTTAAAACGGCGGTTTTGTCTTCCACCGAGTTTTTTCGTTCCGAATCCAAATATATGAGCATACTATACGGATATATTTTGATGTGATTATTTACATCCGTACATCAGTGCATGGAAGGAGTATTACAATGCTCAATCTAGCTCTTCTAAATCAACGAGGATTGCGTCTTCTAACGGGTCGTAAGACTTGCGAAGATCTGTGTGTCAAGCAATGGACTCTTTCTCCTTCAAAGAAGTTCTTCTCTCCTTCAGCCATCTATTTAGACGGGGAATTACATAAGGTGACGAGTGTTCAAGAAGACACAACTTACACTGCTGAACTGCAAAGAGTTCAAGAGGGTGTGAAGGAATATGCAGCGACTATCGTATACCAATTGCAGGATGTGACAATTTACGATGGGTATATGTACAAAGGGGCAATGAAGTATCCGCTCACAACCGCTAAGGAATCCTTTTTTAGATCAGGGGAACTAGAAAATATTCCTGAAGCTGCCCTAGCCTGTACTTTTGTCGGCAATCTATATTTTGGTCATTGGGTCAGAGATGATTTAACCTTGACCTTGGCAGCGCAACAGTTTGCACAAGCGGTCAGAACCGCTCAAAAATTAACGAATCATCAACAGGAATATAGCCATCTTCTTAACATTCACAGTACTCCAGTGAGTAAAGCCAGAATTAAGGAATTGACCATTTTTGAAGATTTTGGACAAAATCAATATAAACGTGAACGGTATGAATACATCCGCTCTAAGTTCAGCAGCTTGTCTTCCCATCAAACGGTTGAAGGAGTCATGTTGCTGCGCGGAAATCCTAGAATCCAGCGACTCCTAGTCAATGAGAATCAGATCGCAGAATTCCTCAGAAATCAAGGTTTTATCATTGTCGATCCTGAAAAAACCTCTGCAACTGAGATTGTTCGCCAAACTCTGGGTGCGAAAATCGTGGTTGGAGTTGAAGGGAGCCAATTGGCACATGGATTATTCACGCTGAGGGAATCCGGGGCAATTTTAACGCTGCAACCTCCTTATCGATTTAACAACGTCTATAAGGAATGTGCAGATTGCCTAGGACTTAAATATAGTTTTGTGGTTGGCAAACAGGTGGCAAATGGATTTGAAATTAACCTAGAAGACTTAGCCAGAACTCTTGATATGATTAGTGCTCGGAGTTAAATAAGCTATAAGACTCAAGATTGAAAGCATCGCACTCAGCGCGAATCCAGCCAATGTTTTGCATTGTCTAACTTCTGTCTTAAAGTAGTCCTATTCATTGGCTCGATCGTTATGCGTTCACCCCTTAACGCCAAAATTCCTAGTGATTCCAGATTTTCACGCCTGCTCGATCGAGATACAGTTGCAGCCTGGGTTTTCCTTGCTCCTGCATTGATTTTGCTCGGAATTTTCGTGCTGTATCCCATTGCATATTTATTTTTTCTGAGCTTTACGACCGATAGCTTTACACGAGCAGGAATGCGCTGGATCGGATTGCGAAATTATTGGCGATTGCTGCTCAGTCCCGATTTTTGGCAAGTTTTGGGGAATACGGTTTACTTTACGATCGCAACAGTTATTCCAAGTCTAGTTCTACCGTTGGGATTAGCTGTGTTGCTAAATCAATCCATTGCGCTGCGAGGATTGCTCAGAGCCGCTTATTTCATTCCTTCAATTACGTCACTTGTTGCAGTCGGTTTAGGATTTCGCTGGCTCTTTCAAACCGATGGAATCGTGAATGATGGGTTAGCAGCGTTAAATATTCCTGCGGTTCCTTGGTTGCAAGATACGTTTTGGGCAATGCCTGTGCTGATTCTGCTGAGCATTTGGAAGCAGATTGGATTCAATATGGTCGTGTTTTTGGCGGGATTGCAGACGATTCCGATCAGTCGATATGAAGCGGCGGAACTCGATGGAGCTAATGCTTGGCAGCAGTTTCGCTATGTGACTTTGCCAGGATTGCGTCCCACGATCGTATTTGTCACAGTCACCACGGCAATTTTCACGCTGCGAAGCTTTGAGCAGGTTTATGTGATCACAGGCGGTGGTCCCATGAATTCCACCAACTTGCTCGTTTACTTTATTTACGATCAGGCGTTTGCTCAATTTGATTTTGGCTATGCAGCGGCAGCGGCGACGATTCTGCTGATTGTGGCGTTGCTGTTGGTCTATTGGCAACTGCGATCGCTGCGTGAAGCGGAGCGACCGAATGAGGAGTGAAGTTGCTGAAGATTGTGAATTGATCGTCAATCGCTTTAATTTTGCGAAGTAGGGAGTGGGGAGAAACCAGATGCAGATTGCTCCCTAGCTCCCTATCAGATTGATTGGGGTGAACGACTCAATTAAGCGTCCGGAAACGTTTGCTTAAATTCGTCAATCAAAATATCCATTTCTTCGAGTGCTTGATTGACATCAATCCGCAACGTGCCTAAATTCGGTTGCTCCATCAGTTTCAGCAATGATTCTCGCTTACCTTCGATCAGTTTTATCCGTTCTTTAATTGTTTCTGCGTCCATTCCTGAAGCTCCTATTTATCGATCGTGTTCAATTGTTAAGCATTCTTCAATTTTAGTCAGATTTGCGAGAAAACGGGCAATTCCCGATGGGTTCTAACTTTGCGTATTTCTACCTTTTGGTAGATTAAATTTGTCTAAAAAAATACACCGAATCTTTATATAAAGCGTTAGGAGAAATCCGGTTGGCGGGTAAAGTAATGTGTACTGTCCCGATAGTATCCTCCTCCAAATAATTGGTATGACTAGAAAAAAACACCCCCCGGTCTGGATTGTCGTGTTAGTCTGTAGCGCTGCTGGTGTTGTGTTGGGCGGGTCTGCAAGTTGGGCAGATAGCAATCAGTGTATGCAGGAAAAAGTTGTTACTGATCAATGTCTGACTCAAGATCCGTTGAAGAAAACGAGTGAAGGAATGATTGCTGGAATGGTAGCGGGAGCGGGAGCCGCAGTAGGTGCAACTTGGAGCCAACGCAAGCGATCGCAAGAATAAAATTTTTCCAATTTATTGCCGCTCAAATTCTCCCGCTCATAGGAGATTTGGGCGGCTTCTCTGATTTGTAATCGGATCGCGCGATCGCCATCGAATTCATATTTGAGCGCAGTCGAGATTCAAACCAGAGTCCAGCTACGATAGCGCTTACGCCACAGACAACGCAGACTAGAGATTTCATGAAAACTGTCGTGTCATACTCCAGCAATCGACTCACAATCTGCAAACCCAACAAGAGAATTCCAAACCAAAACGCGCGACGTTTTCCATTGCTTAAACTGGTTCGCACAGATCCAAGCGCAAGTCCAATCAGTAGCACATTGAAGAGAATGGGCGCAAAAATCGGCAAGGGCTGAATCCGCAAATGCCAGAAGTTTACGATCGTACTCAATCCAAGGCTTAACCCGATTCCGATTGTATTGAGATTTATCAGTCTAACTTTTCTCAGCATATAGAGCCACTGTCCGATCGCAATTCCTGCAAACAAGACAACACTCGGCAGCGATCGCCATTCTGGAATTCTGGTGTACCACGTCAGACTGCCATTCCAGACCCAATGAAACGAAAACCAGAAGAACAATCCGCCGAGGAATAACACGGCAAGTTGACGCGCGATCGGTTGAAATGATTTGCCAGAACTCCACAGCGAATCATCATATGACCACAGCAATGCCGCCGGAAGAATGCTCAAGAGCGCAGGTAAAACGCTTGCTTTTGTAACAATTGCCGCTAAGCTGCTCAACAATGCAGAATGAATCGCGATCGCACTCAGTAAAAAAATCGCTCTCGATCGACACCAATACGCTAACGGCAAAAACAGAATGGCAGACACAATCGGCATTTGCAATCCGATCATTTCGATGCCCGTGGGACTGAAATAGATTTGACTCCAACTTGTCCAGTAGCCAATTCCGATTAAAGCGATCGCCAAAACTCCTAATCCCTTGAGCCTTAAACCGTAAGCGATCGCTAAACATCCAATTCCCCAACCCAAAAATAGAGCAAATCCAGTCACGTACTGCGCCAGATTTGCCCCCAATGCAACTGCGCCAAAGAGCAGCAATATTTCCCCAAATCGCTGATACTTCGAGCGTTTCCAGAGTGCCAGTCCACCGCCATTCAGCCCAAAGAAGAGTCCGAGTAACAGCACGCTTCTGCCGAGGTGCGAAATCCCGTTCCAGTTTGCAACAATGAACGTGACGACACCAATTCCAATAAAACTCAACCCTAATCCTAATAAGACTAGAGTGAAGCGACTTGCGTGATCGACTTGATCGAACTGATAGCGATCGCTGAGTTTTTGAAATTGCGACTCGGAGATGTCACCATTCGCTCTCCAATGCTGCGCCTCTTGCCGCAACTGCCGCCGAAATTTTTCAGAATGCATAAACCAATCGAGAAGAGTCAAACAAACCGGGGAAATACGGGGGCTTCTCTCAGGTGAGGCGACCTGATCTCAGTAATCTCCTCAGATTATGGCATTTGAGAAATCGGGGTGGGGAAACTTTATGCGATCGTTAAGCTCGTCAATCTCGCAAATGCCCAAACTCTCACGGCAATGTCCTTGACAGCAACATGACCGAGATCTGGTATAAGTAGCGATCGCAGTCTCTAAAATTTGTTGTGCAATCGTTCTTTGCCCTGCTGTTCGCGATTTTGATTCTGTTCGTTCCAGCACTCCCGACTCAGGCAGCGCAATTCGAGCGAACGCCTTTGACATTGGAATTATTGCAAGAACGATTGCGTACGCCAATTCCGAGTGAAGGAACGCGCATGGTCGATCTCAAACGCATGACGATCGATCTACGCCCCGAAAATTCAGCCTTCCGAGATCAGTTTTATCGACTGGTGCAAGCACAGCTTCAAACGCCAGGCGTGCCCGTCGGATTGGATTTAAGCAATTCAGTTATTGATGGAGACTTTACCACTAGCAAACTGGGATTGCGTGCGCCCCTGTATGACGGAGAAGCCTTATCTAAATTATTTACGCTGACTGAACAAGCGCAATTGAAACGCGATCGCCGACGCTTATATCGATTAAGCACCCTTTCACAGTCGCTTTTAATTACTCCAAAATCGGTCGAAACAGCAGCGCCACTGCAACTGACGGTCTTTCGTGCGCCCCTGAAACTGGTGCAAACGCGAGTCAACGGCTTTGCCGACTTCTCGAATACTTTTTTTCTCAATCGCGTCGAAGCCCAAGGCACACAATTTCCCGCTGGAGCCGACTTCTCTCAAACTCGCTTTAGTCTACCGATGAACTTTGCGAGTGCAAATTTTGGGCGAGAAGTGCAGTTTCGAAATGCGATCTTTTTCGCAAAATCGGAATTCAATCAGGTTCAATTTCGGGGCAATGTGAACTTTCAAGGTGCAGAATTCCAAAATACGGCGAACTTCAATCAAGCCACGTTCTATCAGCCTGCAAATTTTACGAAAGTGCAATGGCAAGGCAATGCGGACTTCGCTCAGACCCGATGGCGTGACCAAGCGCTCTTTAGTAAAAACAAATTTAGTCGATCGCTCTTTCTCACCGATGCCACGTTTGATCAAGCAGTCTTGTTTCGAGAATCTCAATTTAATGGATTCGCCAATTTACGCGGCGCAACCATTCTCGATCGTGCTGATTTTAGCTATTGCAGTTTCATGAATGGCACATATTTGAACGTTCCAGGGCTGCGATTCGATTCAGATAAAGCCAAAATTTTGGGTGATCCTGGGCAAATTGGGCGCGTTATCACCGTTCCAACCTTGCAAGGCAATGAGAATTTATTGCGCGAATTGGTGCGAAATTTCCGCAAATTAGAACAGATCTCGGATGCGAATCAAATCGATTACATGACTCAGAGTTTGCGATCGCGCCAGCTTCAACGTCAACTGTTTGGAACCGATCTCAATACCGCCTCTCTACTCCAGTTAAAAAACGTCGGATTTAGCGAAGTCCAAGCTGGTGCAATTATTCAACGCCGCTTAGAACAACCGTTTCGGAATTTGCCCGAATTACTCACACTCGATCCGGTTGGCATTGCCACTTACATTAATGTTCGCGATCGCGTGATTGCTGCTGATCCATTACCGCCCGTGCGAAATTTTTGGCGCAAAATTTCGACAGGAGTACGTTGGCTGAGTTTAAATTCGCTGCTGCTTTTGACTCGAAATGGTACCAGTTTTTGGCTGATTTTCGGGGTCGGTTTAATTACAGTTGCGTACTTCAGTGTATTATTTTGGACTGTGGATCGCGCTCGAAGACGGCATCCAAAAGCAATTTTGCCGACCGTCCCTGAGATCATTTCCGTTCTCAGTTTCTCGATCGTGCTGTTTTTACTCGGGTTGACCGCAATTTTTCAATCGGCTGACCGCCCGGTGATTACGCTTTTGTGGTGGTCGATTGTCGTGATCCCTGTGCCGTTGATTTTATTAGGGTTGCTCTATCGCCAAGGTCGCTATCACTCCTTAATGGAAACCAGCTACTTTGCAGAAGAAGGCACATTACGACAGTTGAGAATTTTAATCGGACGCTTGCCAACCATTCCCAGATATCCCTTATTTCGAGAACGCTATTTACCGCTCTTGTGGGATCGTCGGTGGAATTGGCTCAATTATTTCGACTTTAGCTTCAACAATTTTCTTCGATTCGGCTTTAATGATATTCGCGTTCGAGACGAGCATCTACCCAGCGTCGTGTCGATTCTCGTTTGGTATCAGTGGTCGCTTGGCACCCTGTACATTGCGTTGTTATTGTGGACTCTCTCACGGACGATTCCCGGACTGAATCTTCTGATCTACTTTAAGTAGAATAGAGCCGTAATTTTCTACTTTTGGAGGAGCCATTTTCAAAAAAAACGAGCCATTTAATTCTTTACTTCTAAAATCAATGCAGCCCTCGATCGCACAAATTTTAGAGGGCAAGCTAAAAAATCTGGCGTTGTCCAGTTTTAACAGACAAAATATGGGAAATATTGATAACATTCTGCTTTCAGCGATTGGCTCAAAGCAAGAGATCTTTCAATAAAAGCGCCCATTCGGGCTTTATTGCATACAATACAAAGTCCGAATTCCTGTGAGCGATTGTTTTTTGTCAAAAATTTTGGTGTGGTGAGGAGTCCTGTGAAAAGCGCGAATCAACGTTCTGTGAATAAGAAAGTTCAGCCGACAAAACCTGTGCAAAAGCCGATGCCCAAAGTTGCTTCAGCCCCAACTAAGCGCAAAAAGAAACCGGCTAAGCGATCGCAAGGAATGCGGCTGTTGTTTATGTTTCTTTCTTTGAGCGGCATTGCGATGATTTCAGCTACGGCAGGCGCATTGGTTGCCGTTTCTCTCGCCAGCACACCCTTAATGCAGCGGCAACTTTCTCCGGCAGAAGCCTCGATTTTTGGTAAGGGCGATCGCTTCTCGACCCGCATGAGTTTGCAACTGCCCGCCTTGACCCGTCCCGTCAATATTCTGGTCTTGGGCACCAAGGTTCTTACCAGTGATGTCAATAACGCTCCAGAAAATCTCAAGAAGCTCCCCTATCACGCATTGGTGAATTCCTTTGAGGGATTGACGGACACCATGCTCCTGCTGCGCTTTGATCCTGAAACGAAGAAAGTCGTCGTTCTCTCGATTCCGCGCGATACCCGCACATATATCGCTGACCATGGGATGACGAAGATCAATGAAGCGAATGCTTACGGCGGCCCCGCGCTCAGTGCAAAATCAGTGAGTGAATTGCTCGGTGGCGTGGGTATCGATCGATATATCACGATTAACGTCCAAGGGGTGCAAGCACTCGTTGATGCCCTCGGTGGTGTCACCATGCATGTCCCAAGAGACATGAAATACCAAGACGATAGCCAACGTCTTTACATTAATCTCAAAGCAGGCAGACAGCAACTCAATGGCGAGAAAGTTTTGCAACTCCTGCGCTTCCGGTACGACGAAAACGGCGATATCGGGCGGATTCAGCGCCAGCAAATGGTCATGCGAGCTTTGATGGAACAGTCTTTGAATCCTTCGACTGTTTCGCGGTTTCCGAGTCTCTTAAATGTGGTGCAATCGCACATTGATACAAATCTGACGGTGGAAGAACTAGTCGCTCTCACGGGCTTTGCGTCCCAGGTCAATCGATCGAATACGAAAATGCTCATGGTTCCAGGGGAATTCAGTTCGCCCGGTGAATATAAAGCGAGCTACTGGTTGCCTCATCCCGATCGCATCAAAGAGATCATGGCGCAGCATTTCAATTTCGGAACCTCGACCCTGGAGAGCACTGTACCTGCCGCCGTGAAAGTCGCGATTCAAGACAGCACCAAGCAAGCCAAAAGTATTCAAACCGCTAAGACCGCTCTCGAAAGTGCAGGCTATCGCAATGTATATGAAGGGAAAGAGTGGAGTGAGCCGCTCAGCGTCACTCGCATTGTTGCAGAGTGGGGTGATGTCAGCAGTGCAGAAGCGATTCGGCGCGCGCTAGGGTTTGGAGAAGTGCGCATTGAGAATACAGGAGATCTGCAATCAGATATCACGATTCAACTGGGTAAAGATGCGCTGCAACCAAGAAAAGCTCAGCCTCGTCCAGCCGCAGATAAAGCAACCAAAACGGAGCCGACAAATTAGCGATCGAATTAGGAAAGGGTCAGATCCATCCAGAGATTAGGGAAGGACAAACCGTCCTATCTCCTCAATTTCCATTTTCATCACCCCGAACCCCATATCCTTTGCTAAAGTGGCAACGGCAATACTACATCCCGACTTGTCGCCTCCCATGAACGCCCAGACGAAACCGAATTCTACAAAGCAAAGACCTCCTTTGCCGCTCACGATTGGCGCTGCGGCTGCCTTAGTTGGCGGTGGTGCGATCGCATTTTGGGCACTGACTCGACAGCAGCTCAACGTGATGCCGATTGGGGCAAATGCGATTCCGCAAGATGCATTGATGGTCGTTTCGGTTTCGACGGACACCGGAAAATGGCAGCAATTGAGAGAGTTTGGGACACCACGATCGCAAGCTGCTTTTGATCAAAGTTTGGTGCAATTTCGCGATCGCTTCTTGAAAAATCGCGGCTTGGAGTATGCCCGCGATATTCAGCCTTGGATCGGGAAAGAAGTCACGATGGCATTTTTGCCACCGCAAGCCGGGGTAACGGTTCCGAATCCGGGTCAGCCTGCTGCTCCGCCGAATGCTCAACCGACCGTGATGGTTGTGCCGATCGCGGATGCGTTGAAAGCTAAAGACACCCTCGAAAAATCGCCTGCAACTCAGGGTGCAAAGTGGACAGAGCGCGATTACAAAGGCGTGAAAGTTCGGGAAAATCAAGAATCTGCCAATCAAAGTACTTCGATTGCAGTGTTAGACACAACGCAAGTGCTGGTTGCAAACAATCCGAACGCGATCGAACGCGCGATCGATACGGTGAAAGAGGGCAAATCGCTGGCACAAACGCCGGGATATGGCGAAGCATTGACGCAGATTCAAGAAGAAAATGCGATCGCCCGCCTCTATGTCAACATTCCTGCGGCGGCAAATACCTCTGCTGCAAATTCGAGTCGTCCAATTCCGCCCCAGACGCTCGCTCAACTGCAACAAAATCAAGGCTTAGCAGCAACAGCAAAGCTAACCAATGAGGGCATTCAGTTTAAAGGAATTTCCTGGCTTAGACCCGATAGTCAACGCAAACTGAATACAGAGAACACTGCAAAAACGATTCCAACTCGCCTGCCGACTGACACATTGATGATGGCATCCGGTGGAAATTTGAAGCAATTTTGGCAAGATTACACCCAAGGCAGTGCATCGAATCCAATTCAGTTTGTCAATCCTGAAGCCTTGCGGCAGGGAATTAGAACAACGGTGGGGCTAGATTTAGAGAAAGATCTGCTCAACTGGATGCAAGGTGAATATTCACTCGCCTTACTCCCTGCACCTCAAGGCGCACCTGCAGCACTGCCTGCAAGTTTAGTCTTTATGGTGCAAACCAGCGATCGACGTGCCGCAGAAGCGACGTTGAAAAAGCTCGATGAGGTGATGGCGACTAAGTACGCCTTTAAGGTGGAAGAAGCAAAAGTAGAAGGACAATCGATCGTGAATTGGTCACTGCCTGCTGCAAGTGTGAACATCACGCGCGGTTGGCTCGATGGCAATGTTGCATTTTTATCTTTGGGTGCGCCGATCGCAAGTGCAATTCTGCCAAAGCCGACGAAAGCTTTGGCAGAGAATGAGCTGTTTCGCAAGAGTACGCAGTCCGAACTAGCTCCGCATAATGGCAACTTCTTCGTCGATATGGATCGCGTGCTCAAGTTGCAAAATTTCCCACTGCTTCAGATCCCTGCGGCAAATCGCACCGTTTTGGAGGCAATTTCTTCGATCGGGGTAACGGCAGCAGTGACGAGCGATCGCACATCTCGCTATGACGTTTTTGTCGGCTTGAAAAAGGGCAATAACCCTGGGGCATTGCCTTAACGAGCTAACAATACCCAAAGAAATCCGACCGTGGCAATCAAACTGAGAATTGCCATCAATCCCGCAGGCATGAATTTGCGAGTTTTTGACCAGCGTAGGCTGAAAAAGACGAGCAATTCTACCGCAATACAAACTGCAAGAACTAATCCGCCATAAAGATTGTTCAGCGTCACATAAGCTGCAATCCACAGTACGATCGCGTTTCCCAAACCTGCAATCAAAGAAATCTGGCTTCTCGCTTTGAGGTAGCCGATGATCCCACCGATGGCGATGAACAATCCGTAGAGTGCAATAATCAAGGTCACGATCGCAATCCTCCAAGACTACAGCCATGATGCAACAAACCATTCCAGTTGTCGATCTGCAACTGTTTCTGCGTGGCGATCCAAGCCAGCAACAAACCTTTATCGCGACACTCGGACAGGCTTTAGAAACACTCGGCTTTTTTGCCGTGGTGAATCATGGTGTCGATCGCGATCTGATTCAGCAGGCGTATCACCAAGCTGAGGCATTTTTTCAACGCTCAGACGATGTGAAACTGCGCTACGAAGATGCCGCCTTGAATGGACAGCGAGGCTTTACTCGATTTGGGAAAGAACACGCAAAAGACCATCCTGCACCGGATTTGAAAGAATTTTGGCATGTCGGACGAGAGAGCCATTTAGCAAATCTTGATCCGATCGAGATTCCTGAGTTTTGCCCCGTAATGAATCAACTGTATCAACAGCTTGATCAATGTGCAGTCACTTTGCTCGAAGCTTGTGCTTTGTACTTAGGAGAGCCGCGATCGTTTCTCAGCAATATGACGATCGCAGCAGATTCAATTTTGAGAATCATTCACTATCCACCGATTCCTGAAGACGCTGATCCAGCCAGCTTACGCGCTGCACCGCATGAAGACATTAATTTGATTACGCTCTTATGTGAAGCGACCGATAGTGGTTTAGAACTTTTACAGCGAGATGGAACTTGGCTTGCGATTCCCAATATTCCAGGACAAATCATCGTAGATAGCGGTGACATGCTTCAGCAATTAACCAATGGATTGCTGAAGAGTACAACCCATCGAGTCGTCAATCATGGCGATCGCGATCGGCGATTTTCGATGCCTTTCTTTGTGCATCCGTTTGCTCAAACCGATTTGACCCCGCTCCCATCTTGCATCACCAAAACGGGCAACGAGGTGAAATTCCCAAAAATCACTGCAGGCGAGTATCTCCAGCAGCGATTAGCAGAAATTGGACTGAAATAAGTTAGCCACCCGCTGCAAACGTTGCCATAATTGCCACAGACAGCAAGATCCCTGGGATCAGCATCAGAATCAGCATGAATAAATCGTGGGTGTTCATTATGTGAGCGCTCCTGGTTTTGTCTATGTTTATCTTAGGCAATGCGATCGTGATCCCATCGATCTAAGGCTTGAGAAACCCTTAAGTTTTGACGATGAATAACTTCTCCTTCGATGAGCTACAGAAAAAAGACTTACTGACGGCATTGGGGCTTTGGCTCATGGTGGAGGTTGTCAGTTTTGTTTTATTCCCGTCCTTGGGATTGATTAATCCGGGCGCTAGACTGAGGGCATGGTTTCTGCTGAGTATCCCCTTTGGGCTAGGCGGAGCCGCATTGCTGAGTATGAGTTCTCGATTTGTCGCAACCGCAGGCTATCGTCCTCAGCGCAAATTGTCAGAATTGATCGGTCAGTTTGGTGGTTGGATCGGACTCGCAGGTATTTTATTTCCATTTGTGATGGTGTGTCTGGAGTTTTTCTCAAACCTGAACCTCTCCAAATAGATTGATGAAACAGGCATTAAAAGAGTGGGCGATCGCAGTGGAAGCCCTCGAACGAGGTGAAACAATTCTGCTGTTACGCAAAGGCGGAATTCGGGAGACAGCGGGACGATTTGAAGTTCCGTTCCAACGAGTTCTGCTTTATCCCACGTTTGAGCATCAAGATCCAAACCTGCTGAAAACCCCAAATGTCGAGCGGGTTGAATCAGGTTGGCATCCGAAACAGGTGAACATTAGGTCGATCGCAGAGATTACGCATGTTTTACAAATCAGCGATCCAGAGATTGTTCATGCCTTATTGCCGTTCCATATTTGGAATGAACGCTTTGTCGAGGAGCGTCTGAAATGGAAACCGCGATCGCCGTTGTATTTACTGCTGCTTAAAGTCTCTCAATTGGCAGAACCTCAACTGCTTCCCTATCGAGAAGCTTATGGGGGGTGTCGATCGTGGATCGAAATCGATGAAATCAACGTCGATCAGGTGACTCCCGTTCTTAGCGACAAGGAGTATCTCGATCGTGTTGAACAGATTCAAAGCCTAATTTTTCGATCTCAGACGATTTCCTGATCAGAAAATACTGCATTAAAAAACGCCAGACTCTCTTAAATCTGGCGTTTTTTAATGTCCAATCGGGTTAATTGCCTCGTTTGAGGAAGGTTTCCACCTGATTAAATTCTGTGGTCAAGCGATCGACCATTTTTTGAGGAACCGGGCGATTGGGATAGGAACTATAGTGTCCAGCCAACGAATTCACGGCTGTTCTCATGGTTGTAAACGAACTCAGCTTCGTCAAAGCAGAATCTCGACGATAGCGAGAGGCAAAATCATTCATCAACTTACGGGCATCAGCTTGGGCTGCCGCTCGATTCGGTGAATCCGCAGGCAGCGTGATCGCCGTTTTGAGGGTATTAATCACAGTAAGCGTATCATCGCGATAGTTGCCCGTCAGCCCGCCAGCGGGAGAGCAGCCCACAAGAGCAATCGACATGACCATCACTAGCGCCAGCAGGCGAGACAAAAAGCGCTTCATAAGCAGGTTGCGTTAAATAATGAACAAACGTAACAGTTTTCTCATCCTACCGTGATTAGGAACCGTAGGATCACAATGCGATTTCTTGCAATAGCCAAAATCCGGCAAACGCTTCGACATCCGGGCTTTCTTGAATCGCTAAAAAATGGACTTGATGCGATCGTGCCTTTGCCGCTTCAAACTGCTGCGCCTCGGGAACAGCGCGCTTATCTAAAGTGGTTAAAATCCAGCGATCGTTGACCCCGGTTTCTAACAGCAGTCGATTCTGGGTCTCGGCATCAAATTTCACAGCCGCAATCTCTAATCCCGACATCCAAGCTGCCATCGCGGTGGCTCGGGCAGAGTAGATAATGATGCCCGAGACAGGAGCATCCGGTTCAAGCTGCGCCAAACTCATGGGAAAGGCTTCTCCGAATTCGATCAACCATTCCCCCATTTCCGCAAAGGCTTCAAAGGGTAGAGTTGCGAACGTCCATTTCTGCCCTTGCAGCGCATCGGGCAACACTTGGGCAGGGGTGATCGGAAACGTCACCGAAGGATTGATCGAAGGCTGATATCCGTCTTCTTTCGGATAAACATTTTGAGATCGATCTTGCAGCCAGCTTGCCAAGGCAAACGTGCGCCGACTCAATTGAGAAGGCAGATCTAAGCCATCACAAGCAGTCGTAATCATGTTGTTCATCGCCTGCCGGAAAAACCGAATTTTATCCGGTGGATTGGGAGCTTCAGCCATGGCTGCTGCGATCGCGTCTTTTAACCAGCCTGAATTTACAGTGCTGCTCGAGCAATACTGCGAATAGCGAAACAGCTTTTCTGGCTGAGCATCAACTGTGGTCGGGCTTTCACAGATCAGCACTTCCCAAACTTTTTTATTTTGCTCATCCAAAATTGGACGTGAATAGTAATCGAGTTCCCAAATAGTTGACATAGAAAACTTCAGCAATCGCGCGTTAGAGACATCTAACTCCTAGCATCTTTCGGATCACCCTATCGAAACGGTTTGCATCTGTTGGCAAGCTTGAATGCCTAAGTGCGGATTTGCCCGATAGCGATCGTCAGCAACCCACACACTCACCTCTCGATTCGCTGAGATGAAATATAAATATTCTGCGGTGGGATCATATTTCAAGCCTACCTTCAGGTTCGAGAAATCATCCTCACAAATCTCAAATCCAAACCGCACTACAATCTGTGCAACCAGACATTCTGGCGTGTCCTGTGCCTCACCCAGCGCATCTCGCTCTTGCCAAAATGTTTCTAAAAAAGACTCTAAGATCGGCAGCATTTTCTCTGGCGCACCTTTGCGACTGGCGTAAACAATCGCTGGATTTCCCTCAACAATGATGTGACAAGGAACTGGCATAGGAAAGCGATATGAAACGATGCCACCATCATATGCACAGTTTTACCCTCGCAAACGACCGCGATCGCTGAAAATTTTGGGTTTTAGGGAAATTCACGGTGGAGAACCCACTCGCTTGATTCGCAAAATGTGCTTAGCTCTGCGAAAACAATCGTTACAATTCAAACCCACCCTGCAAACCCACACGTCAATCCTATGTCCTCTGTTCGCCCCATCTCTGCTGACCTTGCTCCGACCCCTGATCCTGCTCGCTGCAAAATTCTAGACTCCCGGAGTCAATATCGAGCCTGTCATATCTGCGTGCCGGATTCCGATGAGCGACTTGCCGCGATCGTCGTTGCTGATCGCTATTACAGCTTTTTTCGACTCGTGCAAGATTCTCAAAAAGCTCTGCAAATTGCCGCCAAACTCGTTTATCGAGGAGATGAAGTTGCGATTACTCGAACGATGAAAGGCGATGTGCTTTGGATCTATGAAGCAGATGCCCAAGAGGAAAAAGCGCAGCTAGACAAGCCCAAATCTGCCGAACCCTCAACTTCCTACGACATTCCTCGATCAGACTCAGGATTATGGAAGATTCTGACATCTGAGCGCGATTATCAGGTGTGTCAAATTCGCGTTCCAGATGTGGCGAAACCGATGGCTGCAATCTATAGCGATCGTGAATATTACAGCTATCTCAGAACAGTACGCGAACAAAACCAAGCGATCGCGCTGGCAGAACGCCTCTCTGATAAAGGACATGCTGCTCGTATTACTCAAAACAGCAAAGGCTGGACGCTGTGGGTCTTAGAGGCAGAAGCGATGCTTCGGACTTGAAGCCATTCACCCTGACATTTTTCTTGTCTGAAACGAGTTTCGGCTCGACTCAACGCCCGAAATTCGAGGGCTGAGCCGAGCCGAAACTCGTTTCATGGGAAGTGAATTCAACTACAGATCGTTTTCACCGAGTTCACGCGACATGTAATCAAAGGGTTGATCCAGGAAGCTCGTATCAGCAATTCCTGCCGCTGCTGCTTCTGCTTTGACGATATCCTTCATGATTTGAATTCCCCGGACGGTCGGTCCTGAAGGCACACCTAACGAGTTATAGGTTTCGCGCAAACCTTCTAGAACGCGCTCATCCAGCACATCCGTGTCAGCCGCAACCAAGGCATAGGAAGCATAGCGCAAGTAGTAATCCATATCGCGCAGGCAGGCTGCATACCGACGAGTCGTATAAGCATTGCCACCGGGGCGAATCAACTCAGGATTTTCGTCAAACAACTGCAGCCCGGCTTGACGAACAATCCCGGCTGCATTGGAGGTAATGAGCGCAGCTGCCTGAATGCGCGCCATTCCGGTAGCAAAGTAGGATTTTAGGCTGTCGATCGCATTGCGATCTAAGTAACGCCCTGTAATATCGTAATTTCTAATCAGGCTGGTCACTGCGTCCCGCATGAAAGTCTTCTCCCAAATTTTGGTTCAATGTGTCTATATTTCTGTAGACAAGAGTAACGAACCGCCCCACAGCAAGTTGTATAGGCTCTCGTATCGTAAAAGATTCAAGCTCAGTTTACCACGCAGGTTTGAGCCTAATTTGAACCGTACCGTGGGGAATCCCGCTAGATGAGATAATCGTTACAATTTTTAATCCATACACTCGATCGGGGTACGGAATCCGCGAATGTAATATTTACGATCTTTAATTTAAGCGTTAATTCTTTCGGACACGGAGCTTTCCGTAGCCTAGGATACAAAATTACGGGAAGCCTGTTTTTACCATGATGCAGGACAGATTTGCTTGAGGCGATCTGATTCAATTTTGCGCTCAGCGTTGAGCAAAGCTACGCGATTTACTAGGAGTATTTCATGGCGACCCCACAAGAGATCTTGGCAAAGATCAATGACGAGAATATCGAATTGATTGATCTCAAATTCATCGATACGCCAGGGATTTGGCAACATCTCACCCTGCATAAGAGCCAAATTGACGAAAGCAGCTTTACCGATGGCGTTCCGTTTGACGGATCGAGTATTCGGGGTTGGAAATCGATCAATGAATCCGATATGGCGATGGTTCCCGATCCGGATACTGCCTGGATCGATCCATTTATGGAGCATCCAACGCTGAGCATGATTTGCTCGATTCAAGAGCCGCGTACGGGTCAGCCTTACAGCCGTGATCCTCGCTCGATCGCTCAAAAAGCTGTGGATTATTTGAAATCTACGGGGTTAGGCGATACGGCGTTCTTCGGACCTGAAGCGGAGTTCTTCATTTTTGATGATGTCCGTTATGACCAAAACCAGCACGAAGGTTACTATCACGTTGATAGCGTAGAAGGGATTTGGAATTCTGGTCGTCAAGAACCGGGTGGAAACTTGGCGTACAAGCCTCGCAACAAGGAAGGGTATTTCCCGGTTGCACCGACCGATACGTCGCAAGATATGCGATCGGAAATGCTGCTGACGATGCAAAAGTGCGGCGTGCCGATCGAGAAACATCACCACGAAGTTGCAACGGGTGGTCAGTGCGAATTGGGCTTCCGGTTCGGAACCCTGATTCAAGCGGCTGACTGGTTGATGACGTACAAATATGTGATCAAAAACGTCGGTCGCAAGTATGGCAAGTCCATCACCTTTATGCCGAAGCCGGTCTTTGGGGATAACGGTTCGGGGATGCACTGTCACCAATCGATTTGGAACAATGGCGAACCCACCTTTGCGGGCGATCTGTACGCTGGATTGAGCCAAAATGCGCTGTGGTACATCGGCGGAATTCTGAAGCATGCGCCTTCTCTGTTGGCGTTTACGAATCCGACCACGAACTCCTACAAGCGCTTGGTTCCAGGCTTTGAAGCTCCGGTGAACTTGGCATACTCGCAAGGGAACCGTTCTGCTTCGGTGCGGATTCCGTTGTCTGGCACGAACCCGAAAGCAAAACGCTTAGAGTTCCGTTGTCCTGATGCAACCTCGAACCCCTACTTGGCATTTGCCGCGATGCTCTGTGCAGGGATTGATGGAATTAAGAACCAAATCGATCCGGGTTCTCCTTTGGATGTAGACATCTACGAACTCAGCCCTGAAGAGTTGGCGAAAGTACCTTCGACTCCTGGATCTTTGGCAGAAGCGCTGAAGAACTTGGAATCGGATCATGAATACCTAACCACAGGTGGCGTGTTCACTGAAGACTTCATTGAAAGCTGGATTAGCTACAAGCTCGATCGCGAAGTAATTCCGATGAGCATTCGCCCGCATCCGTATGAGTTTATGCTCTACTACGATTGCTAATTTGCTGAGTTGAAAGCTGAATTGAAAAGGAGCGATCGAGCCAATTAGCTCGATCGCTTTTTTCTCGAAATCTAACTGATTACAGACTATTTCGCTCTTAAGAGTTCGTTACAATTAGACAATAGTCTTAGAGTGTCGTCTCACACAAATCATGCCCGATACATTAACAAAGTTGGCGTATCAGACGTTTCAGCAAGGCAAAAGTTACTTTGGGTTGATGCATAAAGCTGTTAGTACCCAAGTCTTGAATCTTGTCGCACCGCCCTCGATCGAACAAAAAAGAAAGGCAAAGCCGCTCTCTCTAGAATTGATTCAAACCATTCAAAAACGAATGGCTGAAGTTCTCGAAGCGGATTGGCAGGATGTCGAAAAAGGCGTTTATCCAGCGAGTCTTGTCTTTGATAATCCTTGGGAAGATTTTTTCCGCTACTATCCGGTGATGTGGTTTGATATGCCGGAAATGTGGCAGCGCGTGAATGCGAAGCGATATCAAGAGTTTGATGCAGGAGTTGAGACAGAAGGCTTACCAAGCTACTATGTGCAAAATTTCCATCATCAGACGAATGGGTATTTAACCGATACTTCTGCCAATCTCTACGATTTGCAGGTTGAAATTCTGTTTAATGGCACGGCTGATCCGATGCGTCGCCGGATTTTAGCTCCATTGAAGGAAGGATTGAAGGCATTCAGTGATGTTCTACCTTCGCAGATTAAGGTGCTAGATGTTGCTTGTGGCACAGGGCGGACTTTGAGAAACATTCGGGGAATGCTGCCGAAGGCTTCTTTGTATGGAGTGGATTTGTCGGCTGCCTATTTGAGAAAAGCAAATCAGTTGCTGTCTCAGTTCGAGGGAACTTTGCCCCAGTTAGTGCAAGGAAATGCGGAAGAATTACCTTACTTAGATAACTATTTCCATGCGGTGACGAGTGTGTTTTTATTCCACGAATTGCCGCCCCAAGCGCGTCAGAATGTGATCAATGAAGCATTTCGAGTGGTGAAACCGGGTGGAACATTTATCATCTGTGATTCGATTCAGATGAGCGATTCGCCGGAACTCGCTCCTGCAATGGAAGGGTTTCCTGAGACGTTCCATGAGCCTTATTACCGCCATTACATGACCGATAATTTGGTGGCGCGATTGAAAGAGGCAGGGTTTGGCGAAGTTTCAGAACAGGTGCATTTTATGAGTAAGTACCTGATTGCGAAGAAACCTGGAGTCGTTGCGCCCGAAGTGACAAAGGTTGCGACAGGTATTGCGATCGAATAAGGGCAGGCTGCGTTTTCGGCGGATCGTGTCCCCCAAATCCCCCAAACTTGAGAGATTTTGAATGGGAGAAGTTCTTTGAATTGGAGGGCATTTCCTAGTCAAAGTCTCTCAGAGTGGAGAATTTAACATTGGGAGCGAAGCAAAAACATTCGTCCGAGATGTTCTATTGATAAGCCATATAAAATATGGATACGACCTTACTGCTGAGAACATCTTATGTCGCAGAGTGAAACTGTCACAGTTCAATTACCGATCGAGATCAAACAAAAGCTCGAAGCACTTGCGACAAGCACAAATCGAAGTCAGTCTTGGCTAGTGACGCAAGCGATCGCAACCTATGTCGAAACCCAATCTCAACAAATTCAGCAAATTGAAGCAGCAGTTGACCTTGCAGAGAGCGATCGAGCAGTTTGGGTCGAAGGTGAAGCTGTCGAGGCATGGCTCAACTCTTGGGGAACAGACAACGAGAAGCCGACTCCATGCGCGTAACGTATCTTTCAGTCGCTGTCCTAGATTTAGCTGAAATTCGGTCTTATATTGCAGTTGATACTCCAGATACAGCCCAACAAATCGGAAATCAGTTAGCTCAAGCTATCAACAGATTATCTACATTCCCAAACCTTGGAAAACCTGGACGAGTTGAAGGCACTCGCGAATTAATAACTCCAAAACTTGGTCGAACAGCTTATGTGATCGTGTATAGAATTCGACTTGAGCGAATCGAAGTTCTCCGTGTTCTGTCCGGAATGCGAGATATTGATCAAATCCTTGAAGAAGAGTTTCCTAACGAAGAAAACTAGCGGAATGACAACGAAGCGTAGAGACTTTCAAGTGAACAGAAACTCATGACGATCGCAAAGGGCTTCTTACAGGGCGCTCGTTTCTACCTTCTCAAATACCTCAAACGCCCTCGATTTTTAATGATCAAGGGCGTTTTTAGCGAGAATGTTGTGCAATTTAAAACTGCTTCAAAAACCGCAAATCGCTATTGTACAACCGACGAATATCATCGATTTGGTGCAACACCATTGCCAACCGTTCCACCCCAAATCCGGCAGCAAATCCGGTGTAGATCTCCGGATCGTATCCCACGGCTTTGAGAACATTGGGATCCACCATTCCACAACCGAGAATTTCCAACCAGCGACCTTTCCATTGCACATCGACTTCCGCAGATGGCTCGGTGAAGGGGAAGAAACTTGGACGGAATCGAATTTCGACATCTCCAAATAGCTCTTGCAAGAACACTTTGATGGTTCCTTTGAGATCGGTAAACGTCAGTCCTTCATCGACTGCCAAAATCTCAATTTGATGGAACACAGCCGAATGTGTCGCATCGACTGTATCGCGGCGATATGTCTTGCCTGGAACCGCTACCCGAATGGGTGGATCATTCGCTTCCATGTAGCGAATCTGCACGGGCGAAGTGTGGGTTCTCAGCAGATTGCCATCCGGGAGATACAGCGTGTCCTGCATATCTCGCGCTGGGTGATCGGGCAAGAAGTTCAACGCCTCGAAATTGTAGTAGTCCGTCTCCATTTCGGGACCTTCGGCGACTGTGTAGCCGAGTCCAACGAAAATATCGAGAACCTGATCGATCGTGCTATTGAGCGGATGCATCCGCCCTTGTGGTCTTCCCACTCCGGGCATCGTGACATCGATCGTTTCTGAAGCTAATTGAGCCGCGATCGCAGCCGCTTGCAGCGCGGTTTTTTGGCGATCGAGTTCGACCTGAATCGCTTCTTTGACCTCATTGGCTCGTGCCCCGATTTTCGGGCGCTCGGCGGGGTCGAGTTTGCCCATCCCGCCGAGCACTCGGGGAATGGGACCTTTTTTTCCCATGTATTTGACGCGCAACTGTTCAAGCTGATCGAGAGAATCAGCTTGCGCGATCGCTTGAGTCGCTTCCTGGCGAATGGTATCTAATTGGGCTTCGAGTTCCTGGGTTTGTGCCGCCATAGTTCAGTAGTTCATAAATCCTTAATTCGCGTCACAATGAACTGCGAACTTGTTTATTGTAGTGGATTACATGAAACTCCTGGTTAGTAACGATGATGGTGTTTACGCGCTAGGGATTCAAACTCTAGCGAATGCGTTGGCAGAAGCAGGACATGAGGTGACGGTTGTCTGTCCTGATCGAGAGAGATCGGCAACGGGGCACGGCTTAACGTTGCACGATCCGCTGCGAGTTCAAGAAATGAGCCATCTTTTTCATCCCAACATTAAAGCATGGGCTTGTTCAGGAACCCCTTCAGACTGCGTAAAATTGGCGATTTGGGCGTTATTAGAATCGCCGCCTGATTTGGTGTTGTCAGGGATTAATCACGGCTCGAATTTGGGGACGGATGTGCTGTATTCGGGAACGGTTTCTGCGGCAATGGAAGGTGTGATTGAAGGCATTCCGGGAATTGCACTGAGTTTAACCAGTTTTCAATCGCGAGAATTTCAGACTGCGGCGGATTTTGCTTGTACCTTGGTGCGACAGTTGGAGAAAGATCCGTTGCCAGAGTTGACGTTATTGAATGTGAATGTGCCTGCGATCGAGCGAGATGAAATTAAAGGGGCAATCATCACGCGACAAGGCGTGAGACGCTATACGGATGTGTTTGAGAAGCGGGTTGATCCCAGAGGAAAAATTTACTACTGGCTTTCAGGCGAACTGCTTGAAGACGTAGACGATCCGGATATTCCGAATGATGTTCCGACCGATGTGCAGGCAAATCGGGAGAATTACATTACGATCACGCCCTTGCACTACAATCTGACTTCCCCCTTGGGCTTGAAAATGACACAGAACTGGATTTCAGGGCTGGATCAGGCATAAATTCTGCTACTTGCATCCAGTTTTACAATGAATGAAAATTGCCGAGCATTGCCGATGTCTACAAAACGGGTGTTGATTCGAGATCCCCATTCTGGCAGGGCTGTTTCATATGGTTAGAGAAGAGGAAAATGAAAATGCTGTTGTTTCCTTTTCCTGGATGATGAGCTTAATTGAACGCTGACAATGCCTGCCTGACAACCGCAGTATCCGCAGGCATTTATCTTGTCTTCAACGAATTAGCCCTGAGGAGCGGGGTGAAATTTCACTCCCTACTCCCCACATCCCTATCCTTCTTCGACTTCGTGGAGCGATTTCCAGCCTGCTTGCCATTGCGATCGGTCTTTGAGCAGTTTGGCATTCATCCAAAACCGAACGGCTGGATCGCAGGCGGCGACCATTTCTGCAAATACCCAGGCTCCCTGATTTTTGCGGTTTACAACTTGAAAGTGCCGCCAGCCCCAGGTTTCTTGCTGAGCAGTCCATTTCGATCCGACGAGATACGGAAATTTTTGTTTCTTAGGCATATCGAGAACCAAATCGGGAATACTCGCGCTTGTCGATCGTACTGAATATCGATCGTGCCACAACTGTCACCAGAAAGTAATATGAAGTGTTTTCCTGATCACCCTACCCGTTCCCTGCATATGACCCGGACTCATTTGACGACGATCGCAGCAGTTTTCTCATTGGGGATTGCATTACCCGTTCAGGCTGAAAATATTGATCACGTTCGGCAATTACTTTCGACTCGGCAATGTGCAAATTGCGAACTCAGTAGCGCCGGGTTAGTGTTGGCTCAATTGTCTGGGGCAAATCTCGCGGGCGCAAATCTCGCGGGCGCAAACCTAAGTCAAGCGAATCTCGCGGGCGCAGACTTAACCAACGCCAATCTCGCAGGCGCTTCCCTGAGTGGCGCAAACCTCGCTGGCGCAAAGTTGACGAATGCGAATATTCAAGGGGCAGATTTAACGCGATCGTATTTAGTGGGAGCAGATTTAACAGGCACTCAAATCGAAACGGCAGCCATTCACGGAGCCGTTGGCTTACCGACTTCAGCCGGGAATGCAGAAATGTTCTATCAAATGGCGATGGAAGCTGGGAAACGGCGACAGTATGAAACCGCGATCGCAAATTTCAATCAAGCCTTAGTGCGGAAACCGGATTCTGCACCTGCTTTGATTGGGCGCGCAATGGCACGCTTAGAGTTGGGTGATCAAAAAGGAGCCATTCAAGACTCGGAACAAGCTGCGGCTTTGTTTGAGCAGCAAGGGGATGCGGCGAATGCAAAATCAGCAGTAGCACTCGCACAAGGTTTAAAGAATCCACCTGATCAACAACGTCGAGGCAACAACTTTGGTCAGAGCTTGATCAATGTCGTGGGTGGATTACTGCAAATGTTTTTAACCCGCTAAACTACGAGACTCAGAGCCTGCAAGATTCCAGGTCGCTTGGTTTGAAGAGCACTCGGAATGTTGCAGGTGACAGGAAAATGATTGAATCGGATCTCACGATTCGTCAAACGCTTCTAAATCTAAGAGATAAAGGTAAGGCTCTACTAATTCAGGGCGCTGAAACGCGATCGCTCTGAGCAAATGCCAATCGTTCAGCCCTTCAAATGCATCTGTATAGTCATCTTTTTCCAGCCGAGCCGCCAGCATCTCGATATCTGACTCGGTGAGCTTTGACACATCCACTTGTTTCAAACTAGACATAACCCGACGTGCCTCCAACGATTTTCCCCGTTGATCCAAATTTTACTTCACCAATTCAAACTCGATTCAGAATAAAACCTTGATTTACGATCGCAGGCTCCCCTGCCTATTTCAGGTCACAATCCGTGTCACAATAAGTAACGCGACTTAAAAATAGCCTTAACTTTTTCAGGACTTCCCGTGACCTTTACGACAGAAACAACTTCACAAAACGGACGATCCACCGCAGTTCCCGCCCGTCGGCGTGCGGTGTTTCCTTTCACTGCGATCGTCGGGCAAGAAGAAATGAAGCTTGCTCTCCTGCTCAACATCATTGACCCGAAAATTGGCGGGGTGATGATTATGGGCGATCGTGGAACTGGTAAATCAACGACGATTCGGGCACTGGCTGACTTGTTGCCAGAAATTGATGTCGTGGCAGATGATCCCTTCAACAGTCATCCGACCGATATCGAATCGATGGGCGACACGGTGCGGCAGATGATCGACCAAGGTGCGGATGTGCCTGTGGTGAAGAAGAAAGTTATGATGGTCGATTTGCCTTTGGGAGCGACAGAAGATCGCGTCTGCGGCACGATCGATATCGAGAAAGCCCTCTCCGAAGGGGTTAAAGCTTTTGAACCGGGATTGTTGGCAAAGGCAAATCGCGGCATTCTCTATGTCGATGAAGTCAATTTGCTCGATGATCACCTCGTCGATGTGCTGCTCGATTCGGCAGCATCAGGATGGAATACGGTCGAGCGGGAAGGGATTTCGATTCGACATCCAGCGCGATTTGTTCTAGTAGGCTCAGGCAACCCAGAAGAAGGGGAACTGCGTCCGCAATTGCTTGATCGATTTGGGATGCATGCTGAGATTCGCACCGTAAAGGAACCTGCATTGCGAGTTCAAATTGTGGAGCAACGGACAGAGTTTGACCAAGATCCGATGCCGTTCTTAGAAAAATATGAGCCACAGCAGAAGGATTTGCAGAAGCAAATTGTTGATGCTCAGGAGCGCTTGAAGCAGATTGCGATCGACTACGATTTACGTGTCAAAATCTCTCAGATGTGTTCGGAACTCGATGTCGATGGATTGCGCGGAGACATCGTAACCAACCGTGCCGCGAAGGCTTTGGCAGCGTTAGAAGGACGGACCGAAGTCACAGTAGATGAAATTCGTCGAATTGCCCCCCTGTGTCTGCGTCACCGTTTGCGGAAAGATCCGATGGAATCGATCGATTCAGGTTACAAGGTCGAGAAGGTTTTTGATCAAGTGTTTGGAATGGAATAGTAGCTGTGTGGGTACTGTCGATCGCGCTTGATATCTTGCACGATTAAAGACATGCTCAATGCTTACACATCAATGTTGCAGAGGGATTCAACCGTGTTCCTCTGCATTTTTATATAGATGTGATTTTAGAGTAATTCCAGAATCAAAAATGCTGATGACATCGAGATCGCATTGCCCCGCACGAGGTTGAAACCCCGTGCTTATTAGACAAAGTCTCTGAAGAGACTGTATCCCTGAGCAATTGGTTGGGTTCGGGAGTCCCTTGAGGGAGTTCGCATTGTTAGCACCGAGTTTTGAATCCGGTGCGGGACAGAAACGTAGCAAAGATGATGTTCAAGCGTTTTGTCAACCCGCTATCAGACTCTTCGACTTTCATTTGTAACTCAGTAGTGGATTACCACAAGTATCTAGTTCTGAATTGGCAGGAGAATCGATCGAGACATTCAATCGTTGTAAAACTTCCCCGATCGGTAACGCAAATCCTAACCCTTCAATCCCTTCACTCGCAATCTTCTCAGTCACAATCCCAATCACTTTTCCGTCTCGATTGAGTAAAGGTCCGCCACTATTCCCCGGATTGACCGCGGTATCCGTTTGAATCAAACTCCGAGAAGCATTGCGCCGAAACCCGCTGACAATCCCTTGAGTGACGGAATTGGAAAAAGATAACGGATTACCGATCGCAACAACCGATTGTCCGACTCGCACTCGATCGGTATGACAAATCGGTAAGCCAGCGACTTCGCTCATCTCACCTTCCAATTTCACCAAAGCTGCATCTGCGACAGAATCTCGCCGTAACACTCGCCCATTCACAATGCTGCCATCATAAAGTTTGACTTTGACGGAAAACGCAGACCCAACAACATGTTGATTCGTCATAATCAGTCCAGACGAATCGAGCAGAAATCCACTGCCTCGCCCGTTGGGGGTGCGAATTTGCACGATCGATGGAATGGTCTGCCCGACCAGTTGCTCTAGCGTCAGAGATGAACGACTCGGAGTTGCGATCGCTGCAATTTTATACGCCTGACTCGGAGTTTCTTCGATCGGGCGATTGAGGATTGCAACAACGCGAGGCTCAGCCAGTAAGCTTCTAAAACTGGCTCGAATCGCTTCATAAGTTGCTGCTGGATTATCAATTCCCTCTGCTTCAGCACTTCCAGCAATTTCTTGACGGTATACCACTTTATTTAAATCTCGATCGAACAACTCCCAGCGCACACTGCGATCGTCGTGCGTGTATTCCTTAAAAAACGAACTATAAGAATTGAGATTAACCTTAGTAATCGTTCCACCAATTAAAAATCGTCCGGGTTCTGAAGATGCAACTAAATCTGCAAACAGAGATTGAGGATGCGATCGCATCACATCAAAGCCGGCTTGGCTCAGTTCATCCTCCAATAAGTCTCGAACTGAGGTTTCTAATTGCTCCTCTAAGCGTTCGGTTGCAACATACCGTTGTTGCCGCATCTTCAGCAATCCGTCGTAGTGTCCTCCAATCACGACACCCGGCAATACGCCAGAGCGAATCCTAGCAATTTCAACCTTTGCACTAGATTCAATCTCACTCTCAAAAGATTGTAGCGATTCAGCCCGAACCGGAATTTGTAGCGAAAAAAAGAATAGAACAATAGCAGAAATCAGACTCCAGACGGATGCCTTTGCCATAGTTTAGTAGTAGAAAATGCAAGTCATCAGATCTTGCGTTTAAATCCCTATCTTGTCAATAAAAAAGCTGCTAGAGAGTAACG
>VFQU01000468.1_pt1 | contig 36307 bp, 35 predicted proteins | sample 3512311 | NCBI WGS metagenome assembly VFQU01 (sample SAMN10412377, study PRJNA504923) | tailings metagenome | isolation source: Relicate 3 Philex TSF3 active mining site | place: Philippines: Tuba, Benguet | collected 2017-08-29
GGATCTCGCTCTTGATCGCGCGGATCACCATGCCCACTTCGCCGCGCTGCTTGAAGACGTTGACCCGGAAGCGGCCGGCGTCCTTCACCGCGATCGCCATGTTCATCTCGAGCTCGCGCTCGAACACCGGAACCTGGTACTCGTCCATCAGCGAGTAGGCGATGCGCTTGACCATGCCGGCGGGAAGCCCGGTATTGCCGAGCGGATAGAGCTTGCCCTCGACCTTGATGTTCACCGGCGCGCCGGTGGTCAGGAACATGTCCGAGGCGTTCTTCTCGGTCATCAGCTTGAGGAAGTAACCGATGTCCATGCACGTGCTCCACTTCCAGGTTGTCGAAGAATGCACCTCCTGTGCATTCTTCGAGTCGCGAGCCCGGCACATGTCCGTACTCGCTCCCGACGAGCCGACCGCTCGCGCGGTCGACTCGCGACCAGTCCATCCACGGACTGGATCAGCGCGCGCTTCCCGAACCCCCGACGGGATTTCCGTCGTGCGGGTGCGGCGCGCGCGGCGATTGCGCGCGCGGGCGCGCCTTCCCACAATGGGGGCGTGCCTGACGCGCACCCCATGGACCCATGATATGACAGGCTCCGCGCAATACATCCCTTCCGCCCTGTTCGCGCTGCTCGCGCTCGCCGGATGCGCCTCGACGCCGCCGCCGATCGCCCTGCTCGACGCCGCCGACGCCGCGCTGCAGCGGGCGCGCGCCGCACAGGCCGCCGACCTTGCGCCGGTGGAGCTCGGCTTCGCCCAGTCCAGGCGCGCCGAGGCCGATGCGGCGATGCAGGCGCGCGACTACGGTCGCGCCCGCGCGCTGGCGGCGCAGGCCGAGGCCGATGCCGCGCTCGCCCTGGCCAAGAGCCGCGCCGCGGCGGCGCGCGCCGACGTACAGCGCAGGACCGCGGAGAATGCCGAGCTGCGCCGCGAGCTGCTCGGCGAGGGAGGGCGGCCGTGATGCGCGGCCTCGCCGTCCTGCTGGCGCTGGCGCTGCTCACGGCCTGCGCTTCGGCACCCAAGCGCGACCTGCAGCTCGAGCGCCTGCAGGCCTCGCTCGGCGCCCTCGAATCCGACCCCAGCCTGGGTGAGCTCGCCGCGGCCGAGCGCCTGCAGGCGCGACAGGCCCTGGAGCGCCTGTCGGCCAGTCGCGGCGAGGAGCGCGACCTCGATCTGTACGTCGCCGAGCGTCGCGTCGAGATCGCCCGCACGGTCGCCCAGGCCGAGCTGGCGCAGCGACAGGCGGTCCAGCTCGAGCGCGAACGCGACCGCATCCTGCTCGAGGCGACGCGCCGCGACGCCGAATCGGCGCGCCTGGAGGCCGAGAAGCTGCGCCTGCAGAGCCTCGCGCGGGCCGAAGAGGCGCTGCGCGCGCAGGAAGAGGCCGAGTCCGCCCGTCAGGCCAGCGAGCTGTCGTCGGCCGAGGCCGACCAGGCGCGTCGGCTCGCCCAGGCGCAGGCGACCGAGGCCGCGCTGGCGCGGCGCGAGGCGGAGCTCGCGACCGCGGCCGCCGACAGCCTGCGCATGCAGCTCGAGACGCTGACCTCGCGGCGCGAGGCGCGTGGCGAGGTGATGACGCTGTCCGGAGACGCCTTCGCCAGCGGACAGGCCAGCCTGCGCCCCGAGGCGCGGGCCAACCTCGGCAGGGTGGTCGACTTCGTCCGTGCCGCCGGCAATGCCGCGGTCATCATCGAGGGCCATACCGACGACCGCGGCGGCGACAACCTCAACCAGGCGCTGTCGCAGCGGCGCGCCGAGGCCGTGCGGCAGGCGCTGGTGGAGGAGGGCGTCGATGCCGCCCGGCTGACCGCCGTGGGGCTGGGCAAGGATCGCCCGGTCGCCGACAACGCCACGGCCGAGGGCCGCGCGCGCAACCGGCGGGTCGAGATCATCGTCCAGTCCTCGCCGTGATGACGGGGCGGCGCGCCCGTGGGGTCGAGCGGGACCCTCGTCCGGCACGGGTAGTCGATGTGGATCAATGCCTTATGCCCGGACTTGCGAGGCGCAGCCCGGAGGCGTAGTGTCAGTCATCCGTGCGGAATTGGTCCCGCACGGGCAGCCGGAGTCGGGCCGATGAATCGAGCCAGCGCCAGCGATGAGACCGCCGCCTCAAGTGTCGGGGCGGGGTCGCAGTGCAGGCGCGGCACCCGGAACCGGTACACCCATGCAGCCAGACATCGACGCCTCGCCCGGTAGCCCGGGCGGGGCGTTCGCGTTTCTGGCCCCCGCGACGCGTCAACAGAGGAGACAGCCATGTTCGAAAGCCAGCCCCAGAGCGAAGTCGAAGCGCTGCTGAAGAGCGACACCGAGTTCCGCCAGCTCTACCGGCGACACCAGGAGCTCGACAAGCAGGTGCTGGATGCCGAGCTCGGCGTGCTGCCGATCGACGACACCACGCTGGTGCGGATGAAGAAGGAAAAGCTGCACGCCAAGGACCGCCTGACCCGCATGTTCGAGCGCATGCGCGGACTGCACTGAGGACGACAGCCGGCGCCGGCGCGCCCGACGGCCGCGATCGCGGCCCGGCGTGCCGGTGCGGCGCGGCTATACTGGCGGCCCCTCCGCCACACGGGTCCGGGGCCGAGGCGTCGGCCGGACCGACGCCTGCATGCCCATCCACGACAGCGTTCTCGACCTGATCGGCAACACGCCGATCGTCCGCACTCGCCGGCTCGACCCCGGACCGTGCGAGTTGTTCCTCAAGCTCGAAAGCCAGAACCCCGGGGGGTCGATCAAGGACCGCATCGGCCTGTCGATGATCGAATCGGCCGAGCGGGCCGGGAAGATCAGGCCGGGGGACACGCTGGTCGAGGGCACCGCCGGCAACACCGGCATCGGCCTCGCCCTGGTGGCCCAGCAGAAGGGCTACAAGCTCGTCCTGGTCGTCCCGGACAAGATGAGCCGGGAGAAGATCTTCAACCTCAAGGCGATGGGCGCCGAGGTCGTGCTGACCCGCTCGGATGTCGCCAAGGGCCATCCGCAGTACTACCAGGACCTCGCCGAGCAGATCGCGCGCGAGACGCCGGGCGCGTACTTCATCAACCAGTTCGGCAATCCCGACAACCCGCGCGCCCACGAGACCGGCACCGGCCCCGAGATCCTGCGGCAGATGGACGGCCGGCTCGACGCCATCGTCTTCGGCTGCGGCAGCTCGGGCACCATGACCGGCCTGTCGCGCTGCTTCGCCGAGCATTCGCCCGGCACCGAGCTGATCCTGGCCGATCCGGTCGGTTCGATCCTCACCCAGTACATCAACGAGGGCGTGCTCAGCACCAAGTCCGGCAGCTGGCTGGTCGAGGGCATCGGCGAGGACTTCCTGCCGCCGATCTCCGACTTCAGCCGGGTGAAGAAGGCCTACGCGATCAGCGACGCCGAGAGCTTCGCCGCCGGCCGCGAGCTGCTGCTCAAGGAGGGCATCCTCGGCGGCTCGTCGAGCGGCACGCTGCTCGCCGCGGCGCTGAAGTACTGCCGCGAGCAGACCACGCCCAGGCGCGTGCTGGTGTTCGTCTGCGACACCGGGAACAAGTACCTGTCGAAGATGTACAACGACTACTGGATGCTGGACAACGGCTTCATCCAGCGGCCGCAGCAGGGCGACCTGCGCGACCTCATCCTGCGGCCCTATTCGCAGCGCGACACGGTGGTGGTGTCGCCGGTCGACCTGCTCACCGTCGCCTACCAGCGCATGAAGCTCTACGACGTGAGCCAGCTGCCGGTGATGGACGGCGACCACATCGTCGGCATCATCGACGAGTCCGACGTGCTGCTGCACGTCTATGGCGACGAGGCACGCTTCCGCGATCCGGTCTCGACGGCGATGGTCAGCAAGCTCGAGAAGCTCGACGTCAAGTCGCCGATCGAATCGCTGCTGCCGGTGTTCGACCAGGGCCACGTCGCCATCGTCATGGACGGCGACAGGTTCCTGGGCCTGATCACCCGCATCGACCTGCTCAACTACCTGCGCCGACGCGTGCAATGAGACGAGGAACACCGACCCGATGAATGCCCGCCCGATCAGAATGCTCAGCGTGCTGCTGCTGGCCCTCGTGGCCGCCGGCTGCGCCACCGTCGGCGCGCGACACGCGGCGACGCCGGCGCGCATCGCGCCGCTGGCCACGCCCAAGCCGCCGGAGTGGATCGGCGCCTTCCAGGGGACGCTGCCCTGCGCCGACTGCGTGGGCATCCGCACGCGGCTCGCGCTTGCCGCCGACGGCAGCTACCGGATGGAGCGCAGCTACCTCGGGCGCTCCGACACGCCGGCGCTGGAAACGGGCAGCTTCAGCGTCGACCTGGCCACCCGGATCGTCACCCTGGCGCCCTCGGCCGGCCAGCCTACCCGCTACCTCGCCGGTGGCGATCGGCTGTTCGCGCTCGACCTCGACGGCCGGCGGATCCGCGGCGATCTCGAGGCGCACTATCACCTGCTGCGCGAAACCGCGACGGAGTCCGCCGACGCGCTGGCCACGATCGGCGGTCGCTGGCAGGTGGCCTACCTGAACGGCGTCGCCCCCGATGCGCTCGGCGAGGTCCTGCTCGATTTCGCCGACGACGGCGCGCTGGTGGTCGTCGCGGCCTGCGGCCAGCGTCACGCCAGCTTCCGCCTGGCGGCCGCCGGCAGCATCCGGATGACGCCCCTGACGCCGGGTGGCCGCTGCGCCGGCGACTTCGTCGCCGCCCGGCTGGCAGTGGCGTTGCGCCGCAGCGACACCTTCGGCGTCGTCGACGGCGAGCTCAGCCTGATGCTCGACGGCCACGTCCCGCAGCTTCGCGCCCGCCGTGACGGGCCGCGTTGAGCCGGGTGCATCCACTTCCGCCTTCCCCGGCCCCACCACGCCTCCCACCCTCGCCATGAACGATCACGCCAAGGCCGGCCTCGGCACCCTCGCCATCCACGCCGGGCAGTCGCCCGACCCGTCGACCGGCGCGGTGATGACGCCGATCTATGCCACCAGCACCTACGCCCAGAAGAGCCCGGGCGAGCACCAGGGCTTCGAGTATTCGCGCAGCCACAACCCCACCCGTTTCGCCTACGAGCGCTGCGTCGCCGCGCTCGAGGGCGGCAGCCGCGGCTACGCCTTCGCCTCGGGCCTGGCGGCGACCTCGACCGTGCTGGAGACGCTCGACAGCGGCGACCACGTGGTCTGCATGGACGACGTCTACGGCGGCACCTTCCGCCTGTTCGAGCGCGTGCGCCGGCGCAGCGCGGGGCTCGACTTCAGCTTCGTCGACCTCACCGACCCGGCCGCCTTCGAGGCGGCGATCCGGCCGAACACGCGGATGGTGTGGATCGAGACGCCGACCAACCCGATGCTCAAGATCGTCGACATCGCGGCGATCGCGTCCATCGCCCGCGCGCGCGGCATCCGCGTCGCCGTCGACAACACCTTCTGCTCGCCGATCCTGCAGCGCCCGCTGGAGCACGGCGCGCACCTGGTCATGCACTCGGCGACCAAGTACCTCAACGGCCACAGCGACATCGTCGGCGGCATGGTGGTGGTCGGCGACGACGCCGAACTCGCCGAGCAGATGACCTTCCTGCAGAACGCGGTGGGCGGCGTGCAGGGCCCGTTCGACAGCTTCCTGGCGCTGCGCGGCCTGAAGACCCTGCACCTGCGCATGCGAGCGCACTGCGAGAATGCGCAGGCGCTGGCCGAATGGCTGGCCGTGCACCCTGCTGTCGAGCGGCTGATCTACCCGGGCCTCGCCGCGCACCCGCAGCACGCGCTGGCGAAGCGCCAGATGGACGGCTTCGGCGGCATGATCAGCCTCTACGTGCGCGGCGGCGCCGACGCGGCGCGGCGCATGCTCGAGCGGCTCGAGGTGTTCGCGCTGGCCGAGTCGCTGGGCGGCGTGGAGAGCCTCGCCAACCACCCGGCGATCATGACCCACGCGTCGGTGCCGCCGGCGCAGCGTGCGCGGCTGGGCATCGACGACCACCTGGTGCGCCTGAGCGTGGGCGTCGAGGACGTCGCCGACCTGCGCGCCGATCTCGACCAGGCGCTGGCGGGCTGAGGCGCGGCCGCGCGATCAGCCGGTCGCGCGCAGCAGCAGCGGCCGCTCCAGCTCGCGGCACATCTTCCAGCGCCGGCACACCTGCTGGCGCACGACCCGCGAGAGATCGCGGCTGCGGGCAAGGTCGGGGCGCTGCAGGTGGGCGTGCGTCGCCAGTGCGACCTCATGGTCGCCATGCCCTTCGACCGCGCCGGCCTCGAAGTGCACCGTGTCCCAGCCGGCCGGCAGCGCCAGCACCAGCTCGACGTCGACCCGCCCGGTCACCGGGCAGACCACCCAGACGTGGTGCCCCCAGGCCGCCGTCTGCGCGCGGTCGGCCTGCCAGCCGACCGCGATCGGCGCGAACGGCTTGTTGCAGTCGAGCGCGACCCGCATCGCGACCAGGCGGTCGCCGGCCGACGCCGGTGGAAATCGCACCGCCACCTTGCCGGGCGGGGCCTCCACCTCTTCACCCGGCGGCTCGGGCCAGCGCAGGCGGTAGAGCGACACTACGCCCTCGCTGGCGACCAGCTCGCCCGCATGCGCATCGAGGAAGGCGCGCAGGCCATCGGTCAGCCCGTTGCTGCGCACCATCACCAGGTTCGCACCCGAGGTCGCCGCCACCTGCAGCCAGCCGGCGGACTCGTTGGGCGCGGTGGCGAGGACGCGGCCGAGCTGGTAGTCGTACCAGTTGGCGACGAAGCCGCGGCCGGCCAGCTCGGCGTGCGCCGGGTGCTCGGGGTGGGTGAACAGCACGCGATCCTCGGGCTGGCCGCGCGACCGGAGTTGCTGGATGACGACCCGCTCCGCTGCCGTCTCCAGCAGCAGGCGCTGCTCACCGCGCTTGACCAGGGTCTGCAGGCCGCCGTTGGCCAGCGTCCACGAAGCGCTGGGCTGGAAGGCGAGCTGCACCAGCACGATGACGCCGCCCGCCAGCAGCAGCGAGCGCCGCGTCGGCGCCGAGGCCAGTCCCGCCAGCAGCGCCGGGATCAGCAGCACCAGCGCCGGCAGCGTGTAGCGCAGGTACTGCAGCTGGGTCAGCGGCAGCAGCCAGGCGACCATGCCGGCCAGCAGCAGCGGTCGCGCGCGGGCGTCGGCGACCGCGGCCAGTGCGCCGAACAGCAGCAGCGGCAAGGCGAAGCCGGCGGCGCCGCCGAGTTCGCCGGCCTCGTAGTAGTCGGCGGTGCGGAAGCTCAGCCAGTAGGGCAGCAGCGGCCCGAGGCCCTTGAGCCAGCGCTGGTCGACCACGCTCTCCGGCGCGAACCATGGCGACTGGAACACGCCGTTGAACAGCGGCAGCAGCGGGTTGCCGGTGAGCGTCCAGGCGTACAGGTAGCTCGATCCGCCGATGAAGGCGCCGAGCAGCAGCGCGCCGGGCAGGGCGCGCCAGGGCACGGCGAAGCGCCAGCGCCACAGCAGCAGCGCGGCCAGCGCCAGCACGAACGCGCCGTTGATGACCTTCATGCCGACCAGTGCGCCCGACAGCGCCGCCGCCACCAGCAGCGTGCGGCGATCCGGCTGCGCCGGCGCGCGCAGCACGCACAGCGCCAGCGCCGCCACGGCCGCCGCGGACGCCGTCTCGGTCTGCATGCTCATGGTCAGGCCGCCGACCAGCGGAATGCTGGCGTAGAGCATCGCCGCCAGCCAGGGCAGCGGTCCTTCGAGGCCGATCGCCTCGCCGATGCGGACGATCAGGAACGCGGTCAGCAGCAGCCACAGCAGGTTGAGTGTCGCCACCGATTCGGCGCCGGCGGCGAGCTGCAGCAATCCGTAGGCGACGTCGGACAGCCACGGCGCGGTCGACCAGACCTGCGAACCGACGTCCATCCGGTAGTAGCCGAGCGTATGCAGGTGCCAGCCGATCTGCAGATGGCTGGCCAGATCGTCGGCCGAGATCACCGGTAGCCAGGAAGGCAGGCTCGCCGCGAGCAGCACGAGGGTCAGCAGCGTCAGTGCGACCGGCTGATCGCGATGCGCCGACGCCAGCGCTCGCCAGACGGCATGCAGTTGGTCGCCGATGCGTCGGCGCAGCAGCACGACAAGACCCAGCAGCAGCGCGATGAATCCCCACTGCGCGAACAGCGGGAACGGCAGCAGCCAGCCGGCGCCGCCGGCGAGCAGGCCCCAGCCGATCGGCAGCGCAAGCCAGGGCGCGTCCGACGGTGACGCATCGCGCGACCGCCCGAACGCGAGTGCACGCGCGGGCGCAGGCGAGAGCAGGCTGCCGAGGCCGAGTGCGGCGAGGCTGGCCAGCGCGGTCGCGGTCAGCGCGGCGAAGCCGTGGAAGTGCAGCAGCCCCAGCCCGAGCATCGCCAGCAGTCCCGCGGCCAGCGGCAGGCGCGCGATCCGGCTCAGCGCCGCCGCCGCCAGCGCCAGCGCCAGCAGCCACGGCAGCACGGTCTCGCCGTGCACGGCGAGACTGTCGGTCCAGGGCGGATGCAGGACGAAGCCGACGGCGAGCATCAGCACGCCGGCCGCGAGGGCGAGGGGACGCAGGGCGGGCATGGGGCGGAGGAAAAGTGGGCTGCGCTAGTATAGGCGGGCCTCCGCGCCCGCTCGGCAGTGTGCCGAACGCGCCGACTCCGCTCAGTTTCCCATCGCCGTCGCCCGAGCCGCCGCGTGCCTGATCCTTCGCCATCCGCCCGCGTCGCGGTCGTCATTCCCTGTTTCCGCGTCAAGTCGCATGTCCTCGGCGTGCTCGCGGCGATCGGCCCCGAGGTCTGGCGCATCTACGTGGTCGACGACGCCTGCCCTGAGGACAGCGGCGACCACGTCGAGGCGCACTGCCGCGACCCGCGGGTGGTGGTACTGCGCCACGCGGCCAACCAGGGCGTCGGCGGCGCCGTGCTGACCGGCTACGGCCGCGCGATCGACGACGGCGCCGAGGTGATCGTCAAGATCGACGGCGACGGCCAGATGGATCCGGCCCTGCTGCCGGCCTTCGTCGCCCCGATCCTGCGCGGCGAGGCCGACTACGCCAAGGGCAACCGGTTCTACGACCTCGGCCAGATCGGCCGCATGCCGGCGCTGCGCATCTTCGGCAACGCCGTGCTGTCGTTCATGGCGAAGTTCTCGACCGGCTACTGGGACCTGTTCGATCCCACCAACGGCTACACCGCGATCCACGCCGAGGCCGCGCGCCTGCTGCCGCACGACCGCATCAGCAAGCGCTACTTCTTCGAGACCGACCTGCTGTTCCGCCTGAATACCTTCCGCGCGGTGGTGGTCGACGTGCCGATGGACGCGCGCTACGGCGACGAGGTCAGCAACCTGAGGATCTCGCGCATCCTGGGCGAGTTCCTGTTCAAGCACGCGCGCAACTTCGCCAAGCGGATCTTCTACAACTACTTCCTGCGCGACCTCTCGCTGGCCTCGCTGGAGCTGGTGGTCGGCCTGGGCATGATCGTGTTCGGCATCGGCTACGGTCTGTTCCACTGGCAGCAGTCGCTGGCTTCCGGCATCACCACGCCGGCCGGCACGGTGATGCTCGCCGCGCTGCCGGCGCTGGTGGGGCTGCAGCTGCTGCTGGCCTTCGTCGGCTACGACATCGCCTCGGTGCCGCGGCGGCCCTTGCATCGAGGTCTGATCCACGCCCGTGGGCGGCGGGAGTCTCCTGCTTGAGCAGGCTGGCGAAATGGCTTCGCGAGCCGGGGCTGGAGGACGCCGGCGTCGACGGTGTCGATCGCCTGCGCGCGCATCGTGCGGTGCTCGAGCGCAAGCCGTCGATTCGCCGGGTGTTCGACGAGTTCCATCGCTGCTTCGGCGAGCTCGATGGCCGATTCCTGCGCGGCGATGGCGCGGTGATCGAGATCGGCGCCGGCGTCTATCCGGTACGCGAGTCCCGTGCCGACGTCCTGGCGACCGACATCGTGGAGGCTGCGCATCTCGATCGACGGCTCGACGCGCAGAACATGGACCTCCCGGACTGCAGTGTCCGTGCCTTCTACCTGCAGAACGCCTTCCATCACTTTCCCGAGCCGGACCGGTTCTTCTCCGAGCTGGAGCGCACGCTGCAGCCGGGCGGGGGTGCGGTGCTGATCGAGCCGGCCAGCGGCTGGCTGGCGAGCTGGCTCTATCCGCGGCTCTTCGCCAGCGAGGGCTACGACAAGCAGGCCCGGGACTGGGAGACGCCCGTCGGCGGCCCGATGAGCGGCGCCAATCAGGCGCTCAGCCATCTGGTGTTCGATCGTGACCTCGCGCGATTCGAGCGCAGCCATCCCGCGCTCGAGGTGGCCTATCGCGACGTGCTGGGCAACTGGTTGCGCTACCTGCTCAGCGGCGGCCTCAACTTCCGCTCGCTGCTGCCGGCCTGGGCGATGCCGGCGGTCTCGGTCGTCGAATGGCTGCTGTCGCCGCTGCGCAGCGCCCTGGGGCTGCATCGGGTCGTGGTGCTGCGCAAGCGCGCCGGGGACTGATGCGCGTCTTCGGCCGGTACATCGGTGTGCAGCTCGTCGCCTACGGCATCGACATGGGCGGATTCCTGCTGGTGATGCTGCTCGGCGGCGGCCCCCTGCTGGCCAATGTCGCCGCGAAGCTGGCCGCGGGCGGCGTGGCGTTCCTGGCCCATCGAAGGCTGACCTTCGCCGTGCACGGCCAGCCGGGCGCTGGGGCCCAGCTGCTCAAGTACACGATGCTGCTCGTGCTGAACGTGCCGCTGGCAACCGGCGCCCTGGCGGTGCTGCTGCCGTGGATCGCGCCGCCGGCGCTGGCCAAGTTCCTGGCCGACGTGGTCTGCGTGGGGCTTACCTTTCTCGCTTCGCGGTGGCTGGTGTTCCGACCCTCGCCCGGGCGTGAGGCGACGTGACGGTCCAGCGCGGCATCCTGCGGATCGGCGTCACCGGCGCGTCCGGCTACGTGGGGCGCGCGGTCGTGGCCGCCGCAGGCCGGGCCGGACTGTCCGTGGTCGCCATCGGGCGACGAGCGGCGCCGAAGGGCATCGAGTGGCGGCACTCGGATCTGACCCGGCGCCCCGATGACGATCTGCTGGCGGGACTCGACGCCGTCGTCCACCTGGCGGCGGACACCGCACAGCGCCTGCCGGCTGGCGGCGATCCGGAGCGAGCCTACGCCGAAGCGCTCGCCAGGCAGGCGGCGGAACGCGGCATCCCCCTGGTCTTCGCCTCCAGCCAGGCCGCCTCGGCCGAGGCGCCGAGCGCCTACGGCAGGAACAAGCATGCGATCGAGCGGGTGATCGCCGAGTTCGGCGCCATCTCGATTCGACCGGGGCTGGTCGTGGGCGGCGATGAGTCCGGCCTGTTCGGCCTGTTGTGCGCCTTCGTCCGGCGCTCGCCGCTGCTGCCGAAGCTGCTCCCGGCCCCGGCGGTGCAGCCGGTCCACGTCGACGATCTGGCGCGGGCGCTGCTGCGCGCCTGCGAGCTGCCGCAGCTGCGCGGCCGGACGCTGGCGGTAGCCGGACCGCCGATGCCCTTCGATGCCCTGCTGGGTGCGATCGCCACGCAGCGCCTGCGAACCTGTCGGGTGTTCGTCCCGGCGCCCGTGCCGCTCCTGCGGCTGCTGCTGCGCGGCCTGCGGCCGATCCTCGGCGAAGGCTTCTCGTCCGATCGATTCGATTCGCTGCTCAGGCTGCCACCGCTGCATGCCGAGGCGGATCTCCGCACTCTCGACCTGAGCCTGCGGTCGCCATCCGATGCCCTGGATCGACGCGGCAGGCCGACACGCCGTTGGCTGCGCGAGGCGCAGGCCCTGAGCAGGGCGATGCTCCGGCGTCCGGCGCCGTTCGGACTGCTGCGCCGGTACCCGCGGATGCTGCGGGCCTGCGGCGTCGATGGTCCACTGGAGCTGCCGCCCGGGCTGCTGGCGCTGCCGCTCTGCCTTGCGGCGCTGGATGCTCCATCGCGACGGCCCGCGGCGGGCGTCGGAACCCTGGCGTGGCGCATGGGCATGGTCCTGCGCCTGGCCGAGGCAGAGCCGGACCTGGCGGCGGACTTCCTCGGGCCGCGGGCACGCGGCGGCCGCTGGCGCGTGCTGGGTGGCCTGTCCTCGGCGATCCTGAGCGAACTGGCAGCGCGCTGCCTGGCGCCGCTGGCGCGCTACTGGTGGCGTCGCCACGCATGAGCGACGAATGAGCGCGGATCGCGGCGCGACGGTGATCGTCGGCACCGGCCCCGCCGGCGTCAGCGCGGCGCATGCGCTGCGTCGGCGCGGGTGGCCGGTGCACCTGCTTGAAGCAGGCAAGGATCTCCGCCTGAGTCCGCCTTCCGGCAGCTACCTCGATCTGCGCTTCGGCGATCGCTCGCAGTGGGTGTGGCAACTGGGTCGGCCCGGCGCATCTGTCGAGGCGGCGGCCCACACTTCGCCCAAGCTGCGGGTGCCCACCCTGCGCGCGGTGTTCGACGGCTATGCGCAGGCCAACCGGATCTCCGGATCGGACGGATTTCAGGTGGTGGGTGCGCTTGCGCCCGGTGGACTCTCCAACGCCTGGGGCTGCGGCGTGGCGCGCTTCGACGCCGGCGAATTGGGCCCGCTGGGCGCTGAAGCCGCCGCGCTCGACCGCGCCTACGCCGAGGTCGCCCTGCGCATGGGCTTGAGCGGTGCCGGCGACGATGCGCTGAAGGACTACCTCGGGGTGGATGACTGGTCCTCGCCGGCATTGCCGCTCGATGCGATCCAGCGGCGGATCTGGGCGCGTCGACAGCAACTGCCATCCGGGTTTCGGCTCGGTCGGGCGCGCGTCGCCGTGCTGGCCGAGGCGCGCGAAGGCCGCGCCGCCTGCGACCAGTCGGGAACCTGCCTGTGGGGATGTGCCCGGCGCGCCACCTGGTCGGCCGCCATCGACGTGGAGCAGCTGCGCCGGGATCCGGGGGTGCGGATCGAGTTCGAAGCGCGCGTGGAAGGTATCGCTGCCGACGGCGAAGGCGGATGGTGGCTGAGCATCGCGGGCCCGGCCGGGCTGCGCCAGCTGCGCGCAAGTCGGGTACTGCTGGCTGCCGGCACGCTGGCGACCACCCGGCTGGTCTGGAACGCACTGCCGCACAAGCCGGAACGATTGCGGCTGCTGTCGAACCCGATGGCGGCATTCCTGCTTCTGCTGCCGGCCGCCCTGGGCAGCGCCCGCGAGCGCGCCTTCGGGCTGGCGCAGCTTTCCTACGAGCTCGCGCTCGCCGACGGGGGGAGCGCGTTCGGCAATCTGTTCTCGACCCAGGGCCTTCCGGTCTGCGAGTTCCTGCAGCATCTGCCGTTGCGCCGCCGCGGCGGCCTCCCGCTGCTGCGCGAACTGCTCCCGGCAGCGGTGGTCGGCAATCTGTTCCTGCCGGGAGAGCTGTCGGATCACGTGCTGAGGCTGGACGGCACCGGCGACATGCGAATCGAGCCCGGCCAGGCCGCGCGGCTGCCGGACACGATGGGCGAGCTGCGTACTCGACTGGTGCGCGGGTTCCGCCGCCTCGGTGCCTACATGCTTCCGGGCAGCTTCGTGCCGGCCGCGCCGGGCGCGGACCTGCACTATGCGGGCACACTCCCGCACAAGGTCGATCCCGCGCCTCACGAGTGCCGATTGAATGGCGAACTGGCGGGTCTTCCGGGCATTCACGTGCTCGACGGAGCCGCGCTGCCGATCCTGCCGGCGAAGGCCCACACGCTGACCGTGATGGCCAACGCCCATCGGATCGCCAGCGCGCTGCCCGAACCCCCGTTCGGCGAGGCGGCCCCATGAGGCCTGTCCGGGGGGATGCGTCGAACGCACGGGCCGGCTGGCGGCGCGAGGCGATCATCTACGCCGTGGTCGGCGGCATCCAGTTGGGGGTCGACTGGCTGAGCTTCGTGCTGCTCACCGTCTCGGGGATGGCGGTGGGCCCCGCCAACCTCGCCGCACGAGTGGCAGGCGCGGCGCTCGGATTCTGGTTGAACGGCCGCTTCACGTTTGCGCCCGCAGACCGCCAGGGTGTCGCCACGCCGCGGAAGCTGCTGCGCTTCCTGCTGTTCTGGCTCGCCGCCACGGCGCTGAGCACCGGTGCCGTCGCCGGACTGGAAGGCGCCCTGGGGCTTCACGCCGCCTGGCTGGGCAAGCCGCTGGTGGATGCCGCGCTGGCCGTCCTGGGCTTCCTGGTGTCGAAGAAGTGGATCTATCGCTGATGCTCGGTCGCCCCTGCATCGAGGCGATCGCCGCGCCGACGCGCCAACCCCGCCCGAAAGCACGAATCCGCCGTGCTGCACTGCGGGGTAAACTGCGCGTCCCGAGGATGACGCAGCAGGGCCCGAGATGACGGCGAACGCCGCAGCCGCGAAGAGCGGACGATCGAAGCTGTATCCCGACGCGCATGCCGCGCTGGCCGGCCTGCTGGCCGACGGCCAGACGCTGGCGGTGGGCGGGTTCGGGCTGTGCGGCATTCCCGAGGCGCTGATCGCCGCGCTGCGCGACTCCGGCGTCAAGGGCCTGACCGCGATCTCCAACAACGCCGGCGTCGACGGCTTCGGCCTCGGCCAGCTGCTGGCGACCCGGCAGATCCGCAAGATGATTTCGTCCTACGTCGGCGAGAACAAGGAGTTCGAGCGCCAGTTCCTCTCCGGCGAGCTCGAGCTCGAGTTCAACCCGCAGGGCACGCTGGCCGAGCGCCTGCGCGCCGGCGGTGCCGGCATCCCGGCGTTCTTCACCCGCACCGGCTACGGCACCATCGTCGCCGACGGCAAGGAGACGCGGCAGTTCCCCGACGGCCACTGGTACGTGCTGGAGACCGCGCTCAAGGCCGACGTCTCGCTGGTCAAGGCGTGGAAGGCCGATCACGCCGGCAATCTGGTCTTCCGCAAGACCGCGCGCAACTTCAACCCGGCCTGCGCGATGGCCGGCAAGGTCTGCATCGCCGAGGTCGAGGAGATCGTCGAGACCGGCACCTTCGATCCCGACCATGTCCACCTGCCCGGCATCTACGTCGACCGCATCGTGGTCAACCCGACCCCCGAGAAGCGCATCGAGCAGCGCACGGTGCGGGCGGGGTAGGGCGGGTCCCGACCCGCCAGCCGGACTCCCGGCAGCGCTCGGATCGAGTCGCCGCCGACGCTGCACCGAAAACGACATCGACATTCACAGCGGCGGGTCGAGACCCGCCCTACGGAGAACGCCCCATGGCCTGGAACCGCGACGAAATGGCGCAGCGCGCCGCACAGGAACTCAGCGACGGCGCCTACGTCAACCTCGGCATCGGCCTGCCGACGCTGGTGGCGAACTTCATCCCGGAGGGGATGGAGGTCTGGCTGCAGTCGGAGAACGGCCTGCTCGGCATCGGCCCGTTCCCGACCGAGGACGCGATCGACGCCGACCTGATCAACGCCGGCAAGCAGACCGTCACCGCGGTCAAGGGCGCCAGCTTCTTCGGCAGCCACGACAGCTTCGCGATGATCCGCGGTGGCCACATCGACCTGGCCATCCTCGGCGCCATGCAGGTCACCGACAAGGGCGACCTCGCCAACTGGATGATCCCCGGCAAGATGGTCAAGGGAATGGGTGGCGCAATGGACCTGGTCGCCGGCGTCAAGCGCGTGGTGGTGCTGATGGAGCACGCCGCCAAGGACGGCAGCCACAAGATCCTGCCCGAGTGCACGCTGCCGCTGACCGGCGTGGGCGTGGTCGACCGCATCATCACCGAGCTGGCGGTGATGGACGTGACGCCGGAGGGGCTGAAGCTGGTCGAGAGCGCGCCGGGCGTGACGCGCGAGGAGCTGCAGCAGAAGACCGGGGTTGCGCTGGTCGGCGGCTGAGGCGCGCGCCTCGCGGTGATGCGGCTCCGCGTGGGAGCCGCTGGAGCGGTTCGGCCCCACGGCATTGTGGGCGCCGCTTTAGCGGCGATGGGAGTTGAGGGCGAGCGAGATCGCCGCCATGCCGGCGCCCACAGGGGCGTCGCCCGGACCTCGACCCGTAGGCTGGGCCTGAGAAGGCCCAGGCGACGCTCGGGCGAGCGCGTGGCTTGACCGCCCGGCTTACGCCAGCGCGGCTTCGAGCTCCGGCACCAGCTTGAACAGGTCGCCGACGAGGCCGATGTCGGCGACTTCGAAGATCGGCGCTTCGCCGTCCTTGTTGATCGCCACGATCGTGCCGGCGTCCTTGATGCCGGTGAGGTGCTGGATCGCGCCGGAGATGCCGATCGCCACGTACAGCTCGGGGGCGATGATCTTGCCGGTCTGGCCGACCTGCATGTCGTTGGGCACGTAGCCGGCGTCGACCGCGGCGCGCGATGCGCCGACGCCGGCGCCGAGCTTGTCGGCGAGCTTGTAGATGATCGCGAAGTTCTCCGCCGAGCCGACGCCGCGGCCGCCGGAGACGACGCGGCTGGCGCTCTGCAGGTCGGGGCGGTCGGACTTGCCGGCGGCCAGGCCCTTGAAGCGGGTGTGGGTGGGCAGCGTCACGCCGACCTCGGCGGCTTCGACCGCCGCGCTGCCGCCGCCGGCCGCGGCCGGCCAGGAGGCGACGCGGATGGTGGCGACCACGGTCTGAGCGGCCGGCGCCTCGACGGTGATGATGGCGTTGCCGGCGTAGATCGGCCGCCTGAACACGTGGCTGCCTTCGACCGCCATCACGTCGCTGACCTGGGCGACGCCGAGCAGCGCGGCGACGCAGGGCATCAGGTCCTTGCCGAAGGTGGTCGACGGCCCGAACACATGGCTGTAGCCGGCGGCCAGCGCGGCGATCTGCGGCGCCAGCACCTGGGCGATCGGATGCGCGTTGGCGGCGTTGGCCACCGTGCGCACGCGCGCCACGCCCTCGATGCCCGCGGCCGCGGCGGCGATCGGCGCCGGGTCGGCGGCGAGCACGGCGATGTCGATCTCGGCGCCGGCGATGGCGCGCGCCGCCGACACGCACTTGGCGGTGGCGGAGAGGTTGAGCTTGCCGTCGAGGTGTTCGGCGACGATCAGGATCTTGCTCATGACGGGATTCCTCGATGGGGGGCTTGGCGTCTTCGGAGGCCGCGAATCGGCTGACTTCCAGTTCCAGAAAAGCCGAACCAGGTAGCGATGCGTGCCGCTGGAACTGGAACTGGCTACCGGAACTGACTCACAGCAATCCCTTCGCCTTCAGCGCGGCGACCAGCTCGCCGACGTCCTTCACCATCACGCCCTTGCTGCGCTTGGGCGGCGGGGCGTAGTGGGTGGTCTTCAGGCCGCCGGCGGCGTCGACGCCGAGGTCGCCGAGCGGGATCGTCTCCAGCGGCTTGCTCTTGGCCTTCATGATGTCGGGCAGCTTGATGAAGCGCGGCTCGTTGAGGCGCAGGTCGGTGGTGATCACCGCCGGCAGGTCGACCTCAAGCGTCTCCATGCCGGCATCGACTTCGCGCGCCACCGTGGCGACGCCGTCGGCGATCTCGACCTTGCCGGCGAAAGTGGCCTGCGGCCGGCCCCAGAGCGTGGCCAGCATCTGGCCGGTCTGGTTGGCGTCGTCGTCGATCGCCTGCTTGCCCAGGATAACGAGGCCCGGCTGCTCGCGCTCGATCAGCTTGAGGAACACGCGCGCCGCGGCGAGCGGCTGCACGGCTTCGCTGCTGACCACGTGGATGGCGCGGTTGGCGCCCATCGCCAACCCATTGCGCAGGTGCGCCTGGGCGTCGGCCGGGCCGATGGTGGCGACGATGACCTCGGTCGCGATGCCCTTCTCGCGCAGGCGCAGGGCCTCCTCGAGGGCGATCTCGTCGAACGGATTGGCCGACAGCTTGACACCGTCGGTGACCACGCCCGAACCGTCGGGCTTGACCTGGATGCGGACGTTGTAGTCCACCACGCGCTTGTAGCCGACCAGGATCTTCATCGGTGGGCGTTCCTTCCGAATGCTGAGCGGGGCGCCGCGCGGCGCGCGGCGAGCGCGCAATGATAGCCCGGAGGCGGTGGGTTGACCTGTCGAGGGGATGTCGACGGCGGCGTGGCGGGGGCGGGTCGCGCGTTCCGGGGCTCCTGCGATGGCGGCATGTCGGGAGGAGCGCCGGAAGGCGCGACCGGCGTGCTAGCCGCCCTGCAGCAGCCGGACGATCCGCTCGGCGGCCTCCGCCGGCGATTCCGCGACGGTGCGCACGTGCACTTCAGGCGCTTCGGGCGCCTCGTAGGGCGCGCTGATGCCGGTGAAGTTGGGCAGCTGGCCGGCGCGGGCCTTGCGGTACAGGCCCTTGACGTCGCGCCGCTCGCACTCGTCCACCGGCGTGTCGACGTAGACCTCGACGAACTCGTCGGCGCCGAGCAGCTCGCGCGCGGACTGCCGCTCGCTGCGGTAGGGCGAGATGAAGCTGACCAGCACGATCAGCCCGGCGTCGACCATCAGCCGCGCCACCTCGGCGACGCGGCGGATGTTCTCGACCCGGTCGGCCTCGGTGAAGCCGAGGTCCTTGTTGAGACCGTGGCGGATGTTGTCGCCGTCGAGCAGGTAGGTGTGGCGGCCGAGGCTGAGCAGACGCTTCTCGACCAGGTTGGCGATGGTCGACTTGCCCGAGCCCGACAGGCCGGTGAACCACAGGCAGCGCGGCGTCTGCGCCTTGAGCGCGGCGCGCGCGGCGCGGTCGACGTCGAGGTGCTGCCAGTGGATGTTGGCGGCGCGGCGCAGGGCGAAGTCGAGCGTGCCGGCGGCGACGGTGGCATGGGTGGCGCGGTCGATCAGGATGAAGCCGCCGAGCGCGCGGTCTTCGGCGTAGGGCGCGAAGGCGATCGGCTGGTCGAGCGACAGGTTGACCACGGCGACCTCGTTGAGCGCCAGCTGGCGCGCGGCGAGGTGCTCCTGGGTATTGACGTCGATGCGGTGGCGGATCGAGCTCACCGTGGCGTTGACGGTGCGCGCGCCCAGCTTGAGCCAGTAGCCGCGGCCGGGCAGCAGCGGCGCATCGCCCATCCACAGCAGATGGGCGGCGAACTGGTCGGCGACCTCGGCCGGCGCCTGCGCGGCGGCGAGCACGTCGCCGCGGCTGACGTCGACCTCGTCCTCCAGCGTCACCGTGACGGCCTGGCCGGCCCGGGCCAGGGCGAGGTCGCCGTCGGCGGTGACGATCCGTGCCGCCCGGCTGCGCCGCCCGGAAGGCAGCACCACCAGCGGATCGCCCGGGCGCAGCTCGCCGCTGGTGATGGTGCCGGCGAAGCCGCGGAAATCCTGGTTCGGCCGGCATACCCACTGCACCGGCAGGCGCAGCGGACGCTCGCCGACGGGCGCGTCGATGGCGATCGTCTCCAGCCGCTCGAGCACGCTCGGTCCCGTGTACCACGGCATGGCCTCGCGGGCCGCATGGGTGAGGTTCTCGCCGCGCAGCGCCGACACCGGGATGCAGTCGACCGAGCCGATGCCGAGCTGCGCGGCCAGCGCGCGATAGCCCGCGGCGATGGCGTCGAACACGCCGGCGTCGTAGCCGACCAGGTCCATCTTGTTGACCGCCAGGATGACGTGGCGGATGCCCAGCAGGGCGCAGATCCAGCTGTGCCGCCGGGTCTGCGTCAGCAGGCCCTTGCGGGCGTCGACCAGCACCACGGCGACGTCGGCGGTGGAGGCGCCGGTGGCCATGTTGCGGGTGTACTGCTCGTGGCCGGGGCAGTCGGCGACGATGAACTTGCGGCGGTCGGTGGCGAAGAAGCGGTAGGCGACGTCGATGGTGATGCCCTGCTCACGCTCGGCGGCCAGCCCGTCGACCAGCAGGGCGAAGTCGAGCTCGCCGTTCTGCGTGCCGTGCCGGCGACTGTCGCCGACCAGCGCGCTGAGCTGGTCGTCGAACAGCTGCTGGGCGTCGTGCAGCAGGCGGCCGATCAGCGTGCTCTTGCCGTCGTCGACGCTGCCGCAGGTGATGAAGCGCAGCAGGCTGCGGGCTTCGTGCGTCTTGAGGTAGTCGGAAAGTTCGGTATGCATGGGCGATTGGGCGGGCAGGGCTAAGGGCGCAGGGCTCAGGGCGCAGGGTCCGGCATGGCGCGAGGATTCGGGTTTCAGCTGAGCCCTGGGCCCTCGGCCCTGAACCCTCAGAAGTAGCCCTCCTGCTTCTTCTTCTCCATCGAGGCGGTGGGATCATGGTCGATCACCCGGCCCTGGCGCTCCGAGGTGCGCGCCACCAGCATTTCCTGGATCACCTTCTCCAGCGTGTCGGCCTCGGACTCGATGGCGCCGGTCAGCGGATAGCAGCCCAGCGTGCGGAAGCGCACCCGGCGCAGCTGCGGCTGCTCGCCGGGGCGCAGCGGCAGGCGCTCGTCGTCGACCATGATCAGCGCGCCGTCGCGCTCGACCACCGGCCGCTCGGCGGCGAAGTACAGGCCGGGCACCGGGATGCGCTCGCGGAAGATGTACAGCCAGATGTCGAGCTCGGTCCAGTTCGACAGCGGGAAGGCGCGCACGCTCTCGCCCGGCTTGAGCCTGGCGTTGTACAGGTTCCACAGCTCGGGGCGCTGGTTCTTCGGGTCCCAGCGGTGGCCGGGGCTGCGGAACGAGAACACCCGCTCCTTGGCGCGCGACTTCTCCTCGTCGCGGCGGGCGCCGCCGATCGCGCAGTCGGCGCCGAGGCCGTCCAGCGCCTGTTTCAGCGCCTGGGTCTTCATCACGTCGGTGTGCAGCGTCGCGCCGTGGGTGATCGGGTTGATGCCCGCAGCCCGGCCTTCGGGATTGGTGTGCACGCGCAGGTCGACGCCGGTCTCGGCGGCGCGGGCGTCGCGGAAGGCGATCATCTCGCGGAACTTCCAGCCGGTGTCGACATGCAGCAGCGGAATCGGCGGCCGTGCCGGATGGAAGGCCTTCAGCAGCAGGTGCAGCAGCACCGAACTGTCCTTGCCGACCGAATACATCAGCACCGGATGGCGGAACTCGGCGACGCACTCGCGCAGGATGTGGATGCTCTCCGCTTCGAGGCGGTCGAGATGGCTCAGGGCGGGGGCGATGCTCATGCGCAGCGTGGCGGTGGGGGCGCCGGATTATGCGTGAGCCGCTCGCCCGCTGCCAAAGTCGGGTCGCTCATGCCGGCCAAACCCGGGGGGCGATCAGGTGGATGATTCGAGCCGCCGCAGCGCGGCTTCCGTCAGCCGGTCGGCGGCGCCGGGTGCGGTGGCGAAGAACAGCGAGGGCTCGACCAGCTCGAGCTCGAGCAGCAGCGGACCGGTCGGCGCCGGCAGCAGGTCGACCCTCGCATACAGCGGCACCGGCGGCGGCAGCGCCGCCAGCACCTGCTGCGCGACCGCGCGCTCGGCGTCGCTGGGCAGGCGCGCGGTGATGTCCTCGACGGCGAACAGCTGGGTGGTCGACTCGTGGCCCAGGCGCAGCAGCGGACCCTTGCGGATGGCGTGCGAAAAGCGGCCTTCGATGAACACCAGGCCGGTTTCGCCGTGCTCGTCGACGGCGTGGACGTAGGGCTGCACCAGCGCGCTGCGCCCGGCATCGATCAGCCGCGCGACGTGGGCGACCGCCGTGTCGCGCTCGGCGGCGAGGTAGCGGCGGGTGTCGCGCGAGCCCGCGCCGACCGCCGGCTTGACCACGAACTCGTTGAACGCGGGAAACGCCGCCGGATCGCCGCCCGGCTCGACGAAGTGCGCGGCCACCAGCGGAACGCCGCCGTCGGCGAGGTCGCGGAGGTAATGCTTGTCGGTGTTCCAGCGCACGACCTGCGACGGGTTGCACAGCGTGGTGACCGCCTCGACCCGCGCACACCAGTCGAGGAACTCGGCGCGTCGCTCGGTGTAGTCCCAGGTCGAGCGCAGCAGCACCAGGTCGTAGCGCTTCCACGACACCGTGAAGTCGTCCCAGGCCCGCACCTCGGCCGGCACCCCGTGCCGCGCGAAAGCCTCCAGCAGCGGCGCGAGGTCGTCGTCGAGCCCGGTGGCGGCGATGGCGGTGGCGAGGGCGATGCGGGGCATGGGGGTGGGTCGGTTCCAGTTCCAGTAGCCAGTAGCCAGTTTCAGACGCGCGGCTGGCCTCTTCCGCATTCGTTCTGGATCATCGCGGGGCGCCCACGTAGCCGCAGTCAAGACTGGGACTGGAACTGGCTACTGGCACTCGCTCCTTCACATATTCTGATAATTCGGCCCCGCCCCACCCTCCGGCGTCACCCAGTCGATGATCTGGTAGGGGTCCTTGATGTCGCAGGTCTTGCAGTGGACGCAGTTGGCGGCGTTGATCTGCAGGCGGCGCTCGGCGCCCTCGCCGACCATCTCGTAGACGCCGGCGGGGCAGAAGCGGGTGCAGGGGTTGCCGAATTCCTCGGTGCATTTGGTCAGGCACACGCTGGTGTCGGCGACGCGCAGGTGGATCGGCTGGTCCTCGTCGTGCTCGGTGGCGGCGAAGTAGACGCCGGCGAGGCGGTCGCGCGGGGCGAGCGTGCGTTCGACGTAGTCGCGCTTCGGCGACGACTGCGCGGCCAGGCGGTCGAGCGTGCCGTGGTCGGCCTTGACCTTCAGCGTCCAAGGCGTGGCGCCGCCTAGCACCGTCTCGAGGCCGGAGTTCATGAGTCCGAACCACAGGCCGCGCTTGAAGCCGGGCTTGAAGTTGCGGACCTTCCTCAGCTCCGACATGACGACCGATCCGCGCAGCTTGGCGTCCCAGCCGGCAGGCGCGAGATCGGCGGCCAGATGCTCGGCGGCGAGCAGGCCCGAGCGCATCGCCTGGTGGGTGCCCTTGATCTTGGGGACGTTGAGCATGCCGCCGGCGTCGCCGATCAGGATCGCGCCGGGCATCTCGAGCTTCGGCAGCGACTGGTAGCCGCCGGTGACGATGGCGCGGGCGCCGGCCGAGAGGATGCTGCCGCCTTCGAGCAGCGGCTTCATCGTCGGGTGGTGCTTCCACTGCTGGAAGGCTTCGTAGGGCTGGTAGTTGGGGTCGCGATAGTCGAGGCCGGAGACGTAGCCCAGCGCGACGCGGTCGCCGTCGAGGTGGTACAGGAAGCTGCCGCCGTAGGTGCGGGTGTCGGCCGGCCAGCCCAGCGAGTGGACGATCCTGCCCGGCGTGGCGCGACCGGCCGGCAGCTGCCACAGCTCCTTGATGCCGATCGAGTAGCTCTGCGGGTCGCAGTTCGCATCCAGCGCGAACTTCTTCACCAGCTGCTTGGTGAGGTGCCCGCGTGCGCCTTCGGCGAGCACGGTGACCCTGGCCTTGATGTCGATGCCCTGCGTGTAGGTCGGCTTGTGGCTGCCGTCGCGGGCCACGCCCATGTCGCCGATGCGCACGCCGGCCACCGCGCCGGCGTCGTCGAACAGCGGCTCGGCGGCGGCGAAGCCCGGATAGATCTCCACGCCCAGCGCCTCGGCCTGCGGCGCCAGCCAGGCGCACAGGGCGCCCAGGCTGACGATGAAGTTGCCGTGGTTGCGCATCTGCGGCGGCACGATCGGAAACCTGAAGCCGCCGGTCCTGGTGAGGAACCAGAACTCGTCCTCGCCGGCCGGCACGCAGACCGGCGGCGGATTGTCGCGCCAGCCGGGCAGCAGCTCGTCGAGCGGCTGCGGCTCGATCACCGCGCCGGAGAGGATGTGCGCGCCGACCGCCGAAGCCTTCTCGATGACGCACACCGACAGCTCGGGCTTGCGCTGCTTCAGGGCGATGGCGAAGGCGAGGCCGGCCGGACCGGCGCCCACGGTGACGACGTCGTATTCCATGCAGTCGCGATCGCTCATGGCCTCGGGATCCGGAGCTGGGTCAAGGCTTCGATTATAGGTGGCGTGAGGGCGCGGGCCGGCCGGGCGTGGATAATGCGCGGCTCAGTCCACAGACCGCGTGACGATGAACCGCGCCCCCGAAGCCGTCCTGCGCCATGCCTCGCTGTGTCGCCAGCTGCACCTGCTGGCCAGCGGGGAGATCACCTCGACCGCGTTGATCGAGGCCTACCTCGGCGCCATCGCCGAAGAGAATCCGCGCCGTCGCGCCTTTCTCGCGGTCGACGCGGAGGGCGCGCGCGCCGCGGCGGCGGCCTCCGATGCGCGGCGCCGCGCCGGCAAGCCGCTGGGGCGGCTCGACGGGGTGGCGATCGCAGTGAAGGACAACCTCGACGTCGCCGGCCTGCCGACCAGCGCGGGGCTTGCCGCACGCCGCGCCAGCATCGCCGCATCCGACGCGTTCGCGGTGGCGCGGCTGCGCGCCGCCGGCGCGGTGATCCTCGGCAAGACCACGCTCGACGAGGCCGCGCTCGGCGCGCTCGGCGCCCACCCGCAGTTCGGCGACGTGCCGCATCCGCGCTGGCCGTCGCGCGTCGCCGGCGGCTCGTCGGCGGGTTCGGCGGTGGCGGTGGCGGCAGGCCTTGCCAGCGCGGCGCTGGGCAGCGACGCGCTGGGGTCGGTGCGCATCCCGGCCGCGTTCTGCGATCTGTTCGGGCTGCGTCCGACGCTGGGCGAGATCTCCTGTTCCGGACTGTATCCGGCCCTGCCGCGGATCGACGCCGTCGGCCCGCTGGCGCGCAGCCTCGACGACCTCACCGTGCTGCTGCAGGTGCTGGCTGGCCACGATGCCGCCGACCCGCGTTCGCGCCGGCGCCGCGTGCCCCTGGCGCTGCCCGACTGGGAGCCCGGCCGGCTGCGCACCGGCATCGCCGGGCATCTGGTGGCGCTGGGCGCCGAGTCCGCGGTGGTGGGCCGCTTCGGCGCCGCGCTGGAGCGGCTCGCGCCGCTGCTCGGATCGCGCCGCGAGGTTGCCCTCACCAGCTTCGGGCTGCCCCGGCTGCGTCGCGCTGCGCTGCTGATGATGGAGGCGCATCTGGGATGCGCCGAGGCCACGGACCTGGCCGGCCTGTCGCCGCAGCGCCGCGCGATGCTGGCCTATGCGGCGGGCAAGTCGGCGGTCGACTACGCCCGTGCCGAGCGCGCGCTCGACGCCGCGCTGGTCGCCACCCGCCGGCTGTTCGAGGAGGTCGACGTGCTGCTGCTGCCGACCGTGCCGCTGGTGCCGCCGACGCTGGGCGGCGAAGAGCCGCCGAACCTGTGCGACCTGACGACGCTGGCCAGCGTGGCCGGCTGTCCGGCGCTGAGCCTGCCGCTGGGCGAGGGCGTCGGCCTGCAGATGGTCGGCCCGCCCGGCAGCGACCTGCGCCTGCTCGAACTCGGCCAGGTGATGGCCTCGCTGCTGGATCTGCCGGCCGGCGGGCACGGCTGAGCGTGGCGGCGATCGCCGCCACCGCGCTCGACCTGCCGGACGCCGAGATCGCCTACGCGGCGCACTTCCTCGCAATCGACGAAGCCGACGCGCTGCAGCTGGACCTGCGCGACGCGATCCGCTGGGAGCAGCACCGCATCCACCTGTTCGGCCGCTGGCTCGATGCGCCGCGGCAGTCGTGCTGGATCGGCGATCCCGGCTGCGCCTACACCTACTCGCGCGTGCGCTACGAGCCGCGCCCCTGGCCCGCGCCGCTGGACGCGCTGCGCGCGCGCCTGGAACAGGGCACCGGCATCCGCTTCAACGCGGTGCTGGCCAATCGCTACCGCGACGGCCGCGACGCCATGGGCTGGCACGCCGACGACGAGCCCGAACTGGGCCCGCGTCCGCCGATCGCCTCGATCAGCCTCGGCGCGCCGCGCCGCTTCCTGCTGCGCCATCGATTCCGCAAGGACCTGCGCGCCGCGCTGACGCTGGACCACGGCAGCCTGCTGCTGATGGCGGGCGACACCCAGCGCTGCTGGCAGCACAGCCTGCCGCGCAGCGCACGTCCGCTGGGCGAGCGCATCAACCTGACCTTCCGCCGCATCCTCGGGCCCGCGACGCCGGCCGTCGGCTGAACGTCCTGCGCCGACGCGCATGACCGCGGCGCGGAAAAGCGGCAAGCTGCGCGCCCCACCGAAAGGCGCCCGCGCATGACCGACGCCGGCTTTGCCGACCGCATCGAGTTCGTGATCCAGCTCGCGCGGCGGCTGCACGCCTACGGCACCACCGCGCAGCGCCTGGAAGGCGCGATCTGCGCCGTGGCGGCGCGTTTGTCGCTGGTCTGCAATCCGTGGTCGAACCCGACCGGGCTGATCCTGTCCTTCGCCGACGCGCGCGATCCCGCGGTGCCCGAGACGACGCGGGTGATCCGCCTGGAACCCGGCGACATCGACCTGCGCAAGCTGTGCCAGGCCGACGACATCGCCGAGCGGGTGATGCGCGGGGAGCTCGGCCTGCACGCCGGCTCGGCCGCCCTGCGCGCGCTCGACGGCGTGCCCGGCGTGCGCGGCCGCTGGCTCTACGTGTTCAGCTTCGGCCTCACCTCGGCCTCGGTCGCCGCGCTGCTGCGCACCGGCTGGGCCGGCATCGCCACGGCCGCCTGCGTCGGCTGGATCATCGGTGGGCTGTCGCTGCTCGGCGGCGGGCGGCCGCGGCTGGCCGAGGCGCTCGATGCGCTGGCGGCGCTGCTGGCGACGCTGCTGGTGTTCGCCGTGGCCCACTGGCTGACCCCGCTGCCGGTGCAGTCGGTGGTGGTGGCGGCGCTGATCGTGCTGCTGCCGGGCCTGTCGCTGACCAACGCGGTGTCGGAGCTGTCCAGCCAGCACCTGGTGTCGGGGACCGCGCGCTTCGCCGGCGCCACCGCCGTGCTGCTCAAGCTCACCTTCGGCACGGTCGCCGGCACGCAGATCGCCGGGCTGCTCGGCTGGTCGCCGGGCGATCCGCTGCCGCAGGTCCCGCCGGCATGGCTGGAATGGGTCGCCCTGCTGCTGGGATCGTACGCCTTCGCCGTGCTGTTCCGCGCCGATCGCCGCGATTACCTGCTGGTGATGGCCTCGGCCTGGCTGGGCTACCTGTGCACCCGTTATGCCGGGGCTGCGCTGGGCAGCGAAGCGGGTGTTTTCATCGCCGGCCTGGTGGTGGGCGCCTGCGCGAATCTGTACGCGCGACGGTTCAATCGACCCGGCGCTGTGGTCAGGGTGCCGGGAATCATCCTGCTGGTGCCCGGAAGCGTCGGTTTCCGCAGCCTCAGTTTTGCGCTGGAGCGCGACGTCCTGCTGAGCCTGGATACCGGCTTCGCGCTGGTTGCACTGCTGATTTCGCTGGTCGCCGGATTGCTGTTCGGAAACCTGCTGGTGCCGGCCCGACATAATCTCTGAGCCGGCCCCTGATAAATCGTCGGACTTCGACGAAGCGACGCCCGGCACGGGCCGGGCGTCGGCAGGCTGCTGAACCGCCGTGCCGACTGGTGCGGCGGTGAGCGCCGCGCCCGGCCTGCGCCGCGGGTCAGATCCTGAAATCCTCGATCTTCTTGCCGCCGGCGATGGCCGCCTCCAGCCACTTCGGGCGCTTTCCGCGACCCGACCAGGTCTGCTCGGCATTCGCCGGATTGCGGTACTTGGGAGCGACCTTGGCGCCGCTGCGCGCCGCCTTGCCGCTGCCGAACAGTTCCTCGATCGAATAGCCTTCCGACTTGGCCAGCGCAGCGACCTTCCTGCGCACCTCGCTGATCATCGCCCGCTGCCGGCGGCGCTTCTGATCATTGGCGGCGGCAATCAGGGCATCGAGCTGTTCTGCAGTGTATTCCGAAAGATCGATCGACATCGGGAATCTCCGTGGACGGGAAAACCGGTCATGGCCGGGGCCGCCATAATAGCCAAATCGCGAACGTGCAGCGTGCCCTGCCGGTGAAGCGCGGCGCGCAACAGGTGCCGAATGCAACCGGTCCGGCGCCATGCCGGGCAAAACCGGGCGCCGACCGGGGGGCGCCGCTTCGGGAGCGATTGGATAATCGGTCGCCGCGCCTCGGGCGCGGGTCGGCTCCAGACGCGGCGCCGGCGCGGCCGGACCGGCCGTCGGGACCCTCCGGCGTGCCGTCCGGCCCGGGCCCGGTGTGCACTGCGCTGGCGGCGTTCGTGGCGCCGTCACGCGCTGCGCCGTTCGGGCAGGGACCGGCCTCGGCGGCTTCGCGCCCGGCCTCGGGAAGGTCGACCGGCGCGTTCGCCCGCGGGCACCCCCGAAGGGCGGATTTCGAGGCGGTTGGCGGCAGGATGACCGCCCCTTGCGGCGACAATCGCCGCAACGTATGGTCGGCGCTGGGGAATCCGCACGACCATGCCGATGGGCCTGCTCGACGAACTTGAACAGCAAGCCGAGCGCCGCCGCGCCGAGGAGGCGGAGCTTGCGGCGGTCGCGCAGGCGCGCGAACAGGTCTGGCTCGACCGCCTCGAGCCGGCGCTGCGCGAACTCGAGACCTACCTCAAGCAGCTCACCGATCAGCTCGCCTTCCTCAAGAAGCGTACGCGCGTGGTCTACCCCCTGCCGCCGTACGGCGACATCGTGGCCTACGTCGAGCCGAGCTACACCCTGCGGGGCAGGGCGCCGGCCAAGAACAGCTACGAGATCCTGCTCGAGTTCTCGGCCAGCGTGGCCAGCGAGGAGTGCCCGTTGATCGAGAACGAGACCGGCGCCAGGCTCAAGGGCCTGATCGGCGTCCTGCAGCCGCTGCGCCTGAACGGCATGACCGACGTGCGCAAGAACGCCAACGGCGAGATCATCGCCGCGCGCATCCGCGCCAAGGGGCGTATCCCGCTGTCGCTCCTGGTCAGTGCCGATCTCGAGAGCGGCGTCGCCAAGATGGTGTTCAACAATCTCGAGGGATTCGGCCAGAGCTCGCGCAGCTTCCGCCCCGAGCAGCTCGATTCGACTCTCTACGACGCGCTGGGGCGGTTCATCGCGCGCGAGGAACGCCACTTCGCCCAGGAGGCGGTGTCGGACGACATCCGGCGGCAACTGCAGACCCGCATCCAGCACGACCAGATGAAGCGCCAGTGGGAAACCAAGCTCGCCCGGCAGCTCGCCGAGGACGAGTCGAAGGTGCTGGCCAGCCTCGACCCGTCGGTGCGTCCGGGCAGCATGCTCGGTCGACTGCGGCTGCTCTCGCGACGCCTGTTCGGGCGCTGAGCGACCGGTTGCCCGGCCCGCAGGGTCCGGGCGGTGCTCAGCCGGCCACGCCCAGGCGCAGCAGCAGCGTCGCGCGGTCCAGCGACTCGGCCGCTTCGGCGCGGCGCGCGCGGTATTCGAAGGTCCCGGCGGCCACGCCGCGCTCGGACACCACCACCCGGTGCGGAATGCCGATCAGCTCGATGTCGGCGAACATCGCCCCCGGGCGCAGGCCGCGGTCGTCCATGCAGGTCTCGATGCCGGCGGCGGCCAGGGTGTCGTGCAGGTCCTGCGCGGCGGCCGCGACGGCGGCGTCGCCCTTGGGGTTGATCAGGCAGATGGCGACCTTCCACGGCGCCATCGGCTCGGGCCAGCAGATGCCGTTGGCGTCGAAGTTCTGCTCGATCGCGGCGGCGACGATGCGGCTGACGCCGATGCCGTAGCAGCCCATCGACATCACCCGCGCCTTGCCCTCGGCGTCGAGCACGGTGGCGCCCATCGCCTCGGCGTACTTGGTGCCGAGCTGGAACACGTGGCCGACCTCGATGCCGCGGGCGATGCGCAGCGCGCCCTTGCCGTCGGGCGAGGGGTCGCCCTCGACCACGTTGCGGAAGTCGGCGACGACGGCGGGCTCGGGCAGGTCCCGGCCCCAGTTGACGCCGGCCAGGTGGTAGCCGTCGGCATTGGCGCCGACCACGAAATCGGCCATCGCGGCGACGCTGCGGTCGGCGACGACGGTGATCGGCTTCACCGGCTGCACCGGGCCGAGGAAGCCGGGCGAGGCGCCCAGGTGTTCGCGGATCTCGGCCTCGCTGGCCAGCCGCGAGTCGGCGAGGCCGGCGAGCTTGCCGAGCTTGATCTCGTTGACGACGTGGTCGCCGCGGACCAGCGCCAGCACGAAGCCCTGTTCGCCCATCAGCGCCACCGACTTGACCGTGCGCGCGAGCGGGATGCCGAGCAGGGCGGCGACGTCCTCGCAGGTCCTCTGCGTGGGGGTGTCGACCCGGCGCATCGCCTCGGCCGGCGCCGGGCGCGGCGCGGCCGGCGCCACGGCTTCGGCCAGCTCGACGTTGGCGGCGTAGTCGGAGCCGTCGGAGAAGGCGATCGCGTCTTCGCCGGAGTCGGCCAGCACGTGGAACTCGTGGCTGGCCGAGCCGCCGATCGCGCCGGTGTCGGCGAACACCGCGCGGAAGCTCAGGCCGAGGCGAGTGAAGATCCGTTCGTAGGCGCGGTACATGTTCCAGTACTCGGTGTCGAGGCCGGCAGCGTCGAGATGGAAGGAATAGGCATCCTTCATCAGGAACTCGCGCGCCCGCATGACTCCGAAGCGCGGCCGGATCTCGTCGCGGAACTTGGTCTGGATCTGGTAGAAGTTGACCGGCAGCTGCCTGTACGACTTCAGCTCGTTGCGGGCGAAGTCGGTGATGACCTCCTCGTGGGTCGGGCCGTAGCAGAACTCGCCGTCCTTGCGGTCCTTGATCTTGAGCAGCTGGCCGCCGAACTTCTGCCAGCGGCCGGTCTCCTCCCACAGCTCGCGCGGCTGGATCGAGGGCATCAGCACCTCGATCGCGCCGGCCGCGTTCATCTCCTCGCGCACCACGGCCTCGACCTTGCGCAGCACGCGCAGGCCCAGCGGCGTCCAGGTGTAGATGCCGGCGGCGAGCTTGCGCAGCATGCCGGCGCGCAGCATCAGCTGGTGGCTGACGATCTCGGCGTCGGCGGGGGTTTCCTTGCTGGTGGCGAGGTGGAACTGCGACAGGCGCATGGGGCGGGCTTCCGGCGAAAACCCGCGATTGTAGCGAAGCGCCGGTCGCGCCTACGGGGTCTGCCGCCGGGCGTCCCGCTCGCGCGGCAGGGTGTCGGGGACGATGTTGGTCGAAGGATCGATGCGCACCGTCTCGTAGGGGCGGTCGCGCGGCGGGCTGTCGCCGATCTGGGTGCGGCCGCGCTCGTCCTTCCAGCGATAGACGGCCGGGGCGTAGTCGCGGGCATCGGGATTGTGCTGCCTGAGCGCCTGCGGCAGCAGGTCCGGTTGTCGATACCACACCCAGGCGGCCGCGCCGGCGACCAGCAGCAGGGCGAACAGCATTCCGCCCAGGAACGACCTCATCGCCCGCCGCCCGCTACTCTCCGCAGTTCTGCCGGACCAGCGCCTGGTGCTGCTCGATGGCGCGCTGGCGGGCTTCCGCGTCGAGCACTTCGGCCTCGCCGTCGCCGTCGACGTCCATCGCCACGTCGGCCTCGGCCTGCAGCGCCTCCAGGTTGCTGCGCGCGGTCAGGCATTCGGGGGAGTTCGGGTCCGGCCCGATCCCATCGTCTTCCTCGGTGGCGTCCTCCGCCTCTCCGGATTCGGTGGATTCGGCGCCTTCGGCGGATTCGGCGCCCGAGCGCGACGGTTCCTCGATCTTCCGGCGTTCCGCGGCGATGCCCTCGGGCTTCTTGTCCGAGTAGTGGACGACGCCCTTCTCGTCGGTCCAGCGATACAGCTCGGTGGCCTCGGGCGCAAGCCACGGTGCAGCGCCGAACGCCAGCACCAGGATGCCGCCGACAATGCGCAGGGTCGCCTTCATGGGGAGCTACTCCGGAACCGGGTCACTACTACAGCACCGCCGTCCGCGGCTGGCAAGCGCAGGGGCTGCGCTACACTGGCAGTTCGCCTTCGAACGCAGCCATGACGAGCAGCGACGCACCCACCCCGCGCCCGGCCCGGGGCATCTACCTCCTGCCCAACCTGTTCACCACGGGCGGGCTGTTCGCGGGCTTCTACGCGATCATCGCGGCCAGCGCCGGCAACTACGTCGACGCCTGCATCGCGGTGTTCGTCGCCGGCCTGCTCGACGGCCTCGACGGCCGCATCGCCCGCCTGACCGGCACCCAGAGCGAGTTCGGCACGCAGTACGACTCGCTGGCGGATCTGGTCAGCTTCGGCATGGCGCCGGCGCTGGTCATGTACCACTGGTCGCTGTCGGCGCTGGCGCTGGACGGCCCGGTCTGGGCCAAGGTCGGCTGGTCCGTGGCCTTCCTGTATGCCGCCTGCGCGGCGCTGCGGCTGGCGCGTTTCAACACCCAGGTCGGCGTGGTCGACAAGCGCTGGTTCATCGGCCTGGCCAGCCCGGCGGCGGCCGGGCTGATGATGTCGTTCATCTGGACGGTCAACGTGCAGGGCTACGGCGGTGGCGACGTCCGCATCGCGGCGCTCGCGGTGACCGTCGCCGCGGCGCTGCTGATGGTCAGCCGGCTGCGCTACGTCAGCTTCAAGACCCTGCCGCTGGCCGACCGCGTGCCCTTCGTCGCCATCCTGCTGGCGGTCGGCGTGTTCGTCGCGCTGGCGATCGATCCGCCGCGCGTGCTGCTGGCGATCGCCGTGCTGTACACCCTGTCCGGGCCGACCGCCTGGCTGTGGGGCCGGATCCGCCGCGGCCGCGGCCGCGAGGCGACACCGAAGGCATGACGGCGCCGGTGCCGCCCGATCCGCCCGCCCGCGGCCGGATCGCCGAGGACCTGCTGCCCTTTCTCGCCGAGGTCAGCCAGCGGCTGGCGGTGTCGGTCGATCTCGAGCGCACGCTGCGCGAGTCGGTCGGCTACATCACCCAGTACATGCAGGCCGAGGCCGCCGCGGTGTTCCTGCTCGATCGCGGCGGCACCCAGCTGCAGTGCCGTGCCTGCGTCGGCCCGGTCGACATCCACGGCCTCACCATCCCGGCCGACGCCGGCATCGTCGGCCGCACGGTGGTGCAGAACGCCTGCCAGATGGTGCGCGACGCCCGCGAGGACCCCGACTTCGCCGCCAAGGTCGACGAGGGCACCGGCTTCGTCACCCGCAGCGTGCTGTGCGCGCCGCTGACCACCGCGCAGGGCGCGATCGGCGCCATCGAGGTCATCAACAAGCGCGACGGCGGGCTGTTCGACGACACCGACCGCGAGGCGCTGCGCCTGCTCGCCGCGCCGACCGCGCTGGCGCTGAACATCGCCCGCATGGCCGGCGAGCTGGTCGAGCAGAGCCGCATCCAGCGCGAGCTGAACATGGCGCGCCGGCTGCAGCGCTCGCTGCTGCCCAAGCGGCGCCGCGGCGACTATCCGTTGCGCGCGCTCAACCTGCCGGCGCAGGAGATCTCCGGCGACTTCTACGACTTCTTCGACCTGCCCGACGGGCGCATCGCCTTCGCGCTGGGCGACGTCGCCGGCAAGGGGCTCGATGCCGCGTTCCTGATGGTGCGCTGCGCCAGCCTGCTGCGCTGGGCCGGCAAGGAGCGCCTGCCGCCGGGCCAGTGGCTGGCCCGGGTCAACGACGAGCTGCGCGAGGCGATCCCGCCGGGCATGTTCGTCTGCGCGGTCGCCGGCGTGTACGACCCGGCCACCCGCGAGGCGGTGTGGGCCAGCGCCGGCTTCCCGCCGCTGCTGCGCATCGCCACCGACGGCAGCGTGCTGCGCATGCCCGCCGAGGGACCGCCGCTGGGCATCCTCGCCGGCATGCACTTCCCGGAACAGCGCTGCGACGTCGCCGGCGCCTCGCTGTACATGTTCTCCGACGGCGTCACCGACGTCCGCGACGAAGCCGGCAAGACGCTCGACATCGACGGCGTGGAGGCCGCCCTCGCGGAGTTCGCCGCCCGCCCGCCCGAGCCGCGCCTGCGTCGGCTGGTCCGCCTGCTGCGCGGCATGCGCGTCACCGACGACATCACCGTGCTGCTGATCGAGGGCGGCGCGGCCGGTGAGCGCTGCCTGCTCGCCCACGAGTTCCAGGCGCAGCCGCGGGCGCTGTCGGACATGCGACACCGGCTGGCCGACGCGCTGGCCGTCGCCGGCGCCGCCAGCGAGGACCGCCAGACCCTGGTGCTGGCGCTCGACGAGGCCGCCAGCAACATCATCCGCCACGCCTACGGCGGGCCCTGCGAGCGCCCGATCCGGCTCGAGGTCTGGCAGGATGGCAGCGAGCTGCGTTTCGAGCTGCTCGACGAGGCGCCGTGCAGCGACCCCGGCCGGGTGCGTCCGCGCAGCCTCGACGAGTGCCGGCCGGGGGGGCTCGGCGTCAACATCATCGACGCCACCATGGACCGCTGGACGCTGCTGCCGGTGACCGGCGGCGGCAACCGGATGACGATGTACAAGCGCCTGCGCTGAGCGCGGCGAGGGGAGGGGAAGAGCGATGAAGCAGTGCAACACCGAGAAGGACGGCGAGTACCTCGTGGTCAAGCTGGCCGGCGAGGTCGACATGTCCTGGTCGCAGGACGTCCGCGCCGCCGTGCTCGACGCGCTGAAGAAGTCGAACAAGGTCGCGGTGCACCTGGCCGCAGTGAGCTACATCGACTCCTCAGGCATCGCCGCGCTGGTCGAGGGCTTCCAGTCGGCGCGCGGACGCGGCCAGACCTTCGTTCTGCTGGAGACCTCCCCGGCGGTGCAGGCGGTGCTCAAGCTGGCGCGCCTGGACAAGGTGTTCGCGCTGCGCGACAGCCTGGCCTGAGGACGTTGGACGCGCTGCTGCGACCGCTGGAGAAGCTCGGCCGCCGCACCACCCAGGCGGTCGCCGACGTCGGCTACGCCGGCATGCTTCTGGTCGAGAGCGTGCAGCTCACCCTGTTCGGCTGGCGCCGCGGCCAGCCGGTGCGGCTGCGCATGATCGCCGAGCAGATGCGCCAGGTCGGGGTCGACGCCATCCCGATCGTCTGCCTGCTGTCGCTGACCATCGGCGTGATGCTCGGCATCCAGTTCATCGCCGCGCTGCGCGAATTCGGCGCCGAGGCGCAGGTGGTGGTCGCGGCCGCCAAGTCGATCACCCGCGAGTTCGGCGCGCTGATCACCGGGATCGTCGTCGCGGGACGGTCCGGTTCGGCCTTCGCCGCGCGGCTGGGCTCGATGGTGGTGTCGCAGGAGGTCGACGCGCTCGCCGTGATCGGCATCGAGCCGGTGCGCTACCTGGTCGCGCCGGCGCTGATCGCCATGCTGATCATGCTGCCCGTGCTGACCATCCTGGCCGACGTCGCCGCGCTGATCGGCGCCGGCCTGTACTCGGCCGGCCCGCTGCAGATGAGCCTGGGCGCCTACCTCGCGCAGACGCTCGACATCCTCGAACCGCGCGACCTCTGGGAGGGCCTGTCGAAGTCGGTGGTGTTCGCCCTGCTGATCACCCTGATCGGCACCAGCACCGGCTTCTCGGTCACCGGCGGCGCCGAAGGCGTCGGCCGCGCCACCACCCGCGCCGTGGTGCTGTCGATCAGCGCGATCGTGGTGGCGGACATGATCTTTTCGTTCTTCCTGAATCGGTGAGCGGTGAGCGGTGAGCGGTGAGCGGTGAGCGGTGAGCGGAGCGGTTGCGAGGTGGGAATCGGAGATCGGAAATCGGAAATCGGAAGCGCAGGCGCGTCGCTTTGCCCTGCTCTTGAACTGGTACTGGTACTGGAACTGGCCACTGGAACTCACCCTTGACCACCGACCCCGTCATCGACGTGCATGCGCTGGAGGCCTACTACGGCCGCCGGCGGATCCTGCACGGCATCGACTTCCGCGTGATGCCGGGCGAGATCCGCGTGATCATGGGCGGGTCGGGCTCGGGCAAGAGCACGCTGCTGCGCCATCTGCTCGGCCTGCAGCGACCGGTGCGCGGCACGGTCAGGCTGCTCGGCACCGACCTGGGCCGCGCCAGCGAGCGCGAGCGTGTGGCGCTGCGCCGCCAGCTCGGGGTGAGCTTCCAGGGCGGCGCGCTGTTCACCTCGATGACCATCGGCGAGAACGTCGCGCTGCCGCTGCGCGAGCACACCGACCTCGACGAGAACACCATCCGCATCATGAGCCGGCTGAAGCTCGAGGTGGTCAACCTCGGCGGCTTCCAGGACCTGATGCCCAGCCAGCTCTCCGGCGGCATGGTCAAGCGCGCCGCGCTCGCCCGCGCCATCGTCATGGACCCGAAGCTGCTGTTCTTCGACGAACCCAGCGCCGGCCTCGACCCGGTGGTCTCGGCCGAGCTCGACGAACTCATCCTGCAGCTGCGCGACGCCATGCGCATGAGCATCGTCGTCGTCACCCACGAACTCGAATCGGCCTTCAAGATCGCCGACACCATCACCGTCCTCGACCAGGGCAACGTGCTGCTGACCGGCACCGTCGACGAGGTCAAGGCCAGCGGCAACGAACGCATCCAGGACCTGCTCAATCGACGCCCGCGCGAGGTGGAGGTGAATGTCGATGAGTATTTGCGGAGGTTGACGGAGGAGGAAGCGTGATGCGGCTGCGTCCGCTTGGCGCTCTCGCCGGCTGCCGCGGGCGTGGTTGGCGCTTCGGCGAGCATGGGCTTTCGGAGCGCCCATTGGTGGGCTCGCTCTCAAGCAGAGCTTTCGCAGCCCTACGGGCCGCGAGTTACTTCTCTTTGACTCGCCAAAGAGAAGTAACCAAGAGAAAGGCGACCCGACTGTCGCGCCGGCATCGAAGAGCGATGCCGGTGCCCTGCGTTGCTCGGAATCCGGCGGCCGGCGCGAACTCGCACATCCATGTGCTCGAACATGCGCGCCTTTCCCCGCCGGCTTCCTGCGCTACTCGGCGCGACAGACGGGGCCCGAACGCCAGCACACCGAGTCGCTTCGTGCTTGCGGCTTCTGCGGCCAGGATGGCCG
>VFQU01000469.1_pt1 | contig 36239 bp, 23 predicted proteins | sample 3512311 | NCBI WGS metagenome assembly VFQU01 (sample SAMN10412377, study PRJNA504923) | tailings metagenome | isolation source: Relicate 3 Philex TSF3 active mining site | place: Philippines: Tuba, Benguet | collected 2017-08-29
TCGACATCGACCATTTCAAGCAGATCAACGACAGCCATGGCCACGCCGGCGGCGACGCCCTGCTGGTCGCCTTCGCCGACCTGCTGCGCCGGCACTGCCGCAGCGATGACCTGGCCGTGCGCTGGGGCGGCGAGGAGTTCCTGATGCGCTTCGGCGTGCGCGACGAGGCGCATGCGCTGGCGCGCGCCGAGGCCCTGCGCACCGCCATCCGCGAGGCAAGCTTCCCCCTCGGCGGCGGCAAGCAGGGCCACTGCACCAGTTCGATCGGGCTGGCCTGCCTGCCGCTCGATCCGGCGCGTCCCGACTGGCTGGACTGGCAGCAGGTGATCGACCTCGCCGACCACGCGCTCTACCTCGCCAAGCGCGGCGGCCGCGACCGCGTGGTCGGTCTGTTCGCGACCGGCCTGTCGCCGTGTCCGAGCGACAGCGCCAGCGCCGAAGCGCTGCTGTCTGCGGGCTGCATCGAAGTGCGCGCCGCCGCCGGCGGCCCCCGGCCTGCCGAGCCCCGTCGGGACGCGCCCTGAGCAGACGGCAGGCGTTCTCGCTGTCCCGCGCCTGAGCGCCGAGCGCCGGATCGGGTGGCGTGTGCGGGCTCCGCGCCCGCGCGGATCGCGAGGTCAGGGCGGAACCCGATCGCGCCACCGGCAGGACGGCATCCGGCTCTCTCTCGCCCAGCCGTCGATGGAGGCCCCTGCGTTCGCCGGCGTGCGGTGCCACCGCCTGATCGCGGGCTGACGCGCTTTTCCAGCGTCGAGGCGCACGGAGCCTCTCAGTGCGGTTCGCCCTGCCAGCGGAAGTGCGCGACGAAGCGGGCACCACCGCCCTCGCGGTTGTGGGCCGTCAGTCGGCCGCCCTGCTGCTCCATGATGGCGCGGGCGATCGTGAGGCCCAGGCCGGCGCCGCCTGCACCGGTGTCGGTCCGCGAGCTCTGCACGAACCGGTCGAAGATGCTCTCCCGTTCGTCCTCGGGGATGCCCGGCCCGCGGTCACCGATGCCGAGCTCGGCCGCGGCCGCGGCGGGATCGACGGTGAGGCTGATCTCGATGCTGCCGCCTGCCGGCGAGAAGCGGATCGCGTTCGCCAACAGGTTGCGGATGACCTGGACGGTGCGGGTCGGATCGGCCTGGACCCGGCAGCGTTCGGGCAGGTGCAGCGCGAAGCGCAGGCCGGAGAGGGTGTCTTCGGGAAAGGCGTCCACCGCCGTCTGGACCAGTTCGGCGAGGTCGGTGGTCTCCGGTTGCACGGTGAAGCGGCCGGCGTCGACCTTGGCGGAGTCCAGCAGATCGTTGATCAGCGCCAGCAGCTGCGTCCCGTTCTTGATGATGCGGTCGGTGTAGCGATGCCGCAGCGCGTCGGCGTCGTCACCGTCGAGGCCCTCGTGAATGAGCTTGGCGAAGCCGAGGATGCTGTGCAGCGGCGTGCGCAGCTCGTGCGACATGTTGGCGAGGAACTCGCTCTTGGCGCGGTTGGCCGCCTCGGCGCGGTCCCTCGCCTGCGACAGGGCCTCCGTGCGCTCGGCCACCCGCAGCTCAAGCGTGGCCTTCGCGCTCAGCAAGGCGCGCTCGGCGCGCTTGCGCTCGGTGATGTCGTAGAGCACCACCAGGCTCAGTGCCGGGTGCGTGCCCGCCAGCCCGATCGCTGACACCATCGCGGTCCGCAGGCCGCCGTCCTTGCAGCGGATGTCCAGCTCCATCGGCTCGAAGGGTGTGCCGGTCGCCGACGCCTGCGCCTGCCGCTGGGCCCAGGTCGAGGCGGCCCAGTCGCGGTAGACCGGATCCGGATAGGCCTCCGGCCACCAGGCGACGAGGTCGGGGAGCTCCTCGCGCGTGTAGCCGAAGGTCTGCACGAAGGCCGCGTTGAGGTCGACGATGCGGCCATCCGCGTCTGTCAGGGCATAGGGGATCGGCGAGGCGTCGAACAGCACGCGGTAGTGCTGCTCGCTGCGGCGGAGGGCCTCTTCGGCCCGCTTGCGTTGGGTGATGTCGATCTGGCTGCCGCGCAGCTTCACCGGCATGCCCGACGCATCCCGTTCGAGTTCGCCCTCGCCATAGATCCAGCGCCATCCGCCATCGCGGTGCCGCAGTCGCAGTTCCGCCGCGTAGCGCGAACGGCGGCCCTCGAGCAGGTCGGTGATGGCCGACTGGGCGGCCGGAAGGTCGTCGGGGTGCGCGCGCGCCTCCCACTCGATGAAGTGGTGCGCGACCTCATGGTCGGCATAGCCGAGCTGCCGCTTCCATTCCGGCGAGAAGTACACCGCGCCCGTCGAAAGATCCCACTCCCAGAGCCCGACGTGGGCGGCCTCAAGCAGGCGCCGCGTGGCCGCGATCTCCTGCTGCAGCGCATGGCCGATGCGTGCCTCCGCCTCGACGGTGCGCTGCTCCGCCGCCGCCAGCCGCACCCGCGCGCGCCGCTCGCGACGGTCCAGCAGCACGCCGGACGCGAGCGAGAGGCCAGCGATCACGGCCAGCAGCGCGGCGAGCGCCGGCGTGGGCAGGTCGGGACGCATGCCCAGGACCAGCGCGAGGACGGCGACGAGCAAGCCCGCCGCGAGGCCGATGCCGATCCCGCCCTGCAGTCGCGATGTCCCGATGTTCATGCGGAGCCCGTGCGTGGCCAATCCCGGCGCGTTGAGGATAGAGCAGGCGTGGCCCGGGCCTGGGCACCCGCGACGACCGCGTCTGCAGCGCCTGCGCGCTCGCGCCCACCCGGCCGCCGGCACGCCTCTGCGCCGGTCGATGCCGCCGCTGCCGACTCGAGGATCGGACCTCCTGCCCCGGGCGGTGTGGGCGGACGAACGCTGAAAATGATGAATATGTTGACGCCACGCCGTCGAGCGGGCAACGTCTGGGACAGCGCTGCCCGCGCGGGTAGCGTTCCCGTGACGTTCACCCTCCTCCCCTCGCCCTGAGGCGGCTTCCTTCCTTGACCGACATCCCCGCCTTTGCCGCGATCCGATTGGGGCTGCTGGCTCCGATGACGGGCATCGTCGCGCTCTACGGCCGGGAGATCGCCGATGCCGCCCGGATCGCTTGCGACGAGATCAATGCGAAGGGCGGGCTGCTGGGCCGCAGGCTCGAACTCTGCATCGAGGACGACGGCAGCCTGCCCGACACCGCGGTACCGGCCGCCCGCCGTCTGCTGGAGCACGGCTGCGTCGCGCTGATCGGCACCCTGCTGTCGAACTCGCGCATCGCGGTGGCCGAGGTGGTCGAGCAGGCGCGGGTGCCGATGCTGAACTACTCGTTCAACGAGGGCAGCGTGCAGCGGCGGCACGTCTTCCACTTCGCGGCCCTGCCCAACCAGCAGATCGAACGGATGATCCCGTTCATGGTCGCGGAGGCCGGCCCGAAACTGTTCTTCGCCGGCAACAACTACGAGTGGCCGCGCGGATCCATCGACGCGGCCAAGCGCGTCCTCGAGTCCATCGGCGGCGAAGCCGTGGGCGAGGAATACCTGACGATCGGCGCCGACCGTGCCTCCATCGACCGACTGATGGACGCGGTGGCGCACGCCGGTGCCGATGTCTTCGTCCCCTTCTTCGCCGGCGACGACCAGATCGCGGTGCTCGAGAGCTTCCACGCGCACGGACTCAAGCGGCGGATGGCGGTCGTCACCGGGCATTTCGACGAGGTCATGGCCGCCCGCCTCGCCCCCGAGGTGCGTGAGGGGATCTTCTCCAGCAACACCTACTTCATGACGGTGCAAACGCCCGAGGCGCGCCGGCTGCTGATGGCGCTGGCCGAGCATGCGGGTACCGAGGGCGTCTGGCCCCGCGGCAGGGCCACGGTGACCAATTTCGCGGAGGGCGCCTACACCTGCGTGCAGGCCTTCGCCCACGCAGTCCGCGAAGCCGGCACCCTCGACAGCGAACCCCTGCTGCACGCGCTGGAGGGCGTGTCGTTCATGGCTCCACAGGGGCAGGTCAGCATGGATGCCAGGACCCACCACGCCTGGGTCAACAGCGTGCTCGCGCGCTGCCAGCGCGACGGCCAGTTCGAGATCGTCCAGGCCTTCGGGCAGATCGCCCCGGAGATTCCCGCGCGCTACGCCCACCTGCCGCTGGCGGCGGAGGCGCTCCAGCCGATGCGGCGGGAGCCGATCGTCGATGTGGAGTTCGAAGGCGCGTGGAACGGCATGGCCGACCGCATCCTGGACATCGCCGACGCAGCCGTCGTCGCCGCGGACGAGCAGGGCCGGATCTTCGGCGCGAACCGCGGCCTGTGCGATCTGTTCGGCTACCGCCTCGACGAACTGCGCGGCATGACCGTCCACGACCTGCTGCCGCCCCACCTGAGGGCGCAGCACCGGCTGCAGGTCGAGCGCTTCATCGCCAGTGACAGCGATGGCCGGCGCATGGCCGCCTATCGCGCCTCGGAAGTCACGGGCTACCGCAAGGACGGCAGCTTCGTGCCCATCGAGGCCGCCATCGCCAAGCTGCGCGATGGCGATCGCTGGTGGCTGGTGGCGACGCTGAGGGACGTCTCGAACGCCCGCCGCATCCGCGAGGAACTGGTCCGGCAGGCGACCCACGATGCACTGACGGGCCTGCCGAACCGCGCCATGATCCGCGACCGGATCGTCGCCACGCTGCGCAGGGCACGGCGGGCCGGCCATCACTGCACGCTGCTGTTCATCGACCTCGACGACTTCAAGGCGGTGAACGACACGCACGGCCACGAGATCGGTGACGCCCTGCTGCGGCACGTCGGCGATACCCTGTCGCGCAACATCCGTCCGGGCGACACGCTGGCGCGACTGTCGGGCGACGAGTTCGTGGTGCTCTGCGAGCACACCGAACACCCCGGCGATGCCTCGGCGCTCGCGGAGCGACTGCTCGACGCGCTGCGCGAACCGGCGCAGGTCGGCAGCGTGCGCCTGGGCATCTCCGCCAGCATCGGCATCGCGTTCGACGACGGGCATCTGCATTCCGCCGACGAGCTGCTGCGCGCCGCCGATGCCGCCATGTACGCGGTGAAGGAAAGCGGACGCGGGCGCTGGCGCTTCTTCAACGCGGCGCTGCATGAGGAGATCCAGCAGCGCATGGCGGTCACCCGCGGCCTTCGCGATGCCCTTGCCAAGAACCAGTTCCAGCTGCATTTCCAACCGATCGTGGAGGTCGCCTCCGGACGGATCGTGGGCGCCGAGGCCCTGCTCCGCTGGGCGAGCGACGATGGCATGGTTCCGCCCTCGACCTTTATTCCGATCGCCGAGTCCATCGGCCTGATGGGTCCGCTGGGGCGCTGGGTGTTCGAGCAGGGCTGCCGGGCGGAAGTGGCATGGCGACGCGCGTGGGGCGCGGAGGCGCCCTATGTGTCGATCAACGTGTCGGCCCGGCAGTTCGACGACCGCAACCTCGTCGCCGAATTCGCGGGCCTCCTCGCGACGACCGGCGCGGACGCCTCGCGGGTGGTGGTCGAGATCACCGAAACATCGCTGATGGCCGACGTCGAATCGAGCCAGGCGACGCTGCGCGGATTGACTGCACTGGGTCTGCGCATCGCCGTGGACGACTTCGGCACCGGCTACTCCTCGCTGGCCTACCTCGCGCGGCTGCCCGTCAACGTCCTGAAGATCGACCGCACCTTCGTGGACGGCCTCGAGGGCAGCGCAGAGAAGCGCTCGATTGTGCGGATCGTCGTCGCCCTGGCGCGGTCGCTGGGCCTGTCGCTGGTCGCCGAAGGCGTCGAGAGCGCGGCCCAGCTCGCGGAACTGCGGGAGAACGGCTGCGACGCCGTGCAGGGCTTCCTGTTCCATCGGCCACAGTCGGCGGAGGCGTTCGCGGATACCCTGCGGCAACGACTGTCTGGTTGAGCGCCCCCGGCCGACCCGCGCAAGGCATTGAACCGAAGAGGCACCTATTCGCCGCCCTTGAGCCAGGGCCGAGGCTGCAGGGCCGGCAGCGCGAGCGTTCCACCACGGACAGGTGGAGAGATGCGCGCCTCGGCCGGCGCCTGCCTTCGACGCATCGCGAGCACGACAGCCACGGCCGCGTGGCGGAGCCGTTCGCCGCCGGCGTGACGCCCCGGCCCGCGCAGCGGCGACAGCGAGGCGGCAGGTCTTTCCGGGGGGTGTAGCGAAACAGGCACCGCTGGGCGCGGATCCGGGCGCGCGGGGGCCGCTCACCAGGCCGAGCTCTGAACGAATGGAGCCTGACGTGACGCGCCTGCCAGCCGCCGCATCCGGTCGCGGCTAGCGCAGCCACACCTCCACCCGCCGATTGCGTGCGCGGCCTCGAGGGCTGTCGTCGGCAGAAAGCAGCCGCTGGCCGCCCAGCCCACGCACCGTGCGCGGGCGCAGGCCCAGGGCCTCCATGCGATCGGCGACCTGGTCGGCGCGGTCGTTGCTTAGCGCTTCGGCCTGCAGCGGCGTCACTTCGCCGGCGTCGGCGAATCCGATCAGGAGCAGTTCGCGACCCTGCTGCGAGGGCTGTCGCATGAACTCGGCCAGCCGCTCAAGATCGACCAGCGCCTTGCTGTCCGGGCCGATGCTGCCCTCATCGAAGCGCAGGTTGAGCGAGAGCCGGCGCGCGCCCTCCACCAGCTGCCGATAGGCGAGCGGTGCGTCGGACGCCAGCTCGGGCGCGAAAGCCTGCACCCTCTGTGAGACGAAGCCGGTGCGCTCGACGATGCGCTGGCCCGCGTCCGACAGCACGAAGTCCAGCAGCGACTGCAGGGGGGCATCGGCCGTCGCCGGCGCGTACAGGAACAGCCGCCGCGCCAGCGCGTAGTCCTCCACCGCCACTTCGCGCGCGGAGGGCTCGCGCGCCTGCGCACCATCGGCCACCGCCAGCGCGCGCACGCCCTGCACGCCGGCGAGACCGACGAAGCCGATCGCGTTCGGATCGCCCGCCACCGCCGCCGCCAGCGCCTCAGTGCTTTCGTAGCGCTGCGCCCGCGGCGACAGCGCGGCGCTGCCCAGCACCAGGCTGCGGAAGGTGTCGTAGGTGCCGGAGCGGTCATCGCGCGCATGCAGCGCGATGCGACCGCCGCTGCGGCCCAGCTGCGACCAGTCGCTGAGCTCGCCGGCGAACACCCGGCGCAGATCGCGCAGTTCGATCTGCCGCAGCGGATTGGCCGGATGCACGATGACGGCGAGGCCATCGAGCGCGATCACTACCTCGCGCACCGCGCCCAGGCGCGCGCGCTCGGCCTCGGTGATCGGCCGCGAGGACATCGCGAGGTCGGCGCGGCGACCTTCGAGGTCGGCGAAGCCAGTCGAGCTGCCGTGCGCATGGAGCTGCACGCGGATGCCGTCGCCGGCGTGGATGATCAGCTCATCCAAGGCCTGCGGCTCGCGCCCCAGTTCGCTGTGGCCCTGCTCGCCCAACCAGGCCTCGACCAGGGCGGGCATGAGCCGCTCGCCGACCGTGTTGGAACCGTGGATGCGCAGGGTCTGCGCGAGGCCAACGGTGGGAGCCAGGCAAAGCAGCAGGAGCAGGCAGCGTCGCGCGAGCGCGGAGCCTGCCGAGCCACGCGTGCTTGCGGTTGGCGCGCGCAGCCTGCGAGCGCGGTGAACGAGAGAATCAGGCATGCGGGTCGGGATCGGGCGGAAGCGGTGCAGCCTGCAAGTCCCAGGTTTCAGGGCGATGACCGCTCGCCGCGAAGGAACACGCAAAGCGCGCAGCACTTCCACTCGCCGTCGCCAAGGCGTGGCCCAGCGTTCGTGGACACTCGAACGGCGCGCCGCCGCGGACATCCCGCGACAGCCGCAGGTGGCGAAGGCCCTTCGCCCGCACGCACTCCGTGCGCCCCGCCTGCGCAGCTGCACCGGCGCGCGTCCGGCATCAAGGGGCCGAGGAAGCCCCGGCAGCCGCGAGACGCGCGCGGTAGGGATGCTGCGCCAGGCCGGCGGCATCGCGCGGGCGATGCAGGGCGGCGATGCGGATCAGCGCGGCGCGGGCATCGCGGGCTTCGGTGCCGGCGGCTGGCGGCGCCGCCGCGGCGGCGTCGAGGGCCGCCAGCGCGGCCGCCGGTTCGCCCGTCGCCAGGGCACAGCGGGCCTCGGCAAGGGCGATCGCGTGGCGGGCGCGGACCGGGTCGTGCGCGCCCTCGGCCAGGGCGGCGCGCGCAGGCGCGAGGCGCTGCGCGGCTTGGGTGTCCCCTTGCGCATAGCGCGCCGCAGCGAGCTCGGCCTCGACCAGGGCGCGGTCGCCGCGAATGTCGAGCCCGCTCTCTTCGGCCAGCTGCAGGAAGCGCGACAGCGCCGAGGCCGCGGCAGCGTCGTCGAGCGCCGTCGCGGCCAGCAGTCCGCGCGCCGACCAGGCGTAGGCGTAGCGCTCGAAGTCGACGCCGCGCAGCGCGGCCCACTCGCGATTGCCTGCGTCATAGGCCGCGCCGGCCTCCGCGAAGCGGCCCAGCTGCCTGCCTTAGCGCTGCGCTAGGCGCGGCGCCAGGCGAAGAAGCGCTCGGCCCAACGCAGCGCGGCCTGCGGGGCGTTGGCCCGTTTCCACACGCCGGCCGCGTACTTGTTGGCCTCGCTCATCGTCGGATAGACATGGATGGTGCCGAGCAGTTTGTTCAGGCCGATACCGTGTTTCATCGCCAGCACGAACTCGGGCAGCAGCTCGCCGGCGTGCGCGCCGACGATCAGCGCGCCGAGGATGCGGTCCTTGCCCGGTGCGGTCAGCACCTTGACGAAACCGTGGGCGTTGCCGTCGGCGATGGCGCGGTCCAGATCGTCGATCCCGTAGCGGGTGACTTCGACCTCGATGCCGCGCTCGCGGGCTTCGTCCTCGCTCAGGCCCACGCGCGCCACCTCAGGGTCGGTGAAGGTGACCCAGGGGATCACCCGATAGTCAACGGCGTAGCTCCAGAACGGTGCCAACAGACCATTCACCGCGGCGTACCAGGCCTGGTGCGAGGCGACGTGGGTGAACTGGTAGGGCCCGGCGACATCGCCGGCCACGAGGATGTTCGGGAAGTTGGTACGCATCAGCGCATCGACCGCGACATGGCCACGCGGGCCAAGCTCGACGCCAAGCTCCTGCAGCCCGAAGCCCTGAGTATTCGGCGTACGCCCCAGCGCCAGCAGCACGCGGTCAAAGTCGAAGTGCTGCTCGCCCTGCGGGCCCTTCGCATGCAGGCGGCCACTGCCGTCGGGCAGGCGCTCGAAGCGCAGCGCGCGGGTCGCGAGCGCGAGTTCGACGCCCTCGCGCTCAAGCCGCGAGGCCAGCTCGGCGCCAGCCTCGGCGTCCTCGCGCGGCAAGAGGCGCTCGGCCATCTCGACGATCCGCACCTGTGCGCCGAAGCGGGCGAAGCACTGCGCCAGCTCGCAGCCGATCGGCCCGCCGCCCAGCACCAGCAAGCGTTTCGGAAGCTCACGCAGGCTCCACAGCGTGTCGCTGGTGAGGTAGTTGAGATCGTTCAGGCCCGGAATCGGCGGCACGGTCGGCCGCGCGCCGGTGGCGATCACGATCGAACGCGCGCTGATCCGGCGTCCACCGACCTCGACTTCCCAAGGGCTGACCAGCTTGGCCTCGCCTTCGATCACATCCACGCCCAAGCCGGTGTAGCGCTCCACCGAATCGTGCGGCTCGATCCTCTGGATCACCCGCTGCACGCGCTCCATCACCTCGGCGAAGTCGAACTCGGCGTGCAGGCGGCGGATCCCAAGGTTCTCGCTCTCCCGCGCCTCGGCCAGCAGACGCGCGCTGCGGATCAGGGCCTTGCTGGGCACGCAGCCGGTGTTGAGGCAGTCACCGCCCATGCGGTGCTTCTCGATCAACGCCACCTTGGCCTTCACCGCCGCACCGATGTAGGCGGTCACGAGACCCGCCGAGCCCGCGCCGATGGCGATCAGGTTGTAGTCGTAGCGCTTCGGACGCTGGAAGCCCGCGTAGACGCGCCGCGCCCTCAGCCAGCCGAGTACACCTTTCAGCAGCAGGGGCAAGAAGCCGATCGCGGCAAAGGCCAGCAGCAGGCCGGGCGAGGCGATGTCGCGCGTCGATTCGATGCTGGCCAGCTGGGTGCCGGCGTACACGTAGACCACCGTGGCGGGCAGCATGCCGAGCTGGCTGACCCAGTAGTAGGTCCACAGACGCAGCGAGGTCAGGCCGCTGACGAGGTTGACCACGAAGAAGGGAAACAGCGGCACCACGCGCAGGGTGAACAGGTAGAACGCGCCCTCGCGGCGCACGCCCTCATCGATGCCGCGCAGGCGCTCGCCGAAGCGTTTTTCGATGGCCTCGCGGAACAGGAAGCGCGCCGACAGGAAGGCCAGCGAAGCGCCGAGCGTGCTGGCGAAGGACACCAGCAGCACGCCCCAGCCCAGCCCGAACAGGGCGCCGGCGGCGAGCGTCAGCACCGCAGCACCCGGGATCGATGCCGCAGTCACCAGCACGTAGAGCCCGAAGAAGGCACCCATCGCCAACCAGGGGTTCGCGCCCACCCAGGCGCCGAGTTCGGCCTGCCGGGCCTTGAGCGTGGCGAAGTCGAGCTCGGCGATCAGCCCGCCGCGCCAGGCCCAGGCGAACAGCGCGGCGAGCGCGAGGAGCAGGAGGACACGGGCGGCATTCTTCATGGGCGTGGTTCGCGAAGGCTGAGCGCGGAGTGTGCCCGGATGAAGAGTGTTCAGGGCGCCAAGCGATTGCCCCGCCCGGCGCTCCTCAGGCGCCGAAGCGCAGGCCCACGCCAGGCTCAGTCTCGATGTAGCGCGGTGCGGCCGGGTCATCGCCGAGCTTGCGCCGCAGTTTGCCGACCAGCACCCGCAGGTAGTGGCTGTCGCCGTCGTGATCGGGGCCCCACAGCTCGCGCAGCAGCTGGCCGTGGGTCAGCACTTTGCCGCGATGGCGCAGCAGCAGCACCAGCAGAGCCCATTCCTTGGGGGTGAGCTTGAGCAGGGTGCCGTCGAGGACCGCGCTGCGTCGCAGCGCATCCACCTGCAGATGACCGTTGTCGAAGCCCGGCTCATCCGCCGGCGCCGGCCGCGTGCGCAGCAGCGCCCGCACCCGCGCCGACAGTTCCTGCACGCCGAAGGGCTTGGTGACGTAGTCGTTGGCGCCGAGATCCAGGGCCTTGACCTTTTCGCTCTCAGAAGCGCGCACCGAGAGCATGATCACCGGCACCTCGGTCCAGCTGCGGATGTCGCGCAGCACCTCATGCCCCTCGCGGTCAGGCAGGCCGATATCGAGCACCACCAGGTCGGCGCCGTGAGTCGCCAGCGCGGCCAGGCCGGCAGCACCACTGGCCGCCTCCTCCACGACATAGCCCTGGGCCCGCAGGCTGATCTCCAGCAGACGGCGAATCTGCGGCTCGTCGTCGATGACCAGGATGCGGGGCTTGGCGTCGATCATTCCGTGTCTTGGGGTGGCGTGGCGATGGGCAGCGTCACGGCGATCAGGGTGCCGATCGCGGACGGACCCGGCAAGGCTTCCACCCGCCCCCCATGCGCACCGACCATGCCCTGACAGATCGACAGCCCGAGGCCTGTCCCTCCCTTGCCGCGATCGCCGCGGGCGACCGAATAGAACATGTCGAAGATACGCGCGCGCTCGTCTTCCGGAATGCCGGGGCCGCGATCGAGCACTTCAATGCGCAGGGCCGGGCGCAGCTCTGCATCGTTGTCGATGACCCGCGCCGAGACCTCAACCGCTTCGCCGGCGGGCGAAAACCGCGCCGCGTTCTCCAGGATGTTGAACACGGCCTGTTCGAGCAGGGCCGGATGCACGTGCAGCAGCGGCAGCTCGTCGGCGATCTGCAGGCTGACCGGCACCTCCGGATACTGCTTGCGCAGACGGCGCACGGCCGCGCCCAGCAGGTCGGCTGGCGCGATCCAGTCGCGCTCGATCTTGAGCTCGCCGTGGCCCAGCCGGGTCATGTCGAGCAGGTTCTGGATGTAGCGATCGAGCCGCTGGCCCTCGCTCAGGATCGACGCCTCCAGCGCGCGCCGGTCCTCGCCGGACATACGGTCGCCGTAGGCCATCAGGCTTTCGGCGGAGCCGTTGATCGACGCCAGCGGCGAGCGCAGATCGTGCGACACCGAGGACAGCAGCGCGGCGCGCAGGGTTTCGGTCTCGGACTTCAAGCGCGCGGCCTCCAATGCGCTGCCCATGCGCACGCGAGCCAGCGCATCGGCGATGTCGTCAACCATCGCTTCGAGCAGGGCGACCTGCTCCACCCGCACCGGCACGGCCTGTTCCAGCCTGAAGCCGGCGACGCCGAGGCAACGCTCGCCGGCCCTGAGCGGCAGGAACCACCACGGCGATGCCTGCAGTGTGTCGGTGCCGCGCCCGGCCGGCTGGACATGGGCGGCACACCAGTCGGCGGCCGCGCGATCGGTCATGGTGAGGCGTTCCGCGGCGAGGCCCGGGTCCGGCATGAGGCGGTCGCTCACCCGAGGCAGCAGGCAGACCTCGCCGGGAGCGGCCCGCGTGAGTGCGCGCCGCGCGGCGGCGAGAACCGAGTCCTCGTCGGCGGCTGCGGCGAGCTGTCGTCCCAGACTGCGCAGTGCCTGGACACTGGCATTGGCCTCGCGCAGCTGTAGAACCTGGCGGCGCAGGCGGCTGGCGAGGCGACCGACCAGAAGGGCAGCGACCAGAAACACCGAGAGGTTGACCACGTCGCCGCTGTCCACCATGTGGAAGCTGTAGCGCGGCTCGGTGAACAGGAAGTTCCAGCCGAGAAAGCACAGCACGGCGGTCAGCGCCGCCACGCTGCCTCGCGTGCGTACGGCGACCAGCAGCACCGCCACCAGGAAGATCGACGAGAGATCGCTGAAGGCCGAGACCCGCTCCACCCACCAGGCCACCAGGAGCGCACTGGCAACGCCGAGACTCGCAACCGCCAGATCACTCCAGCGCCACACCGCCCAGCGGCCCACGCGGCGGCGCGCGCGCCGCCGCTGCTCGGGCGTCGCGACGATGGTCAGCTCGAGATGCGCGCCGTGCTGAAGCAAGCGCTGGGTGAGCGTGCGGTTGAACATGCGGGCGATCGGACGCTCATGCGTCCTGCCCAGCACCAGGCCCGACACGGCCTGCTGGGTGGCGAAATCGAGGAGCGCGTCGGCCACGGTTTCCCCGCGCAGCCACTCGGTGTCCGCGCCCAGGCGTCGCGCCAGCCCGAACACCGACTCGAGCGCCAGGCGGCGGTCCGGGTCGACCTTGCCGGTATCGACGAAGGCCACCGTCCAGGGGGCATTGCGGCGCTCGGCAATCTTGCGGGACACGCGCACCAGGTACTCGCTGTTGTCGCTGCCATCGATCGCCACCAGCAGACGCCGGCGGATCGGCACCACCTGCTGCCCCGAAGCGGTGAGGCTTTCGCGCAGATCGGCGTCGACCCGGTCGGCCACCTGCTGCACGGCCAGTTCGCGCAGCGCGGTCAGGTTGGAGGGCGTGAAGAAGCGCTGCAGCGCCGAGCCCGCGAGTTCGGGCGCGTACACCTTGCCCTGCTGCAGGCGCTCGACCAGCTCGCGGGGCGGCAGATCAACCAGCACGATGTCGCGGGCGCGGTCGAGGAAGGCGTCAGGCACGGTTTCACGCACCCGCACGCCCGTCAGGCGCTCGACGATGTCGTTGAGGCTTTCGAGATGCTGGATGTTGACCGTGGTGTAGACGTCGATGCCGGCATCGAGCAGCTCGGCCACGTCCTGGTAGCGGTAGGGATGGCGGCTCTCCGGCGCGTTGCTGTGCGCCAGCTCGTCGATCAGCGCGACCTTCGGCTTGCGCGCCAGCAGCGCGTCGAGATCGAGCTCCTCGATCTCGCGATCGCGATAGGCCACGCGGCGTCGCGGCAGCACTTCAAGGCCCTCGATCAGCGCCGCGGTTTCGGCACGGCCATGCGTCTCGACGACGCCGACGACCACATCGACGCCGCGGCGCTTCAGTTCGCGCGCCGCCGACAGCATGGCGTAGGTCTTGCCGACCCCGGGCGCCGCGCCCAGGAACACCTTGAGTGCGGCTCGCTGCCGGTCGCGCTGCAAGCCTTGCAGCAGGGCATCCGCCTGGGCGCTGCGGGCGTCGGCCATCAGGGCGAGGTCGCGTCGAGGGCAAGGTTCACGGCGAGCACATTGACCCGCGCGCGGCCGAACACACCCAGCCAAGGGCCTTCGGTGTGTTCGGCCAGGATCGCCCGCACCGCAGACGCATCGAGGCCGCGAACGCGCGCGATGCGCGGCACCTGCACCTCCGCGGCTGCAGGCGAAAGATGGGGATCGAGGCCGGAGCCACTCGCGCTGATCAGCTCGACCGGCACATCACTCATCGCAATGCCCTCGCGCGCGGCGATGGCCGCCGCCGCGGTCTGCATGCGTTCGCGCAGCGCGGGATTGCTCGGCGCAAGGTTGCTGCCGGCGGCGCCCGCCGGGTTGTAGTCGGCGGCCGAGGGTCGCGGGACCAGATAGCCCCTGCCGGTGAACGGCTGGGCGACCAGGGCGGATCCAACGAGCACACCGTCACGCTCGACCAGACTGCCAAGTGCCTGAGCCGGAAACAGCGTGCTGTTGATCAGCGTACTGAGCGCCGGATAGACGAGCCCGCAGAGCACCACGGACAGGGCAGCGCCGAGGGCGGCGGGGCGCCAGCCGCCGCCGCGGTCGTCGAGGTCTTGGGATGACTGCACGTTGGCAAGGGACATCGAAGGTCTCCGTATTCGCAGGGGTCAGGCGCCGATCGTCGCGACCAGGGCGAGGTCGATCAGCTTGATGGCGGGGAACGGCACCAGCACGCCGCCGAGCCCGAATACCAGCAGGTTGCGGGCCAGCAGGGCATCGCCGCGCGCCGCGCCCAGCTTGACGCCGCGCAGGGCGAGCGGAATCAGCGCGGGGATGATGAGCGCGTTGAAGATCAGGGCGGCGAGCACGGCGTTGGTCGGACTGGACAGGCCCATGAGGTCGAGCGCAGCCATGGACGGGATGCCCGCCACGAACACCGCCGGCAGGATGGCGAAGTACTTGGCGACATCATTGGCCAGCGAGAACGTAGTCAGCGCGCCGCGGGTGACGAGCAATTGTTTGCCGATCTCCACCACGTCGAGAAGCTTCGAGGGATCGCTGTCGAGGTCGACCATGTTGGCGGCTTCTTTCGCCGCCTGCGTGCCGGCGTTCATCGCCAGGCCGATATCGGCCTGCGCCAGCGCCGGCGCGTCGTTGGTGCCGTCGCCGACCATCGCCACCAGTCGCCCGCCGGCCTGCTCCGCGCGGATGCGCGCCAGCTTGTCCTCGGGCGTGGCCTCAGCCATGAAGTCGTCGACGCCGGCCTGGGCCGCGATCGCGGCTGCGGTCAGCGGGTTGTCGCCGGTGATCATCACCGTGCGCACGCCGAGTGCGCGCAGCCGGGCAAAGCGCTCGCGCACGCCGCTCTTGATGACGTCGGACAGGGCGATCACTCCCAGCACGCTGCCGCCGTCGGCGAGCACCAGCGGGGTCGCGCCGCCGCGGGCCACCTGGTCGACGATGCCCTGCAGGGCGGCGGGCACGGCACTGCCACGCTCGCTGACGAAGCGCGCGATCGCGTCGCTGGCGCCCTTGCGCAGCGGCGCCTGCCCGGGCAGATCGACGCCCGACATGCGCAGGCGTGCGCTGAACTCCACGACGGTGGCTTGCGGCGACAGCGTCATCGCGCCGACGCTGCGTTCGGCCAGCCGCACGATCGACTTGCCCTCAGGCGTGGGGTCGGCCAGCGAAGCGATCTGCGCCGCGCGGGCCAGGCGCTCCGGCGCAACGCCGGGCAGGGGATGAAAGGCGGTGGCCTGACGGTCGCCATGGGTGATCGTCCCGGTCTTGTCGAGCAGCAGGGTATCGATATCGCCTGCCAGCTCGACAGCCTTGCCGCTCTTGGCGATGACGTTGGCGCGCAGGGCACGGTCCATGCCGGCGATGCCGATGGCCGGCAGCAGGCCGCCGATGGTGGTCGGGATCAGGCAGACCAGCAGGGCGACCAGCATGACGATATCGAGCTGCACCCCCAGAAAGCCGGCGATCGGCGGCAGGCTCACACAGACCGCGAGGAAGATCAGGGTCATCGCCGACAGCAGTACGGTCAGGGCGAGCTCGTTCGGGGTCTTCTGCCGCTTGGCGCCCTCGACCAGACGGATCATGCGATCGAGGAAGCTGTCGCCAGGATCGGCGCTGACTTCGACGAGGATGCTGTCGGTCAGCACCTTGGTGCCGGCGATCACGCCGCTCTTGTCGGTGCCGGCCTCGCGCAGCACCGGCGCGGACTCACCGGTCACGGCGGCCTCGTTGATGGTCGCCAGGCCCTCGATGATCTCGCCGTCGGCCGGCACCAGCTCCCCGGCCGAGATCCTGACGCGATCGCCGCGCTTCAGGGCCGTCGCCGGCACGCGCTCTTCGCGCCCGTCGACGATACGGCGCGCCACCAGTTCACTGCGGGTGGCGCGCAGGCTCGCAGCCTGGCCGCGGCCTCGCGCCTCCGCCACCGACTCGGCGAAATTCGCGAACAGCACCGTCGCGAGGAGGATGACCGCGACCGCCATGGTGAAGCCGAAGCGGGGATCGGCGGGCCCCGCCAGCAGACCGAGCGCGAAGCTCAGTACGGTGCCGGCCAGCACCACCAGCATGACCGGGTTGCGCGCCTGCACGCGCGGATCGAGCTTGCGAAAGGCATCGAGCAGGGCAGGCCCGAGGGGAGCGGACCCCAAGGGGCTGCGGGAACGCTTGAGTACTTCAGTCGTCATGGGGCAATCCTCAGGCGCCGAGGGCCAGGTGCTCGGCGATCGGGCCGAGGGCAAGCACGGGCAGGAAGCAGAGCAGGGTGAGCAGCACGATCACGGCGAGCAGGGTCGCGGCGAAGACCGGGCCTTCGACATCGAGCGAGGCGGAGCTCTGCGGCGCGACGCGCTTTGCGGCGAGCGAGCCGGCGATCGCCAGCGGGATCAGCAGACCGGCGTAGCGACCGACCAGCAGCAGCACGACGCAACTCAAGTTCCACCAGGGGGTGCCGTCGCCGAGGCCCTCGAATCCCGAACCGTTGTTGGCAAAGGCCGAGGTGTATTCGTAGAACACCTGCGAGACGGCATGGAAGCCGGGGTTGCTGTTGCCGGTGAGCGAGGAGACGGCCAGGGTCACTGCGGTGAAACCGAGCAGCAGCAGCGGCTGCAGGAGGATCAGCACGGACAGCAGGCGCACTTCGCGCGTTTCCAGCTTGCGACCGAACAGCTCCGGCGTGCGGCCGATCATCAGCCCGGACAGGAAGGCCGCGAGCAGCACGTACACGAAGAAGTTGACGATCCCGCAGCCCACGCCGCCCCAGACCGCGTTCACCAGCATGCCGCCGAGCGTGGCGAGCCCGGCGAGCGGGTTCAGCGAATCGTGCATCGCGTTGACCGAGCCGTTGGAGGTCTGGGTGGTCAGCGCGGCCCACAGCGCGGAGGCCTCGGTGCCGAAGCGCGTTTCCTTGCCTTCCATGTTCGGTGCGTCGACCGCCAAGCCCGTTGCCGCGGCGTTGGGCGCCTGCTCGGCCCAGCCGGCCAGCCCCGTCAGCCCCGCAGACATCACCAGCATCGTGCCGAAGGCCATCACCGCGAGCCGGCGATGGCCGGTCAGCCCGCCGATCATGAACACCGCGGCGATCGGGAAAACGATGATCGACACCGTCTGGATCAGGTTGGAGACCGGCGTCGGGTTCTCCAGCGGCACGGCCGAATTCGGTCCGTACCAGCCGCCGCCATTGGTGCCGAGCTGCTTCACCGCGACCATCGGTGCGACCGGGCCCACCGGGATCACCTGCTCGGTCATGCCGGCGCTGGTGTCGAGCGGCGTGGCCTTGGCCGCACCGCCGAAGGTGCTCGGCACGCCCTGCCAGGTCAGCAGCAGAGAAACGACAAGCGCCACCGGCAGGAAGGCGCGCACGCTCAAGCGCACCACGTCGGCATAGTAATTGCCGACGTCGCGCGCTTCTCCTTCCTTCGCACTGGCGGCATTGCGGCCGCCGAGGAAGCCGCGCAGCATCGCCGCAGCGATCGCCAGGCCCATCATCGGCGTGACCACCTGCAGAGTGACGATGCCGGCAAGCTGTGAGAGGTAGCTGAGCTGGGCCTGGCCGGAGTAGTGCTGCTGGTTGGTGTTGGTGAGGAAGCTCACCATCGTGTGCAGGGCGAGGTCCCAGCTCATGGGCCCGATGCCGTCGGGGTTCAGCGGCAGCCGATGCTGCAGCATGAAGATCGCGAACACGAGGGCGGCGAGCACGAGGTTGCTGAGTGCGAAGGCGCGGGCATAGCCCTGCCAGGTCATGCCCCGCTGGGGATTGACGCCCAGCAGGGCGTAGATCGGCCGCTCGATGAAGCCGAACGCGCGCTCGCCCGGCGTCGGCGCGTCGCGCAGGACACGGTACAGCCAGGCGCCCAGCGGCAGAGCCAGCACGACGGCAAGCAGATAAGTCAACAGGATCTCGGTCATGGCGGAGCCTTCAGAATTTCTCGGGCCACCAGACGGCGGCGAGCAGGTAGAGGGCGAGCACGAAGCAGAGCAGCAGGAGCACGGTGGTCATGGCTGGGCATCCGAATCAGAAGGCGGCCTGCACGGCGACTTCCAGGCGCCGTCCGGCCAGCGGGCTGCCGTACAGCGTTTCGGCGTCGTCGTTGGTGTCGTGCAGGCTGAGGCGCAGCTCGAACGGCGCCGACCACGCCCAGACCGAGTTGAACTGGCCGTGCAGATAGGTATCCGGTCCGCTGTGGCTGTCGACACGGTAGCGGCCGACGAGGCCTTCCAGGCGGAAGCGGTCACCCAGCGGCAGGCGGGCGCCGGCCTGCAGGTAGAGGCCGTCGAGTTCGAGCGCCAGCGCATCGTTCGACCAGCCGGCGCCCAGCCAGTAGTTCGAGTCGAGGGTCAGCGTGGCATTGGCTTCGGTCCAGTCGAGGTCGACGGTGGTGCCGGGGTAGGCGTAGTGCACCAGCGAGACGTCGAGGGCGATCCGGTCGCCAAGCGCTCCCGCCCAGCCCGCGGTGATGTCGAACTCGCTGCTGGCCTCAAGCGCGGGGGCAAACTCCACGCTCGAGGCCCACACGCTGCCGTAGAAGCCGGAGTCGCCGCTGAGCTTGAGGCCCGCCTGCACGGCCGGGTCCTCGTTGCTCTGACTGATGCCGCGCCAGACGTAGTCGTTGGTGAGCGTCACCTGCCCACTCAACGGGCTGGCGTGCAGACCTGCGCCAGGCAGGGCCAGAAGCACTGCAACACACACGGCGGGCGCGCGAACGACCGCAAAGGCGGGCAGGCGAACTCGGGAAGACATGAAGGAACCTCGCGACGGATGAAAGGCCGGGTCGAATGCGCGAGCGAGCGGTGTCCGTGCCTCGCTGCGCAGTGGTCCGGACAGCCTGCGCCGAGGGCGCGTCACGTCGCGATGGCGAATTCCCGGCCCCGCCGTAAAGCGCGCGTAAACAGCGGCCTGTCCCAGCGCGTGTGGTCATCACACCCCGTGGCCTTCGCCACAGGCCATCGCATGCACAGCGAGACCACAATCTCATCGCTGCCCACCGGAGACGCTTCATGACTCGACTCGCCCACCTGCTGCTGGTCGCCCTCGCCACGGCTCCCCTCCCGGTCAAGGCCGAGTATCGGATCGAGGAGCGGGACATCGCTGAACTCGGTCGCGCGCAGGCATCAGGCGCAGTGAGCTCCCAGGACCTGGTGCGCGCCTACCTCGAGCGCATCGAGCGCATCGACCGCGCGGGGCCGCGGATCAACTCGGTGATCGAGTTGAATCCCGATGCCCTGAACATCGCCAAAGCCCTGGATGCCGAGCGCGCCGAAGGCAAGGTGCGCGGCCCCCTGCACGGCGTGCCGATTCTGCTGAAGGACAACATTGACACCGGTGATGCGATGCAGACCTCGGCCGGCTCGCTCGCGCTGGTGGGCGAGCCCGCGGCGCAGGACGCCACCGTCGCCGCGCGCCTGCGCGAGGCGGGTGCAGTCATCCTCGGCAAGACCAACCTGAGCGAGTGGGCCAACTTCCGCGGTCGCCGCAGCAGCAGCGGCTGGAGCAGCCGCGGCGGGCAGACCAAGAACCCCTACGCGCTGGAGCGCTCGCCCTGCGGCTCGTCCTCGGGCAGCGGTGCGGCGGCGGCCGCAAGCCTGGCCGCGGCGACCATCGGCACGGAGACCGACGGCAGCATCCTCTGCCCGAGTTCCGTCAACGGCCTGGTCGGCATCAAGCCCAGCATTGGCCTGGTCAGCCGCGCTGGCATCGTGCCGATCAGCAGCAGCCAGGACACCGCCGGGCCGATGGCGCGCAGCGTGCGCGATGCCGCCCTGCTGCTGCAGGCGATGGTCGGCAGCGATCCGCGCGATCCCGCCACCGTCGACAGCGGCGCGCCCGCGGTGGATTACCTCGCTGCCCTCGATGCGGACGCGCTGAAGGGCGCGCGCATCGGCGTGGTGCGCGAGCTGGCCGGGTTTCATCGTGGCGTCGACGAGCGCTTCGAGGCGGCCATCGAGTCGCTGCGAGAGGCTGGCGCCGAGATCGTCGACAACATCAGCCTGCCGACCCGCGCCGAAGCCTCGCGCAACGAGCTGACCGTGCTGGTGCACGAGTTCCGCGACGATCTGAACGCTTATCTCGCCACCCGCAGCGGCGTGCCGGTGAAGAGCATCGACGAGGTCATCGCTTACAACCGCCTGCACAGCGGCAGCGTCCTGCGCTGGTTTGGCCAGCATTGGATGGAGCAGGCCGCGGCCAGCGGCGGCATGGAAGCGCCGGCCTACCTGCGCGCCCGCGATGACGCGCGCCGACTCGCGGGGCCGGAAGGCATCGATGCGGCGATGGCCGAGCACAGACTCGACGCCCTCATCGGCCCTAGCACCGGTCCTGCCTGGCGCGTCGACTGGGTCAACGGCGACAGCCCCAGCGGCGGCAGCTCCGGCATGGCGGCGATTTCGGGCTACCCCAGCATCAGCGTGCCGATGGGCCAGGTGCACGGCCTGCCGGTCGGCCTGACCCTGTTCGGCGCCAAGTTCAGCGAGGCCAAGCTGATCGGCTACGCCTACGCGTTTGAGCAGGCCACGCAGTGGCGCACGCCGCCGACGTATGCCGAGCGCGGGCCGGCTGGCGCGGAGGAGTAGCGCGCCTCGCGACGCGCGGATTGCGGGCGGTTTGAGGGTGGTTTGCGGGAGCGAGCTTGCTCGCGACCCCCGGGGAGCGTGCAGTGCGCAGGCTGCGGTCGCCTGTGAGTAGGCTCACAAGAGAAACCGCAAGGCTCCGGAATCCATGAACGCGGAATAGTCTGGGGCTCTTGCGATTCCCGATTCCCGATTCCCCATTCCCGATTCCCGGCCCTTCAGCCCACCCCATCCACGAAATCGAGAATCGCCCGCAGGCACTCCTCGGTGTGGCTGATGAAGGGCGCATGGCCCGCGCCTTCGATGCAGAGGTAGCGCGCGCCGGGCTGCAGTTCGGCGGCCGCGCGCATCGCTGCCGGCGGCACCAGGCGATCGCGACGGCCGGCGATCCACAGGCTGGGTACTTCGAGCGTGCGCAGCTCATCGCGCAGGTCGACGTGGCCGAGCATGGCCAGGCCCTGCAGCAGGGCGGCCTGGGCCGGCTCACCGCGGGCGAACACGCAGGCGCGCAGGGTCTTCAGCACCTCGCGACCGTGCTCGCTGCCGATCGACTCCAGGCTCAGGAAGCGCTCCAGCGTGCCGGTGTAGTCGCGGCCCAGCTCGTCAGCGAACTGCTCGAAGATCTCGGGCGACACCGCCTGCGGCCAGTCCGGCCCGCGCACAAAGCGCGGCGAGCTGGCAATGGCGATCAGACCCTGCACGCGACCTGGCTGCTCAAGCGCCGCCTGCAGCGCGATCTGTCCGCCCAGCGACCAGCCCAGCCAGGGCGCGGGTGGCACGAGCTGGGCGATGCGCGCCGCGGCATTGGCGAGATCGATGTCATCGCGCTCATCGCTGTGGCCATGACCAGGCAGGTCGACAAGGTGCAGCTCATGGTGCGCGGACAGGCGTTCGATCAGCGGCGCGAACACGCCGCTGTGCATAGCCCAGCCGTGGATGAGGACGAGCGGTGGGCCGTGGCCCTGGAGTTCGATGTGCATGGAGGGCGGGGATTCGGGATTCGGGATTCGGGATTCGGGATTCGGGATCGAGCGTTTCAGATTGGGGCAGATTCTGGACTGGGCGACGCCGGTACGCCGGCCACCGGTGTGCGGGAATCGTCCGCGCGATCGCGCAAAGGGTCGATGCCCGCTGCCCTTCTCCCCACGGGAGAAGGTGGTACGCAGCGCCGGATGAGCGGCTGTACAGAGCGCAAAAAGGCAACCGCTCGTACTGCTCCTCGCGCCAGACGGCCGGCGCTTCAGTCACTGAACACTCCACGGCAGGTTCGCTCCAGCGCTTCGGCCAGACGTTTGCAACGCGCTCCGATCTGCCCCTCACCCCAACCCCTCTCCCGTGGGGAGAGGGGCTGCGGCCCTTCTCCCCACGGGAAAAGGAGGCGCGAAGCGCCGGATGAGGGGCCGTACAGGGCGCGGACCTGCAGCTTTCAGAGAGCCCGCTTAAGCCACACGGGCCGAACCTCAGGCTTCCGGCGCAGCCTCGGCCACACGCTCGCCGCGCGCATCAGCCAATCCCGAATCCCGAATCCCCACTCCCCGCTTGTCCAGCCCAAGCTCCGACAGCGCCGCCAGCAGGCGATCCACATCCGCCTCGCTGTGCGCCGCCGATAGTGTGATGCGCAGGCGCGCGCTGCCCTCCGGCACCGTCGGCGGGCGGATCGCACTGACCAGCAGGCCACGCGCTTCCAGCTCACGTGCGGCGTGCAGGGCGCGGGCTTCGTCGCCGAGCAGCAATGGCTGGATGGGCGTGCTGGATTCGATCATCGGCAGGCGCAGACGGCGCGCGCCGCGGCTGAAGCGCGCGATCAGGCCGGCCAGATGGAAGCGTCTCCAGGGTTCGTTCTGCAGCGACCGCAGGTTGGCGCGGGTCGCAGCCGCGACCGCCGGCGGCAGGGCTGTGGTGTAGAGGTAGGGCCGCGCGCTTTCGGCCAGGGCATCGATCACCTCGGCCGGCCCGCAGACCGCGGCGCCGTAGCCACCGAGCGCCTTGCCCAGGGTCAGCATCAGCAGCGGCACCTGCTTCACGCCGAGCCCGGCCGCCGCGACCGAACCGCGCCCGCCGGGGCCGACCACGCCGAGGCCGTGGGCGTCGTCGACGAACAGCAGGGCGTTCTCGGCGCGGGCGATCAGGGCCAGGTCTTTCAGCGGCGCAAGGTCGCCGTCCATGCTGAAGACGCCGTCCGTGGCCAGCAGCGCCGCCGCATCGGGACGCGTGCGCAGCTGGCGCAGCGCGGCCTCGGCATCCGCATGCGGATAGCGCTTGAGCTCGCAGCCGGCCAGCTTGGCGCCGTCCAGCAGGCAGGCGTGGTTGAGCCGGTCCTGCACGCAGAGGTCGTCGCGGCCCAGCAGGGTCTGCAGCACCGCGAGGTTGGCCAGGTAGCCCGAGCCGAACAGCAGGGCCTTTGGGTAGCCGACGAAGGCCGCCAGCTCGGCTTCGAGCGCGGCGTGTTCGGCGTGGTGGCCGCAGACCAGGTGCGAGGCGGTGCTGCCGACGCCGTGCCAGGCGGCCGATTCCTGCAGCGCGGCGGTGGCGTCGAGGCTGCGGGCCAGGCCCAGGTAATCGTTGCTGCAGAAGTTGACCAGCTCACGGCCGTCGATCCAGACCCGCGTGCCCTCGGCACGCTCGACGATGCGGCGGCTGCGCGAGCGCTTCTGCGCGGCGCGCACGCCGCGGGCCTCGGCCAGCGCAGTCAGCAGCGAAGGCCGAGCCATGGCGATCAGGCCGCCGAGTCGACGGCGTTCAGATCGACGTGCACGTGCTCGCCCTGGGCGGGCGCGGGCATCGGCTTCAATCCCAGACGCGCGAACAGGGCCTGGTCCTTCTGCGTGTCCGGGTTGCCGGTGGTGAGCAGCTTCTCGCCGTAGAAGATCGAGTTGGCGCCGGCCATGAAGCACAGGGCCTGCAGCTCGTCGCTCATGTCCTCGCGCCCTGCCGACAGGCGCACCATCGAGGCCGGCATCAGGATCCGGGCCACGGCAATGGTGCGCACGAACTCCAGCGGGTCGATCTCCTCGGTGCCGTGCAGCGGCGTGCCGGGCACCTGCACCAGGCGGTTGATCGGCACCGAGTCGGGGTGCTCGCCCATGTTGGCCAGGGTCTGCAGCAGGCCGGCGCGGTGCTCGCGGGTCTCGCCCATGCCGACGATGCCGCCGCAGCAGGTCTTCATGCCGACCCGGCGCACCTGCTCCAGCGTGTCCAGGCGGTCCTGGTACTCGCGGGTGCGGATCACGCTGTCGTAGAACTCCGGCGCGGTGTCGAGATTGTGGTTGTAGTAGGCGAGGCCCGCGGTTTTGAGTCGCTCGGCCTGTTCGGGGGTGAGCATGCCCAGCGTGGCGCAGGTCTCAAGCCCGAGCGCGTTGACGCCCTCGATCATCGCCGCAACCTTTTCGACGTCGCGGTCCTTCGGCGAACGCCAGGCCGCACCCATGCAGAAGCGGGTGGCGCCTGCAGCTTTGGCCGCCCGCGCCTTCTCCAGCACGGCGTCCAGATCCATCAGCTTGTGCGCGTTCAGCCCCGTGGCGTAGCGCGCGGCCTGCGGGCAGTAGCTGCAGTCCTCGGGGCAGCCACCCGTCTTGACGCTCAGCAGGGTAGAGATCTGCACCTCGTCCGGGTTGAAATGCGCGCGGTGGACGGTTGCAGCGCGGAACAGAAGCTCGTGGAAGGGCAGCGCGAACAGCGCGACCACTTCTTCGCGGGTCCAGTCGTGACGGAGGGCGGAAGCCATGGATGAATCTCCCCGCGGACAGCGCGGACAAAGAGGCGGAAGTCTGGAAACCCCTGCTGTGCCTGTCAACTCGGCGCTTCCGGGGGTTCTGCAGTGAACGCCCGCGTATGGAGCTGGCGTCGCCCGCTGGAGGCGGTGACCCGCCTGCTGCTGCCGCCGCGCTGCCTGCACTGCGGCGCGCCCGGCGCTGCCGGCCGCGACCTCTGCGCCGACTGCCGCGATTCGCTGCCGCACAACGCCTGCGCCTGCCCGCGCTGCGCCCTGCCGATCCCGCAGCCGGCGCCGGCCTGCGGGCGCTGCATCAAGCGCCCGCCGCCGGCGAGCGCGACGCTGGCGCCCTTCCTCTACGCCGATCCGGTCGACCGCTGGCTGCCGCGCTTCAAGTTCGCGCGCGATCTTGCGGCCGGCCGCGTGCTGGCGGATCTGGTGCTGGAGGACGCACGCCTGCCGACTCTGATCGACGGCATCGACGCCCTGGTGCCCCTGCCCCTGCATCGCACTCGGCTGGCCGAGCGCGGCTACAACCAGGCGCTGGAGCTGGCGCGGCCCCTGGCGCGTGCCTTCGATCTGCCGCTGCGCCACGACTGGCTGCAGCGGGTTCGCGCGACGGCGCCGCAGACCGGCCTCGACGCCCGGGCGCGTCGGCGCAATCTGCGCGGCGCCTTTGTCGCGGATGCCGCCATGCGCGGACAGCGCGTGCTGCTCATCGATGACGTGATCACCACGGGCAGCTCGATGCTCGAAGCCAGCCGCGCGTGTCGCCGTGCGGGTGCCATCGAGGTGCGCGTGCTGGCGGTGGCGCGGGCGCCCTTGGGCGGCAGGCGCTGAGGCCTTGGCTACGGCGCTCGGCGCCTTTGCGCGATCACGAGGGTTGCGAGTCCAACGCTGCGGGGACCGTGGCGGGTTCGAGCCCACGGTGGATCAGGGCCGACCCTATGCGGGTTTAAGGCCCAGATCGATGACCGCACCGGCGAACACCACCAGGCCCACCCAGTTGTTGTGCAGGAAGGCTTTGAAGCAGGCCTCGCGCGCGCGGCTGCGGGCCTGCCAGAACTGCCAGGCGATCAGCGCGGTCGCTGCAGCGAGGCTGAGGTTCCAGTACAGGCCTAGCTCGGCGCGCTGGCCGACCAGCAGCAGGGTGAACAGGAAACTCGCCTGCAGCACGCCGATGCCGACCAGGTCGGCGTCACCGAGCAGGATGGCCGTGGACTTCGCACCGACCCGACGGTCGTCCTCACGGTCGACCATGGCGTACCAGGTGTCATAGGCCGTGCTCCACAGCACGTTGGCGAGGAACAGCAGCCAGGCCAGCGGCGGCACCTCGCCGGTGACCGCGGCGAAGCCCATCGGGATCGACCAGCCGAAGGCGATGCCGAGATAGACCTGCGGAAAGAAGGTGTAGCGCTTGAGCAGGGGATAGGTCGCGGCCAGCACCGCAGCGATGCAGGCGAGGCCAATGGTCAGCGCGTTGGTGAACAGCACCAGCACGAAGGCCAGCGCCATCAGCACCGCGAACACCGCCAGCGCCTCGCGCGGCGGCACCGCCCCGCTGACGATCGGCCGCTCGCGGGTGCGCGCGACCGAGCCGTCCAACCAGCGGTCGTGGTAGTCGTTGATCACGCAGCCGGCGGAGCGGGTCAGCCAGACGCCGGCGACGAAGATCGCCAGCGTACCCAGCGGCGGAAAGCCCTCGGCGGCCAGCCACAGGCCCCAGAGCGTCGGCCACAGCAACAGCAGCCAGCCGATCGGACGATCCGCACGCACCAGTTTCCACCAGTGCGGCAGGCGCTCGCGCCACCAGGCGCCGCTGAATCGCTCGATGGGCGCGGCTGGCGCAGGCGCACGTCGCGGCGGGCCTGGCGGCTTGGGTCGCGGGCGCTCGCCCGGACGCGGCGGCAGCGGGCGCGGGGCGGGTTTGGGGGGGCGCGGAGTCATGGCCGGTCGCAGCAGACGGGTGCATTACGTTAGCAGCCGCGTCGCGTCTGGCACTGGAAGCGCTGTCCTGCCTTGCTACAGTGCCGGTCCCATCCGCCGCAGGGAGTTGCGCCATGCCCAGGTCCACGCAGAACCCCGGGACGTTCTCCAACTTTGGCCGAGGCGCGCTGGCGCTGGCGGCTGTGCTCGCGCTGGGCGCCTGCGGGAGCAGCGACGCACCGCCCGCCGCCAGCGCAACGAGCGAAAGTCCCGCGCCCGCCGCTGCACCGGCGGTCGCCCGCCCCACCCAGCAGTACAGCATCGAAGACTTCGTCGACACCGTGTCGGTCGCGGGCGCCTCGTTCTCGGCCGACGAGTCGCGCATCCTGTTCTCGTCCAACCGCAGCGGCGTCTGGAACGTCTACGAGATGCCGGTCGGCGGCGGCGAGTGGAAGGCCGTCACCAGCAGCACCACCGACAACAGCTACGGCGTGGCCTTCTTTCCCAAGGACGACCGCCGCCTGATCACCCGCGACCAGGGCGGCAACGAGCTCAATCATCTCTACGTGATCGAGGCCGACGGCAGCGAGCGCGACCTGACCCCGGGCGAGAACCTGCGCGCCGAGTTCGGCGGCTTCAGCCATGACGGCGAGAGCTTCTTCGTCATCCACAACGGTCGCGACCCGCGCTTCTTCGACGTCTACCGCTACTCGGCCAAGGACTACACCGCCGAGCTGCTGTTCCAGAACGACGAGGGCTACGAGCCCGGCGCGATCTCGCCCGACCAGAGCTGGCTCGCGCTGTCGAAGTCGCTCACCACCAGCGAGAACCAGCTGTGGGTGCGCAATCTCGCCAGCGGCGAGATGCGCGAGGTGTCGAAGCCCGACCAGCGCGCCCAGGTCGCCGCCCAGGATTTCAGCCGCGACTCGGGCTGGCTGTACTACACGACCAATGAGGGCACCGAGTTCATGCGCCTGCGCCGCATGAGCCTCACCGACGGCACGCACGAGGAGGTGCAGGCGGCCGACTGGGACATCGTCGCCAGCTACTTCAGCCACGACGGCAAGTACCGCGTCACGGCCGTCAACGTCGACGGAAGCACCCAGATCGAGCTGTACGACGCCGCCACGGGCGCCGCCAAAGCTCTGCCCGAGCTGCCCTCGGGCGAGATCCGCGGCATCACCATCGCCCGCAGCGAAGACCGCATGGCCTTCTACGTCAACGGCGACCGCCAGCCCAGCGACCTCTACGTGCTCGACTTTTCTGCCAGCGAGCCGGTGCGGCTGACCACCTCGCTGAACCCGAAGATCCAGCCCGAGGATCTGGTGCAGACCGAGGTGGTGCGCTTCAAGAGCTTCGACGGCATGGAGATCCCCAACATCCTGTGGAAGCCGCACCAGGCCACCGCCGAGAACCGCGCGCCGGCGATCGTCTGGGTGCATGGCGGCCCCGGCGGCCAGACCACCCGCGCCTACAGCGCGGTGCTGCAGTACCTCGCCAACCACGGCTACGTGGTGCTGGGCATCAACAACCGCGGCAGCTCGGGCTACGGCAAGACCTTCTTCACCGCCGACGACGGCAAGCACGGCCGCGAGCCGCTGTGGGACTGCATCGAGGCGAAGAAGTACCTGCAGAGCCTGCCCTACGTCGATCCCGATCGGATCGGCATCGCCGGCGGCAGCTACGGCGGCTACATGACGCTGGCGGCGCTCGCCTTCCATCCGGAGGAGTTCGACGTCGGTGTCAACATCTTCGGCGTGTCGAACTGGCTGCGCACGCTGGAGAGCATCCCGCCCTACTGGGAGAGCTTCCGCGATGCGCTGTACCAGGAAATCGGCAACCCCAACACCCAGCGAGAGTTCCTCACCGAAACCTCGCCTCTGTTCCATGCCGACAAGATCACCAAGCCGCTGATGGTGCTGCAGGGCGCCAACGACCCGCGGGTGATCCAGGCCGAGAGCGACGACATCGTCGAGGCGGTGCGCAAGAACGGCGTGCCGGTCGAGTACGTGCTGTTCGAGGACGAGGGCCACGGCTTCTCGAAGAAGGCCAACCAGATCCGCGGCTACGGCGCGATGCTGGCCTTCCTCGACCAGCACCTGAAGAACAAGCCGGTCGGCAACTGAAGCCGGCTCCGCGCTGAACGCGGGCGGTCACGCGCAGTCGACCGCTCGCGTCAGGGCGGGCCCGGCGTGTGGCCGGACCCATCGAAACCAAGGAGAGCAATCGATGAGTGGACGCGGATCCGGCGGCAATGTCATCGCCGCGCTGTGCAGCCTGTTCATCCCCGGCCTGGGCCAGCTCGTGCAGGGTCGGGTGCTGTGGGCCCTGTTCTGGTTCGTGCTGGCCGGCATCCTGTGGCTGGTGACCTTCACCCTCGGCGGCTGGATCGCCAATCTGCTGGCCTGCATCCACGCCGCGGTTTACGAGCCGCGACGCAGCTGAGCGCCGCCAACAGCGACCAACCCGACGGCCGGAGCGCCCAAGCGCTCCGGCCGTCTTCGCGCCTATACTCCGGCGGAACTTTGCAGCCGCGGCGCCAATGATCCTCGACCTGGGCGATGCCTACCCCGCCGACGAGACCGAACGGCAGTTGCCGGACGCGGCCTCGGCGCTCGCCCTGATCGAACGCGAGCTACCGGATCTGCTCCCGCGATTGCGGCGTCGCCACGCGGACTGGGCCCGGCGCTTCGGCCCCGCCGGCGACGGCCGCGTAGCCGGCATCGAAGCCGCGATCGCGCTCGGCGTGGCCCGACTGGGCCTGCGCCATGGCCGTTTCGGCGACGATTTCCATGCGTACCACAATGAACGGCACGCGCTGGATGTTCTGCTGCCGCGCATCGACGCACTGTCCTCGCACCCCGCGGCTACCGCGCTGGGTCACGAGGACTGGCTGGCGCTCGAAGTTTTCGCCGCGACCCACGACCTGCGCCAGCGGGAGCATGGCCACCACGAAGCGCCTGTGGGGGCGAACGAAGCCGCCAGCATCGCCGAGGCCTTCCGCATCCTCGCGGCCTGCGGCTTCAGCCCCGACAGGGAGCCACAGCTCCACCTCGCTTTGGAGCTGATGATCGCAGGCAGCACCTTCGACACCCGTCCCGCACCCTGCGAGCCCGACCCCGAAGGCGCGGAGAACAGCGCCGAACTCGCCTCGGGCGGCGGCGCGCTGGCGCCACGGCTTCCGTCCTGGCTTGTCCAACGTGATCCAGCCCTCGCCGCGCGCAGCAGCGCGCGCCGAGGCCTGCATCTCGCCTGCATCGCCGCCGACCTCGACACCGCGAACGTCGGCGAACCCTTCGGCGCACTGCTGCGCAGCGCGCGCGAGCTGGCGGAAGAGCGCGAAATGCGCGCCGGACGGCGGCTAGGGGCTGCCAACTCTGCCCAGCCCTGCCGCGATTTCCTGCTGCACGCGCAAACCCGCTACCTCGGCGAGCTGCACCGCTTCGCCTCGGCGGAGGGCGAGGCCTGGCTGGGCGCCGGCAAGCGCGAGAACGCGGTCTGCCTGCGCGGACTGGTGAGCGAACTGGCGCGCCCGGACTGCGCCTTCCAGCGGGCGACCAGCGGCGCCGAAGTGCTGCGCGCCTTCGAGGCCGCCGCCGGGTTGTGCGTCGGGGCCTAGCGCGTCGCAGGCTGCACCGGCCCGGCCGGATCCACCGAAATCCTTTGCCTGCAGGCACTTGGGCGCTCTGCGCTCGCACCATTCGCGCTTGTGCGCAGGCGCGAACTGCTATAGTGCGCGGTCCGCTCCCCGCCTTGTGTGCCGCCGTGAAAGACCATCTGCGCGAACTCGTTCTGCAGGCCCTGCTCGACATGAAGCGAGCCGGCGAGCTGACCTTCGAGAGCGAGCCTGACTTCGTCATCGAGCGCAGCAAGAGCCGCGAGCACGGCGATTACGCCAGCAATGTCGCCCTGCTGCTGGCCAAGGCCGCCGGCCGCAAGCCGCGCGAACTGGCCGAGGCCATCGCCCGCACGGTGCCGAAGTCGCAGCATCTGGAGGGTGTCGAGGTTGCCGGTCCCGGCTTCATCAATTTCCGCCTGAACCAGGCCTGCCGCATCGGCACGCTGCGCCGCGTGCTGGAGCAGGGCGAGCGCTACGGCTGCCAGCCCGAGGACTCGCGCGAATCGGTTACGGTCGAGTTCGTCTCGGCCAATCCGAACGGCCCGCTGCATGTCGGCCACGGCCGTGGTGCGGCGTATGGCGCCTCGGTGGCGAACCTGCTGGAGGCCTACGGCCACAGCGTGCAGCGCGAGTACTACGTCAACGACGCCGGCCGGCAGATGGACATCCTCGCCGTCAGCGTGTGGCTGCGCTACCTGGAGCTGTGCGGCGAGCAGCCGCGCTTCCCGGACAACGGCTACAAGGGCGACTACGTGGTCGACATCGCGCGCGAACTGCGCAGCGCCGTCGGCGACGGCTTCCGCCACCGCGCCTCCGAGGTCGAGGCCACCCTGCCGCCCGACGAAAGCCAGGGCGGCGACAAGGAAACCCACATCGATGCCCTGATCGAGCGCTGCAAGCAGCTGCTGGGCAGTGAAGCGAACTACCGCAAGCTGTTCGACAAGGGTCTGAACTGGTGCCTGAAGCTGATCCGCGAGGATCTGGTCGACTTCGGCGTCGTGCACGACAACTGGTTCAGCGAGCGCTCGCTGATGACGGGCGGCTACGTGCAGCGCGCCATCGAGGTCCTCGACAAGGCCGGCCACCTGTACGAAAAGGAGGGCGCCCTGTGGTTCCGCGCCACCGACTTCGGTGACGACAAGGACCGCGTGGTCCGCCGCGAGAACGGCGTCACCACCTACTTCGCCTCCGACCTCGGCTATCTGCTGAGCAAGTTCGAGCGCGGCTTCGAGCGCGCCCTGTACATCTTCGGCGCCGACCACCACGGCTACATCGCCCGCCTGAAGGCCGCGGCCCAGGGCCTGGGCCTCGATCCCGCAAAGATCGAGATCCAGCTGGTGCAGTTCGCGGTGCTGTACCAAGGCGGCGAGAAGGTGCAGATGAGCACGCGCTCGGGCCAGTTCGTGACCCTGTCCGAGCTGCGCGAGGACGTCGGCAGCGATGCGGCGCGTTTCTTCTACGTGATGCGCGGCAACGACCAGCACCTCGATTTCGATCTGGATCTGGCCAAGAGCCAGTCCAACGAGAACCCGGTCTACTACATCCAGTACGCCCACGCCCGCGTGCACGCCCTGCTGCGCCAGGCCGCTGAGAAACACTGGAGTTTCAACCGCACCGCCTGCGACGCCAGCCGGGCCCGCCTCACCGACCCGCGCGAGGACGAACTGCTGGGCGAGCTGATGCGCTACCCCGAGGTGGTCGAGGCCGCGGCCCTCGGCCGCGCACCGCAGGTGATCGCCAACTACCTGCGCGAGTTGGCCGCCAGCTTCCACAGCTACTACAACGCGGTCGCCATCCTGGTGCCCGAGGAAGAGCTGCGGCAGGCGCGGCTCGGCCTGTGTATCGCGGTGCGCCAGGTGCTGGCCAACGGCCTGCGCCTGCTCGGCGTGTCGGCACCGGAGCGCATGTAATGGCGGCCCGGCGCGGCAAGCCCAAATCGCAGGCGCGGCGAGGCAGCGACAGCCGCATCCCCGGCTGGACCTGGCTGTTGGCGGGCGTGCTGCTCGGGCTCGGCATCGCGGCTTTCGTGCTGTATCGGGAGGGCCTCAGCGGCAAGCCGAGTGGCCCCACTCCAGACCCCACGGCCACCCCGCCAGTGACCAGCAGCGAGCCCGCCGTGGCGCCGCCGCCGGCCGAAGCACCGAAAAAGCCGCGCTACGACTTCTACACCATCCTGCGCGAGCAGGAGACCGCCGTCTCCGACCGCGAGCTGGCCGAACGCGCGCGCGCCGAGGCCGAGGCGGCAGCCAAGCAACAGCAGGCGCAAGAGCAGGCCCAGCAGCCCACCGAGCAGACCGCAAACAGCGCAGGGGAGCGCTACCAGCTGCAGGCCGGCGCCTTCCGCGACGCCGCAGATGCCGAGGCCTTGAAGGCGCGGTTGGCCCTGGTGGGTCAGTTCGCCCGCGTGCAGACCGACACCATCAACGGCGGCGTCTGGCACCGCGTGCGCTTGGGCCCCTACAGCAGCCCGAGCGAGGCCGAAGCCGCCAAGCAGGCGCTCGCTGCCAGCGGCATCGACGCGATCGCCGTGCGCGAGAGCGGGCAGTAAGCGCGAGGGCGCGGCGCCAACAGCCCTGCCCGCGTGGCACACGCTGCACCCGCGAGCCTCGCGCAGCGCGTTTCGGGCCGTGGTGCTTGTCTCGACGACTGGCCATCCAGCCCCGCGGTGAGGCACCTTTCCGATGCGCTGTGCGGCCAGCCCCGACTGACATCCGCTGCGTGATCCGGCATGCTCGGCAGCCTCGATCTTCGGTGAACGCACACGTGTCGAGCTTCGCGCTCTCTACCCGCCCCGACTATGGCAGCCGCGCCAGCCAGCAGCAGGCCATCCTGCGCAGCTACGCCGGCAACCGCGCCGAGGCCGTGACCGAGCCGGCACGCACCACCGACACGGCACGACCCGGTGGCGGCGGCGCTCCCGAAGCCCAGGAGGGCAGCGTGTTGAGCTACCTCAAGGCCGGCCGCGGTCTGCGTCTCAGCCTCGCCGGGGACAGCCTCGGGCGGGGCCTGGACATCCGCGTCTAGCGCCCCGCCCGATCGCCACCTGCACACAGCCATCCCGGCAGCGCAGAGAGCGCAAAGCGCGTGGTATCCTGCGCGCCCCGCGACGGTAGGCTTGCCACGCTGCGGACACCAGCGACACACAACGCGCCTGTAGCTCAGCCGGATAGAGTAGTGGCTTCCGAAGCCATTGGTCGGGGGTTCGAATCCCTCCAGGCGCGCCATCGCTTCGCGATGACTTCCCTGTCGTGATTCCCGGCCCGCGCGCTTCACAGCGAGGGGTCGTTCGCACGCAGCGCGCCAATGGCGCGCAAGCGCAGCTACTCACCCCTCCAGGTGCGCCATTTTCCTTGCGCCTGATCTGTGTCGTGGGCGTGCCAAGGCCTGGCGCAAACGCCAAACCGCCCGCGTAAAGCCTCACCTTTTACGCCTAGCCTGCGCGGAACACACACCGAGCCCCCCTCAAGGTGTGGCCGCCTGACCTCCCCGGCCGTCTCAAGACGCGTTGGAAGTTTGGCGGATAGCACGAGGTCTGAGCGAAGCCACCTTGCCGGGGCGGCAAGGTTCCGGAGCTCGCGGCTTGGGGATGGGATCCCGCGCGGGTCTGCAACTGCGCCGTCCGGATACAGCAGGGAGTCTCGCTTTCCGATCAACGCGGACTCCCTCCCGATTCACTCGATCGCTCATGGAGTCCGCAAGGGAACACTGATCGGCCGTGGCGGGCTCTCGAAACTGTCACGGTAGATGACGTCAGAAAGAACTGGGTCGCTGTCGCTCGCCACATTGTCCACGTCATCAAGATCCATGACGCCTGCCGGAGTCGCCACGCTCGCGGTGTTGGTGAGGTTGGCGCCTTCGGGCGCGACGACCCTGGCGTTGAACACGTAGCGGAGTACGCCGTCCACCGGCAGGTCGACCTGCTGATCGATCGATCCAGCGCCCGCCGCAGCCGGACAGCTGGCGCCCTGCACCGGCGTGCAGGTCCACAGTGCATCGGCAAGGCCAGGCGGCACCGGATCGCGCACGCGCGCGCCCTGCACGGCAAGCGGCCCTGCGTTGGCTACGAAAATCTCGTACTCGACCAGACTGTCCGGCGGAAGGTAGGTGCGGCCGTTGCTCATGCTGATCTCGAGGTCGGTGCCTGGAAGATCGACCGAGATCTGGACGTTCGCGCTGGCCGCCTCGTGGTTCGCGTCGGCGGCTTTTGTCGCGGTGACCGTGCAGGATCCGACGATGAGTCCGGTCAAGGTGTTTCCAGTCACGCTGCAGGCGGAGGTGCCCGCAGTCACCGCGAAGCTGACAGCACCCGTGCCCGAGCCGCCCGTCGTGCGCAGAGCACTGGTGGCACCTACCCGGATCATCTCCGGTTGTGCGGTGACGACGAGCGGCGCCTGGCTGGCGCGCGCAATGGTGACCTCATACGAAGCGCTCGCGCTGGACTCACCCGCGTCCGTCGCACGCACGCTGAACTCGTACGTACCCGCCGCGGTGGGTGTGCCGCCGAGCACACCATCGATGCTCAAGCTCAAGCCGGGAGGCAGCGCACCTGCTGCGATATCCCAGGTGTAGGGCGCGACGCCGCCCGTGGCGCTGAACTGAGCGGGCGCGTAAGCCGTGCCGAAAGTGCCGGCCGGCGGCGCACCGCTGAGGGTGATCGTCGGCGCATCGATCTGCTGCCCCCCGGCCAACGTCGCCGTGGCCCCACTGTGCCCCTCGTCGCCCGCGTAGGTCGCCGTGACCACGCGCGCGCCGGCGCCGACGTAGCGCGTGGTGCAGGTCGCGACACCCCCAACCAGCGCGACAGGGGCACAGGGGCTGCTTCCCGAGCCGGTGTCGAAGCTGACCTCGCCGCTCGCGCTGGAAGGCGTGGCGGTGACGGTGAAACTCACCGCTTCGCCGGGAAGCGCCGGATTCGCGCTGCTGGTGAGGGCGAGCACGGTGGCGGCACGCGGCACGACGGTGTTCGAAAACTCGGACAGGTCGGATTCGCCGGCCTCGTTCGCGGCAGCGACGCGACAGCGCTGGGCCACGCCGTTGGCAAGCCCCGACACGGTGATCGGCGAGCCTGCACCGACGCCCACAGTTCCAATACCGCCATCGACGGGATTGCAGAGCGCGCTGAACCCAGTCACCGGGCTGCCGCCGTCATCCTCAGCCGGCGTGAAAGACACGATGACCTGCCCATCTCCAGCCGTGGCGGCCCCGAGGGTCGGCGGTGCGGGGACATTGGCCGCCACTCTGAGTGAGACGTCCTGCGAGGCGGCACTGGCACCGGCTGCCGTGGCGCGGACGCGCGCGGAGAAGACCCCGACCGCCGTCGGCGTGCCCGACAGGAGGCCCGTCGCGGCATCCAGGCTCAGCCCGGGCGGCAGGCTTCCGCTCTCCAGCGCGTAGGTCGGTGCAGATGCGCCGCTCGCAAGGAACAGGTGGCTGTACGGCACCCGGACCTTGCCCGCCTCCGGCGCGGCGGAGCTGAACGCCAGCGTGGCCAGTGGAGTGACGCTGGCGGAGGGCGCGGAGGGCGCACTGCTGCCGTGGGCGTTGGTCGCGATCACACTGCAGGTGACCGGCGTGCCGTTGGCGAGATCGGTCACCAGGATGGGTGAGGCAGTGCCGCTTCGCGACTGCGATCCACAGGTCCCCACATAGCTCGTGATCGGGCTGCCGCCATCGGATTCAGGGGCGCTGAAGCTCAGCTCCACCGACGCGTTGCGGCCGACTGCGGCGGTTATCGTCGGCGCACGCGGCACCGTGGCGGCAATGGCGATCTCGAATGCCTGAGTGACGCTGCCCGCAACGTGGTTGCGCGCCCGGATGCTGCCGATGCGGGTGCCAACGCTGGTAGGTATGCCGCTGATCACTGCGCCCTTGAGGCTGAGGCCCGGAGGCAGTTCACCCGACACCAGCGAGAAGCTCGCCGCCGGCATGCCCGAGGTGGCCAGGGTGTGGCTGAAGGGCACGCCCACGAGGCCG